>Ga0209002_10000326_pt1 | contig 36979 bp, 37 predicted proteins | sample Rifsed16ft2_FD_184010 | JGI IMG/M metagenome (GOLD analysis project Ga0209002, IMG submission 184010) | Soil microbial communities from Rifle, Colorado, USA - sediment 16ft 2 (version 2) | ecosystem: Environmental > Terrestrial > Deep subsurface > Rock core/Sediment | place: Rifle, Colorado...
CCAGGGCCTCGTTCGAGGCCAAGGCGGTCTTCAGGATGTTCAGCGCCGCGTTGTGCTGCCGGTCCATCTCCCAGTCGCACACGAGGCACACGAAGTCCTCGCCCACCCTGTCTCGGCGCCGGGCGCCACACGCTGGGCAGGTCTTTGATGTCCACGCGGGGTTGACCTTGATCACGGGCACGCCTTCGAGGGCGGCCTTGTACTCGATCTGGCGGTGAAGCTCGCCGCGGGGCCAGGAGGAGAGGCGGCGGTTCATCCGGCGGGAACGGCCGCCTGCGCCGTGGAGGGTCAGGTCCTCGAGGACGATGGCGGAACGCCAGTCCTTCGCGGCGCGGACGAGCCCCTTGCTTACGATGTGCAACCGCTGTCGAACCCGATTCCGTTCCCGGCGCCCCTCCCGCCCGAGGAGCCGACGTCGAACCCGCCGGTCATGCGCCTTCTTCATCGCGAGTCGTCGTCTGCGTCGGAAGTGTGTCGCTTGGATTTGCCGGACGCCGCAGAAGGGCAATGTGACGAGCCGTGCCTGATCCCCCACGGCCGTGACGCCGTCTACGGAATCCTCGTTCGTGTCCAGGGCGATTGCGGCCTTGGGTCCGTATGCCTTGGGAGCCTCCTTCCGCACGGCGATGATAATCTTCCCGGGCACTACAGTGAGGGAGCCGAGGCCCCAGGTCGGATCGCCCAGGAAGGATCGGTGCCACTTGGACAGGGGCAGATGCACCTGCACCCCCTCCGTCCCTCGAATCGGGATGCGGAGGCGCCCCGTCTCGCGGTCGAGGCGGTACGACTGGTTTTCCGCCTTCAGCATTAGGCGCCGGAGGTACGGGACGTCCGTCTTCCTTCCGCGTCGGACGCGCCTCCGGTACGCTTTCAGCGTCGCGAGGGCGACTTCGAACGCGGACGGAATGTACTGCTTGTACACGTCATGCTCCGCGGACAGGGTACGGTACGCGATCCTCGCGAGACGGAACCGGGAGCGGATGTCATCGCGCAAGGCGATCCGAATGGACTTGTTGACGAGGAGCCGGAACTCCTCCAAGAGCCAGCGGAGGGGCGCGGGCATCTCTTCGAAGGGGAAGGAGAGGCTCCGGACCACGCGCGCGCCCATCGCCTTGGCGCAATTCTCGGAGGAGATAAGGATAACGCGGGGTGGCGTGAATGTGTTCATCACCCGACCAACGTCCAAAAGCCTTTAACCGGACGCGATTTCCCCTCCTCCCGGTTCGAATGGATTCTGAAGAGGAATCGATGCTCCGGGCCATCGGCCTGAAATCCATGGAGGACCTGTTCTCGGACATCCCCGCCGGCGTCCGGATCAAGGGCCTCGCGATCCCGAAGGGCCTGAGCGAGCAGGACGTCGTCCGGCACGTCACGTCGATCCTCCGGCAGAACCGCTCCGCGGAGTCGATGCCCACGTTCCTCGGGGCAGGCCTGTACGACCACTTCGTCCCTGCCGCGGTGCGAGCGATCGCCTCCCGCGCGGAGTTCTACACGGCGTACACGCCGTACCAGGCGGAGGTGAGCCAGGGGATGCTCCACGCCCTCTGGGAGTACCAGAGCTTCGTCTGCGAGCTCGCGGGGATGGACGCCGCGAACACCTCGATGTACGACGGCTCCACGGCCCTGGGCGAGGCGGCCCTGATGGCCCACCGGATCACGGGGAAGAAGGAGATCGTCATCCCCCGCGCGATCCACTGGGACCGGAAGGCCGTGCTCCGGTCGTACGCCGTCGGGCCGGGCCTCGTGGTCCGGGAGGTCCGCCACGACCCGGAGAACGGGACCCTCGACCTCGAGGAGCTGAGCGAGATCGTCGGGCCCGAGACGGCGGCCGTGTACGTCGAGAGCCCGAACTTCTTCGGGCGGTTCGAGGAGGCGATGGAGGAGATCCGGTCCCTCGCGCCCTCCCTCCTGATCGTCGGCGCGAACCCGCTCGCCCTCGCGGTCACGAAGGCGCCCGGGGACCTCGGGGCGGACATCGTGATCGGGGAGGGCCAGCCCCTCGGGAACGCCGTGAACTTCGGCGGGCCGCTGATCGGCGTTTTCGCGTGCCGGGAGGAGCACCTCCGGAAGATGCCCGGGCGGGTCATCGGCCTCACCAGGGACGCGGAGGGGCGGCGCGCGTTCTGCATGACGCTCCAGACCCGGGAGCAGCACATTCGTAGGGAGCGGGCGATGAGCAACATCTGCACGAACGAGGCCCTGATGGCGGTGGTCTCCGCCGCGTTCGTCGCGGTCCTCGGGGCGGACGGTCTGCGCCGCGTCGCGATCGAGAACGTCCGCCGCGCGAAGCGGCTCGCGGAGCGGATCGACGCGCTCGAGGCCTACGAGGCCCCCGTCTTCCCGGGCGCGCACTTCAACGAGTTCGTCGTCCGGTCCGCCACGCCGTACCGGAAGGTGCACGAGGCCCTCCTCCACGCGGGCGTCCACGGCGGGCTCCCGCTCTCCGCCCACTTCCCGGAGCTCGGGGAGGCCGCGCTGTTCGCGACGACGGAGGTCCACATGGAGGCGGACTACGAGCGCCTGCTCGCCGCCCTGGAGGGGGTCCGGTGACGTTCCGGCAGGCCCGGTACGACGAGCCCCTCCTGTGCGAGAAGCTCGGCGCCCCTCTGAAGGAGATCGACCTGTTCGACATCCCCGCCTCCCTCCGGCGCGAGCGGCTCGCGCTCCCGAACCTCCCCGAGCACGAGGTCGTCCGCCACTACACGCGCCTGAGCCAGATGAACTTCGGGATCGACACGGGGTTCTACCCGCTCGGCTCGTGCACGATGAAGTTCAACCCGAAGTTCGCGGAGGAGCTCGCCCGCCTCCCGGAGGCCGCGCGAATCCACCCGGACCAGGACCCCTCCACCGTGCAGGGCGCGCTGCGCATCCTGTACGAGCTCCAGGAGATGCTCGCGAGGATCAGCGGGATGGACGCGGTGACGCTGCAGCCTGCGGCGGGCGCCCAGGGCGAGTTCACGGGTCTCCTCCTCGCGCGGGCGTACCATCGGGACCGCGGGGACACGGGCCGCTCGGAGGTGATCCTCCCGGACACCGCGCACGGGACGAACTTCGCGTCCGCGGGCATGCTCGGGTTCCAGATTCGCGAGATCCCCTCGAAGGACGGCCGCGTGGACCTGAGGGCGCTCGGCGAAGCGGTCTCCGACCGGACCCTGGCCCTCATGCTCACGAACCCGAACACGCTCGGGATCTTCGAGGAGCACGTCGCGGACATCGCGCGCGTGTGTCACGACGCGGGGGCGCTCCTGTACTATGACGGGGCGAACTTCAACGCGATTCTCGGGAAGACCTCCCCGGGACACATGGGCTTCGACATCACGCACTTCAACACCCACAAGACGTTCACGACGCCGCACGGGGGCGGGGGCCCGGGCGCGGGGCCCGTGGGGGTAAAAAAGTCCCTGGAGCCGTTCCTGCCCGTGCCCATCGTCACGTTCGACGGGAAGCGGTACGGCCTCGACTGGGACCGGCCCAGGTCCGTGGGGAAGGTGCGGGCCTGGTTCGGGAACTTCGCGCTCCTCCTGCGGGCGTACGCGTACATCCTCAGCCAGGGGGCGGAGGGCTTGGAGCGGGTCTCCGAGCGCGCGGTCCTGAACGCGAACTACCTCCGGCACCGCGTCGAGGGTGCGTTCCCGGTGCCCTTCAGCGGGCTACGGAAGCACGAGTTCGTCGCGAGCGGGGAGCCCCTGAAGGCGAAGGGCGTGCGAACCTTGGACGTCGCGAAGCGGCTCATGGACTTCGGGTTCCACCCGCCGACCGTGTACTTCCCCCACCTCGTCGAGGAGGCGCTCATGGTGGAGCCCACGGAGACGGAGACGAAGGAGACCCTCGACGCCTTCGCGGAGGTCCTCATCCGCATCGCCGCGGAGGACCCGGAGGTCCTGAAAGCAGCCCCGCACAACGCGTCCGTCGCCCGCGTGGACGAGGTCCAGGCCGCGCGGGAGCCGATCCTGAGCTGGCGGATGCTCCAGAAGGCGAAGAAGGCCTAGCGGCCCCGCTTCCGGGACAGAGCGAACTCGAGCCGTTCCGCCATCAGGCTCTCGATCAGGATGTACGCCCAGTCGAGCTTCCGCTTCTTCACCTCGGCGGGCGCGTCCTTGGGGTTCGGGTTGTCGAAGTCGAACCCCACGAGGCGGATTGAGCGGGCGGCCATCGCGTCCGCGAGGAACACGCCGCGGTCCCCGTCCGTGAACCCCCCGAAGTTGTACACCCGCCCGAACGGCCGGGACTGCGTCGTCGCGACCGTGCGCCCCTCGAACCGGGGCGCCCACGTCTCGACGGCGGCCACGTTGTCCCCGTGGGCGTGCACGACCGCGATCGCCCCGCGCCGGTTCGCCTCGATCTGGTCTCGGACATCCCCGTCGAGGTCCGTCACGAGGACCTGCGGCACCCGCCCGCCCTTCAGGAGCACGGACGTCGCCTCGTCCGCCGCGACCACGACCTTCGTGAGCCGCTCGAGCTCCCCGCCCAGGCCCGGCGCGTTCCCCGCCACGGTCACGGGCTGGTTCAGCAGGACCCGCGCGAGGGCGTCGAGCGGGATCCGGTCCCCGCCCAGCTTCGCGTCCAGGACCTTCGCGGACCGCTCGTCCTCCTCGCGGGAGAACCCGAAGTCCTCGAGGATGCGCGCGTAGTACGGCTCCCACTCCTCGAAGTCCATCTCCGCCACCGGAGGCTCAGTGACGCCAGCTGTCCTCGACGGGTCTCTCCTCGCGCTCGCGGTACGTGGACGCGGCCGCGATGATGATCAGGATCGCGAGGCCCACGGACACGAAGATCAGGGGGAGGACCGCCGCGAGGTTCACGGTCCCGATGATCCCCTGGAGGATCTGGGTGAGGCCGAGGACCAGCAGGCCGATCGCCATGAACGAGCCCGCCACGATGAACGTGTGGCGGGGGGCCCGTCCGCGCTGTAGGTACGCGGTCATCGCCTGCCCGAATTCCACGATGAGGACCGCGACGATGAACCACCAGACGGAGTCGCCGATGAAGCTCGCCACCACCTGCGTCACGCTCGCGTTCGGTTGCTCGAGGATCTGGCGCGCGACGTCGACGGCCCGGCTGATCCCCAGGAGGATGAGGATCCCCGCCACGATGTTGAAGATCGTGGAGAAGTCCCGCGCCCCGAACCGGGTGCGCAGGTTCTCGTACCACGCGACGCTCCGCGTCGCGACGTCGCTCAGGGAGTGGAACGGGAGGGAGATCACGAGCAGGTACAGGCCAATCGCGAGTCCGACGATGGCGGGCGCGATCGACGGGCTGTAGTACAGGAGGGCGCTGAACACGGTGAGCGCGAGCCCGATCGGGAAGAGGATCTTCCGCCGGATCTTCGGGTTCCGCATCGCGCGCACGATCATGTAGTACGTGGACTCGAGCGCGGGGCTCTGGCGGACGAACACCCGCCGCACGTGGTCGACGCGGATCCGGGAGCTGATGATGGGGAAGATGTACTCGTCCTCGGCCCCGTCGCTCACGAGGAACGCGCGGTCCGGCTTCACCTCCTCGAGGACCTGCTCGAGCTGCTGGGTGAGGATCCGGTCCGAGATCGTCCCGACGCGCACGTCGCCCGTGATCGTGGCGACCTCCGCGTCCTCCCCGAGCTTCACCCGCTCGTCGTAAATGGCGATCGCGGTGAGGATCGTGTTCACGTCGGAGTCCTCGGGGTCCGCGAGCCCGAGCTTCGTCGCGCCGACGAGGTTCTCGTCCCGCCCGATGAGGGGGCCCTTGATCTCCGTCTTCGTCCCGACGTCATCGTCGCGGTCGACGCACAGGACTAGTGTCTTCATCTCGGCGCTTCGATACCCGACGGTGTCTATATCAAAGTTTGTTAGTGTGTGGCAAGTTTAATAAAGCGCACTTCGAATGGGCGCGGGCACATGGCGAAGAAGAGAGGGACGAAGGGCCTCGACGTCCAGATCAAGGAACTCGAGGCCGCCATCACCGAGGCGCAGACGTGCCCGGCCTGCGGGAAGGCGGTCGAGCCGGATGCGGTGACCTGCCCGTACTGCGGGGCGGTGTTCGGCGAGGGCGCCGACCTCCAGGTGGAGGCCGCGAAGTCGCTCCAAGACCTCGAGAAGCACCTTGAGGCGGCCGTGGAGGTGCCGCCGGAGACCCCTCAACCCCCGAAGGTCCCGACCCCGGAGCCCGAGCGCGGGGGCCTGGGCACCGCCGCGGAGGTCGCGGCGGAGGTCGAGCCCGAGGGGACACCCGAGCCGGAGGCCCCGGCGGAGCCCGCCCCGGAGTCCGCGCCCGAGGCGGGTGAGTCCCGGGACCTCGAGGGGTTCATCGAGGAGATCGAGGCGGAGGTGGGGACCCCGCCCGCCGCGTCCCCGAAGACCGCCCGCGTCCACGCGGTCCCGCGCCCTGCGACGCGGCGACGCTCCTCGCGGTGGACCGCGGCCGTGGTGGCAGGGGCCCTCCTGTACCTCGTCGCGATCCTCGCCGTCCTCGCGATCCTCCCCGACATCGGCAAGGCCGCGACGGCGTCCGTGATGGTCCTGGGGAGCGTGCTCGTCGCGGTGGGCATCCGCCTGCGTCCCGGCGGCTCGCCCCCGCCCGCGCCCGCGCGCGCCATGGGCAGCGAGGGTGCCCCGGATTACGTATGCCCACTGTGCGGGACGGGCATCCCCGCGCACGCATCGGAGTGCCCGACGTGCGGGGCCCTGTTCGAGGACTGATGGCGGGCCCTCAGAGGTACCCCAGGCCTTCCTCGATTCGCCCCATCTCGATCGGCGTCGTCCGGCTCCCGATGACCGCGCCCCGCGAGTTCGCGAGGATGCACGCACCGACCTGCGCGGTCCCGTAGTTCGCGGTCGTCGTGGCGACGGGGACCTTGAGCGTCCCCTTCAGGACCTCCGCCTCCTCGGGCCGGAGGTGCGGGTGGCACAGGACGCCCTTGTTCGTCGCGACCGCCGCCGATCCGACGGTCCGGACCCCCGCCACGGTCCCGCGGACGGCGGGCACTCCCAGGGTCTCGGAGATGCGGGCGACCGCCTCCCCGTCGAAGCCCGGATGGACGACCGCGCCGAAGTCGTTGCACAGGATGTTGTTTCCCGCCGCGTTCAGGCGGTGGTCGAGCGAGCCCGTGCGGGCGGGGCGCAATCGGGCGACCTCCGCAGGCTCCGCGAGCCCGTTCATGACGATCCCCTTCGAGTTCATCGCCAGGAGCGAGCCGACGACGCCCGAGCCCGCGATCGTCGTCTCGATCATGCGGACCTCCAACGCTTCGGCCATCGCCCTCGCCGTGCGCCTCGGAACCTCGGGGCCGACGACGAGGACCTCCTCGTTCACGGCCGCGTACACGCCGACGTAGGGGTTGCCGTTGAAATCGAGGCGCTTGAGCAGGAAACCCCCTCATTCCTCGGGGAGGGAGACCTCGACTCGCCCGTCCTCGAACTTGATCGTCTTGAGCTGGAGGCGGGCGGGTGGCTTCTCGATCCCCCGGGCCCAGAGGACCCGGTTCACCTCGGGGTCGATCCACACGTCCTCGCGCTTCGCCTTCATGTGCTGGACGACGTAGTCCCGGATCGCCTCGATCGCCCGCGGGCCCCGCTTCGTCCTCGGGGCGTTGCGGGCGGCCCGCAGGGGCACGTTCAGCACGCGTTCCTCCTGTTCCTCCTCCGCCATCGCATCACTTGTCCATGTGTCCCCGCCGCCAGGTCCGGCGCTTCGGGTGGTGCGTGAACTGCCGTTTCGTCCGCTGCATCACCCACGCCGGTACCCGTCGGTTGCTCTTGCCCGCCGCGAGGAGCCGCAGCTTCCGTGCGGCGGGCTTGTTCCTCGCCATCGTTCACCGCCTCTCGATCTTGATCTCCCGCTTCTTCGGGATGAGCCGCGTGAGGATTTGCCTCAGCGTCGGGTCGTCGATCACCTTCTGGACCCGCCCGCTCTGGGCGAGCGCGATGAGCTGGTTCTCGATCGACTCCGTGAGCTCGGGGTACGCGAGCTCGATGCGGGCGAGGCGCTCCCGGGCCTCCGGCGTGAGGATCTGCCGCAGGATCATCTGCCGCTGTGCCATCACCTGCTCGCGGGCCTGCGCCTGGACGACCGCCTGCTCCTGGGCCTGCTGGAGCTCCGCGAACTTCCGCCGCCGGATCGCGTCGAGCTCGTCGTCCTCCATCGCCATCGTCACTTCACCCGCAGGTACTTCGTGAGCTGGGGGTTCTCCTTCGCGAGGCCGATGAGGACGTCGTAGGCAATCCGGTCCAGGAGCTTGCGGCCGGACGGGGTCACCATCCGTCCCCGCTTCTCGCGGATTGAAACGTATCCGGCCTCCTCGAGCTGCTGGAGGGCCGTGCGGACGATGTTCCCGCTCCCCTTCCGCGGGTGGTACGGGGCGGACCCGCCGTCCCGGGCCCCGCCGAACTCCGCCGCGAGGCGGGAGGTGCCGATCGGGCCGAGGAGGTACACCTTGCGCAGCACGGACGCGGTCCGCAGGAACCACCAGTCCCGCTGCACGGGGGCCTTCTCCGTATGGACCCCCGTCCGCGCGAAGGCGGCCCACTCGGGAGGCGCGACCTTACCCTCGGATCGGAGATGCTCCGCGAGGCGGGTGAGCAGGGGCTGTGCAGGCACGTCGAATACCGTCGTCATCGCGTTCCCTGGCCGGGACTCGGCTTCATAAAGAGAGCACGTATAAGAAGGTTCCCCGGCGCGGCCGCGGGAACGGTGCGGTTATCTATGGAGTCGCGCGTGCCCTCCCCCGCGATGCGGGTCGTCGTCGGGGTCACGGGCGCGTCCGGGGCGCCGTACGCGTACGCCCTCCTCCGGAACCTCCGCGCGGAGGTCGAGCTCGTCGTGAGCCGGGACGCGGAGGCGGTGATCCGGGCGGAGACGGACCGCGGGCCGGCCGACCTTGCGGCCCTCGCCGCGAGGACGTACGCGAACGAGGACCTCGCGGCCCCACCCGCCTCGGGCAGCCATCCGTTCGACGCGATGGTGATCGTCCCATGCAGCGGGACGACGGTCGCAAAGATCGCGGCGGGCATCGCGGACAACCTCATCACCCGCGCGGCGGCGGTCGCGCTCAAGGAACGCCGCACCCTGATCCTCGTCCCGCGGGAGACGCCGCTGAGCCCGATCCTGCTCGAGAACCTCGCGAAGCTCGCGCGCGCGGGCGCGACGGTCCTCCCGGCGATGCCCGGGTTCTACCACCGCCCGCGGAACGTGCAGGACCTCGTCGACTTCGTCGTCGCGCGGATCCTGGACCAGCTCGGACAGCCCCACGACCTCGTGCCCCGGTGGGAGGGAATCGCAGGCGGGACCGTCACGGCTTCGGCGCCGCGGGGGTCGCGTGGCCGCTCGTCTCGATCACCCGGTCGAACTCCTTCCGGAGGAGGGTCATCTCGTCGGGGCCGACGGAGCCGGTCGTGACGGGGACGATCAGCGTCACCTCGTGGACGCTCGCGAGGTCGTTCACCTTCTTGATGAACTTGAGGACCCGGTCGAAGGAGTTCTCGACGACGAGGTATTCCAGGCCGTCCAGGAGGACCGCGCCGCCCTTCGTGCGCTTGATGAAGTTGCTGATCGTCCGCATCATCTCGAAGTCGATGCGCTTCGGGTCGATCGACTTCGGCCCGGTGTCCGTGTCCGTGAGCCAGTAGAGGTCGATGTCCTCGAGCCCGAACTCCTTGCGGAGCTTGTCCTGGAACGTCGTGCTCATCGCGAGGCCCGGGACGCTCCGTCGCACGATCGACTGGAACCACTCGAGCGCGAGGTCGTTCTCTGGCGCGATGACGAGGTAGTTGAAGCCCCGCTCGATCTCCTTCAGGAGGGCGCCGCACGCCTCGCAGCGGGTCTGCATCAGATCCGTCCCCTCCGGGACGACTTGGATCTCCCCGCACGCAGGGCACTTCGCGGTGACCATCCGCCGCTCCGCGGGGCGGGCGATATCTAGGGCTCGCTGGCAGTTCGGGCACCGCTGGATCTCCGCGGCGCAGGTCGCGTGGTACACCTGTCCGCAGCGGCACTTGTAGGCGTCCTTCGGGTCCTCGATCTCGTTCTGGCAGTGGGCGCATGTGAGGAGCCGCTGGCGGGCCGCGAAGGGGGCCTCCTCGGCCTCCGGCGGCGGGGGCGGGGGCGCGAGTTCGTCCCCCGCGGCGGGGGCCACCGCCTCGACCCCCGCGGCGCCCTCCTCCGGCGGGATGAACTTCGCCTGGCGGTCGTACAGGAGCCACGTCACCAAGGTCAGGCCCGTCGTCGCCCCGATCGCGAAGATCCAGTACACGACGCCGGAGATGAAAGCGTTCGAGGCCCCGAAGAACACGAACATCGAGGGGAGGAAGTAGAACAGGATGTACAGGATGATCAGGACCCGCGCCGTCCACACGAGCCACGGGTTCCGCGCGGCGGAGGACCGGTACTTCGCGGAATGGCGGTCGCGGTACCCGTAGAAGAGGCGGTCCTGGAACCACGACGTCAGGTAGCCCGCGAAGAGCAGGAGGATGAACAGGATCTGGGGGTTCTCGAAGAAGTCGAACCCGCGGAACCGGGCGACGTCGTCCGGCGGCGCGGAGGCGTTGTACGTGCCCCCGTAGGTGAGGACCTCGCCCGCGGGCGTCCGGATGAGATGGGCCCGGCCCGTGCGCATGTCGAACTCCTGGAAGCTCAGCGTGCCGACGAGGTAGTCCGTGCTCGCCGACTCGATGTCCCCGGTGTACGCGGACGGCCCGTTGATCGTGAAGCCCCGGATGAAGAAGCCCGGCGCAGCGTTCCCCGTCGCGTCCGACGTGAAGTTCAGGCGGAGCTGGACTTCGCGCCCGACATAGGCCGCGAGGTCGTACGTCACGGAGGTCCACCCGGTGGCGGCGGGCAGGTCCACGGTCCCCCCGACCGAGGTCAGATCCGACCACGCCGTATATGAGGGACCGGGAGCGGCCTGGAGCCGGAGCCGGTCGTTCGCGTCCGCGGTCCGGCCCATGTACCGGAACGTCGCGTTCGCGGACGACGCGAACCGCAGGTCCGTGTACGGCGCGATCGCGGACGTCGTCGTGCGGGTCGCGTTCGCGCTGCCGTTGTCGTACTGACCGAGGAGCGGGTCCCCGCTGAATGTGGAGTCGTTCCCGTGCCAGAGGGCCTGAAGGCCGTCCGCCATCGGGACCGTGTGCCACCCGCCCTCGAGGCGGAAAGGCCACGGATCGGTCGCAGTCGGGGACTGGGAGTGGCGCATCTCGAAGATGCCGTGGAGGGCGTTCGCGAGAGGGACGTCGGAGAATCGGAACCGCAAGTTCTCCGACACCGTGCCCGCGTTGAAGATGAACCGGATCTCGAGGCGCTCCGTGGAGTTCGGGTCGACGCCCACGAGGCCGTCCACGCTCCTCTCCACCGGAAAGCCCTCCTCGAGGATGTCCGAGCGGTCGATCCGCACGTACCGCACGTCCGTGCCGCGGCAGCAGACGGGGCGGGCGCCCTCCACCTCGTTCTCCAGGAAGTTCGTGTACGACTGGGCCTCCCCGCTCTCGATCCGCCCGTTCCGGTTCCCCCCCGTCACGTTGTACGCGTACGCGAAGCCCCGCGGAATCGGGTCGTAGCCATCGAACATCATCTGAATCTTCTGGCGGAGGGACTGCGCGGCGGCGCCGGTGAGGGTCCACGTCACGTGGCCGCCCCCGTCCAGCCCGCCCACGCCAAGGAGCTCAAGGTCGGAGCTCACTTTGAGCCCCGCTCCCTGGGCCCCGGCCCGGTCCAACAGCGAGACCATCGAGGATATAGTGAGAAGGGCGAGGAGGAGGGCGCGCCCACGCCGGCCGAGCATGACGCTGCGGCATGAGGGCGGTTTCTTTAATACCTTTCCGGGCACGTTCTCGCACGCCGGAACATCGCGGGCCGACATCGAATGCGAAAGCGTTTAAGGGCTCCCCGCTCATCCGTCGGCCGTGATTCCCCCGGAGCTTTCGAAGCTCCTTGAGGGCGGGGTCGACCTCGAGAAGGAGTACGAGAACGTCTCCCGCACGCTCGAGTCGATCGGCCTGTCGAGCTATGAGGCCCGGGGCTACATCGCGCTCGTCGCGCACGGGCACGGCAGCGCGGAGCTGATTGCGGAGACCGCCCGAATCCCCCGCACCTCCGCGTACAAGGTCCTCCAGTCCCTCTGCGCGAAGGGATTCGCAATCTCCACGCGGGGCCGGCCGACGATCTTCAAGCCGGAGGCGCCCGCGAAGATCAAGGGGAAGGTGATCGAGCGGCTCAGCGAGAGCTTCGACAAGCTCGACCTGCTTCACGAGATCCTCCGGGACAAGGGCGAGCCCCAGCTCGTCTACACGATCGCGGGCAAGGTCCGGGTGATGGAGAAGATCGGCGAGCTACTGGACACCGCCTCCGGCAGCGTCACAATCGCGACCCCGACGTTCTACGAGATTCGCGAGAAGCTCAGCAAGCGCCTCGAGAACGCCCTGGACCGGGGTGTCCACCTCACCCTGATCACGGAGCAGGGGCAAAAGGTCCCGGAGGGGATCACCGTGTTCTGGCGGAAGGGCCTCCTCGCGACGGACATCATCGCGGACGGGGAGCGCGCCCTGCTCGCGGCGCCGGACTTGTCCGCGTGCGGGTTCACGGACAACGCCGCCCTCGCCGCTCACCTCGAGTCCTTCCTCCAGATTCTGATGTCCCAGAAGGAGTGAGGGGGTCCCCGTGTCCGGGGCGGAGGAGTTCGACGTCGTCGTCGTGGGCGCGGGGCCCGCGGGCGGGTACGCGGCCGGCGCAATCGCGAACGCGGGGTACGAGGTCGCGCTCCTGGAGGAGCACCGCGAAATCGGCGAGCCGATCCAGTGCGGCGGGCTCGTCACGCCCCGCGTGTTCGACATCGTGTCCTGCAGGGAGACGATCATCGGCCAGGTCCACGGGGCGGAGATCTTTTCGCCCTCCGGCCGGCGGATCGTAATCGACGGCGGGGAGACGGAGGCGGTCGTCGTGGACCGGGCGATGTTCGACCGTGCGATCGTCACGGATGCCCTGCGGAGGGGGGCGCACTCGTTCATGGGGGCGCAGGCGGCCGCAGCGCGCAGGGAGGACGGGCGAGTCGAGGTTCTCGTGAACCAGGACGACCGCACCCGCCGCCTCCGGTGCAAGATCCTAATCGGGGCGGACGGGGTCCGCTCCAGCGTCGCGAAGTGGTTCAACATCCTGCGACCGAAGAAGATCCTCCCCGGGTTCGAGGTAGAGATGGTCGGAGTCGACAGCGACCCGGGCCTCGTGCAGCTGTTCGTGGGCCACGATTACGCGCCCGGTTTCTTCGGGTGGATCATCCCGAGCGGGGACACGGCCCGCGTGGGGCTGTGCGTCGAATCCGGGAACGCGTTCGCGTACCTGGAGAAGATGATGGTCCATCCCACGGTGCGGCCGTTCCTGAAGCGGGCACAGCCAATCCTGTACATCACGGGCGGAATCCCGCTCGGGTTCCCGAAGCGGAGCCACGCAGACAACGTGATGATCGTCGGCGACGCGGCGTGCCAGGCGAAGGCGACAAGCGGAGGCGGAATCTTCACGAGCCTTCTATGCTCGACATTCGCCGCCTGCACTGCGGTCGAGGCCCTCGAGGCGGGGGACTTCTCCGCCCGCCAGCTCCACCGGTATCACAAGGCATGGACGGGGTCGATCGGGAAGGAGCTCCGGAAGGACCTCGCAATCCACGAGTCGTTCTCGCGCCTCACGGACGAGCAGCTCGAGGAGATCGTCGACATCCTCAGCAACCCGAAAATTCTCAAGTTAATCCGGGAGAAGGGCGACATCGACTTCCCCTCGAAGGTGGGCTGGGCCCTCCTCCGGGAGGAGCCCCGCCTCCTGAAGTACCTCGGGAAGGCCCTCCGAACGATGGTTGCACGCACGGTCGGGATCTAGTCTGTCCTGAGATCCGAGCGAGAGGGGGCACTGTGGGGTTCACACGCGGGTACACCCCCAGCGGAGCGATCAAGCCCGCTCACGTCTCTATCACGCTGGGTCCTGGAGGTTCGCCCTTCGGACCATTGATAAGGAACCCCATCGTTCGGTTCCTGGGGGTGAAGTGAGAGAATGGGCCGCGTCGCGATTTCGTACCGGGACTACTACGACGTCCCCCGGATTTTTGTTGCGAAGTGGCGTAGAAGGCTGCTCTTGTTCGACTGCCTCTTCGACGATGAGCGCGATGACTACCCGGACCACTTCCTCGTGTACGAGCTTCCCCCAACGCTGGCGAAGCATCTGGCCGAGAGGTCTTGGATTGGTCTGGCGAACGAGGGCAGGTACATCGGGCGGGTTGCTGTAAAGGACGTTAGGTTCCCGTTCAGGCACGGAGAGCCGATGGTGGGGATTCGCCAACCCCCGATTCCGAAGCACAGGACCGACCTGGGGTGGATTGACGATGAGGTCTTCGAAAAGCTCAGCCTTGACTAAGTTGTGGCTGTCCCTTCGTGAGCAGCAGCATGTTGTGCACGAACTCCCGGGCGAGCACCTCGCGCCTCCTGCCCGTTGGCAGCCGGCACCGCAGGCGGTCCCCGAACAGGGCCTTCTCCGTCGCGAACCGCGACTCCGCCGCGCTGCGTCGGTGGTACCACGACCCGAACCATTTCGGGAACTGGAGGGCGAAGCGCCTCATCCGCTCGAACGCGTCCCCGGGAGGGGTCGGCCAACGGGCGTTCTCCATCGGGGGAAGTAGGGCTGCACTCCCACACGTTGTACCGCGCGTAGCACGTTCGGCTCCAATACGCTCCGTCCCCCCTGAGCGCCTGCGCGGCGGCACCGTCAGGGACGTCCTCCAGCAGGGGCTCGAGCTGGGTCGCGTCGTGCCAAGTGCCCCGACTAGTGCGGACCGCCGGGGTGGCCCGCGTCGCCGTCCCGGAGAGGCGTGGATCTTCGCGAAGTCCCTCCGCGCCTCGGGATCGTGGTTCGACCTCTATGCCCAGAGCCGAAGAGCACACGGCCTGTGGCGTCTGCCTTGAGAGCCGAGACCACGCGGCCTTTCTGGCGGGTGTAACCACTTGGCCTACCGAGTGTCACCGAGGATCACCCAAGTTCAGAGCGTGTACCACTGCCCCTCGACCGGGAGCACGACCTCCCGGCCGTCGAGCGCATCCGCGAGGAGCTCCCGGTGGTCCCCATGCATCAGGACGACCCGCTGCGGGTCGCATCCCTCGATGAACCGGACGAGCTCGTCGTGGCCCGCGTGCGCGGAGAAGTCGAACTTCTGCCACTCGCAGCGGATCTTCACATCCACGCCGTCGATGTCGATCACGCCCTCCTCGATGAGCCGCCGCCCGTTCGAGCCCTCGACCTGGTACCCGGTCAGGAGGATCGCGGACTTCGGGTCGTCCCGCACCGCCTCGAGGTACCGGATCACGGGCCCGCCGTCGAGCATCCCGCTCGTCGTCACGATCACCTCTCCCTTGAGGGCCTCGCGGGAGCCCCGCCCCGACCGGACGACCTTCACCTTCCCCATCGCGTGGTTCAGCTTCTTGCCGGACCGGATGTACTCGGGGTAGTTCATGTAGATCGAGTTCACCGTCTTCCCCATCCCGTCGAGCCACACGTCGAACTTCGCCTTCGCGAGCGTGAGCAGGACTTCCTGGGTCCGGCCCACCGCGAAGGCGGGGACGATCGCGAGCCCGCCCCGGTTGTTCACCTGGCGGATCTTCTCGAGGAACTGGTACTCCGTCTTCAGCCGGTCCGGGTGGTTCCGGCCCGCGTACGTGGACTCGATCACGAGGGTGTCGCACGGGACGGGGCGGGCGCCCCGCACGAGGTCCGTCGTGAGCGTGTGCAGGTCCCCCGTGAACAGGGTCGTCTGGTTCCCGTTCACCTCGAACATCGTCGCCCCCGGGATGTGGCCGGCTGGGTGGAGGGTGACCTCCAGGGAGCCGACGTCGAGGCGGTCCCCGAAGTCCACGGTCCGCGAGTTCCGGCGGGTCGCGTCCACGTCCGACTCGTCGAAGGGAGACTCGAACCCCTCGATTCCCGCGATCTTGAGGCTGTCCATCTGCAGCAGGTCGGAGACCTCCGAGGTCGGTGGCGTCAGGATGACCTGCGTGTCGTGACGCCCGCACAGCCAAGGGACCATCCCGGAGTGGTCGAGGTGGGCGTGGCTCACGAACACCTTGTCCACGGGCGGCGCCTTCATGGGGTACTGGGGCGGGTCCTTCGGGAGCATCCCGTAGTCGAAGAGAATCGTTTCCGCCCCCTCGTGCAGGAGCATCCCGAGTCGCCCGACCTCCGTGGCCCCGCCGAGGAACTGGATCTCCATCGTCCGCGCCGTGCGCGAGGAGCCGCTCCCAATTAAGGCTTGCGCGGGCCGCCGCCCAGGAAGATCCGCTGGCACCGGATCGCGCGCCCCATCCGCCGGGCCCCCAGGAGGAGCATCGCGGCCTCGAGGAGCCGGTCGCTGCCGAAGAAGCGGTCCGCGAGCGCCTTGACCCGCCGCCCCCGCTCGAGCGGGGCGCCGACCGCGGCCCGCCACCGGGCCTCGTACGCGTCCAGGGGCGTCCCTTGGAGCACGTGGTCCGCCGCGGCCTCCCCGGCGATCCGCCCGCAGATCATCGAGACGTTGATTCCGCCGCCGTTCGTCGCCATCACGTGGCCCGCCGAGTCGCCCACGAGGAGGGCGTTCCCCTTCACCGTCCGCTCGACGGGCCCCTCGACGGGCACGTAGCCGCCCGTGCCGTGGGTCCGCGGGAGCCCCTTCCGGTCGAGGAACTTCTGGAACAGGCTGTCGAGCTTCCCGCGGAAGTGCTGCCAGGTCCCGAGGCCGATGTTCGCGCAGGACCCCTTGGGGATGACCCACGCGTACCCGCCCGGCGCGAGGTTCCCGAAGTACAGGTCCGTGACAGAGTCGAAGTCGCCGTCGAGGGTGGCGCTCATCGCGGGGCCCGCCACCGGCCACGGGAGCCCCACGCTCCGCGCGACCGTGGACTTCGGGCCGTCCGCGCCGACCACGACCGTCCCCTCGACCGTGCCATGGCTCGTGACGACCTGGGACCCGCGGACCTTGTGGACGCTCGTCTCCGTCCGCAGCTCGGCGCCCTCGTCGACCGCCTGGTCCGCGATCCCCTGGTCCATCCGGTCCCGGCGGACCGTGTATCCCTTGAACGGGACGTCCCAGTGCCTCCCGCTCGGGCTCCACAGCCGGAGAACGTCCGTGTCGATCTGGCGGACCCGGTGGGGCGCCACCATCAGGTCCTCGAGGCCGTCCACGGTCGGGAAGATCCTCCGCACCTCCTCGTCCGTGGCGACGTATTCCCCGCACTGCACGGGGACGCCGATTTCCCGCCGCCGGTCCAGGAGGAGCACCTTGAGCCCCCGCCTCGCGGCGTACCGCGCCGCCGTGGACCCGGCCGGGCCCGCCCCGACGACGACCAGATCGTACGCGGTGACCGCCTCCTCACGCGTGCCGGGACAGGACGAACTCGACGAGGTCTCGCAGGTGCCGGCGGGCCTCCGTGTCCGGAAGGCCGCCGAGCGCCTCGAGGGCCCGGTCCCCGAAGCCGCGGGCCTCCGCCCTCGCCTTCTCCACGGCGCCGGACTCCTGGATCATCCGGAGGGCGGTCTGGACCTCGCCCCAGTCCTTCGTCCGCTTGCGGATGATCCGGATGAGCTCGGAGCGGTCGGACACGGCCCCGTCGTTCAGGGCGTGGATCGCGAGGAGCGTCACGTTGCCCTCCTTGATGTCCATCCCCGGCCGCTTCCCGAGCGTCACGCCGTCACCCACGACGTCGAGGATGTCGTCCACGATCTGGAACGCGATCCCGAGGTTCAGGCCGTACTCGCCCGCCGCGTTGATCTCGGAGAGCCTCCCGCCGCCCAGGAGGGCGCCGACGCGGGCCCCCGTCTCGATGGGCATCGCGGTCTTCCGGGTGATGATGTTCACGTACTCCCCGCGGTCCAGCTGCACGTCGCCGACGTGCCGCTTCTGCCGGATCTCGCCCTCCGCGAGGGCCGTGCACACGCGGGCCGTCATGTCGACGATCTCGTCCTCGAACTTGCCGCCGATCTGGAAGGCCTTCGTGAACAGGAAGTCTCCGGTCACGAGGGCCTCTTGGAGCCCGTACTTGAGGTATGCCGCGGGGCGTCCGCGGCGTTCCGTCCCCCGGTCGTTGATGTCGTCGTGAATCAGGGTCGCGCTGTGGATCAGCTCGAGCGCGGCGGCGATGTCGACCGCCTTCTCGACCTCCTTCCCGCCCACCGCCTTGAACGCGAGGAGGGTGACCGTGGGCCGGATCCGCTTGCCGCCGGAGGCGATGACGTACTGGGAGATCTCGGTCAGGAGGGGCTCCTCGGACTCGATGGACTCGCGGATCGTCCGCTCCACGAGATCGAGCTCCCGGGAGACACCGAAGTCCCAGGCGGTGGTCATCCGGAGAACCCTTCCCGTTTTCATTGAGGATGGGAGGCTATATAACTGTTGGGTTCGGGAGGGTCCCGAGGCCCGTCCGGGGCGGGCGCGTTCAGGTCGCGCGGCTCGTCGCGGACTCCGCGACCGGCACGTCCACGTGGCCGTTGTTCTGCACCGCGTCGCGGATGGCGGGGGAGATTGCGCGCAGGTACGAATGGATCATCGTGTCGCGGTTGCCGATCCAGTCCGCGAGCATGACGACGGGGATCATGATCGTGATGAACGGGTGGAACATGTTCAGGTCCTCCTGGCCCTTCATCGCGTTCGCGATCGCGCGGCGAGAGAACTCCGCGGTGCGGGCGAAGTGCTCCTCGTAGTCCCGGACCGTGAGGTTCGGGTTGTAGCCGTGGAGGCTCGAAAGGCTTAACACGTCCTGCTCCCGCATCCCGATCAGGGCGAGGTTCGCGATCCCGGCGCGGAGGTCCTTGTGAAGCCCCACGTAGTGGTTCAGGTGGGCGATGATCAGGTCGTAGTAGTACCAGCCCTTCAGGGTCGCGTTCATCTCCGACTTCGAGATGGGCTCCGTCAGGAAGCACATGTCGATCAGGTTGTAGTACGTCGCGCCCGACACGTAGCTCGCGAGCCGCTCGTGCCACTTCACGTCGGGGTCGGGCGCCCAGAACCCGGAGGAGATCCGCTTCAACTTCCCGAGGTCGAACGAGGGATGCTTCTGGAACATCGTCAGGGCCTGCCCCAGGATGACCCGATCGTCGACCCGCTCCATCTCGTAGAACAGGTCCGGCCCGTTCGGCGACTCCTGGTGGAGCCGGTTGAACGCGGCCGTGATGTTCGTGACGAGGTCGAACATGCTCAGCTGCTCCTGCTTCAATATCAACGCGAGTTCCTTCCGGAACGTGTTGATGTCGAAGTCGGGGTCGATCATCGAGGCGAAGCAGTGGTGGTACAGGTCCTTGGCCTCGATGAACGTGTACTTGCCCTGGTCCACGAGATCATCTAGGATGCCCGCCTGGCACTTGTGGAGGATCTTCGCGATGAGGGCCCGCCGCAGGTTCTCCGGGTTCATCCGGGGGCGGTACTTCTCCGAGATCATCGTCGCGCCCGCCGCGAACCGCAGCGTCTGCCCGTAGTTCCACGTCTCGTCCCCGTCCTCCCAGACTGCGTCTTGGGCGATGTTGGGCGGGCGCAGGTTCACCGACGGGCCCCGGATTGACTCCCGCATCTGCCGCAGGTCCTCCTCGACTTGCGTGATGTGGCCTTTCATCAGGTCCTTCGGGAACCCGAAGTCGTGGTAGTCGAACAGCCCCTCCGCGTACCCGCCCAGCCGGAGGACGAACCGGATGAGGAGGTCAATGTCATCTGCGCCGATGTCAATCGCGACCAACGGTCGAACCCCGCTCCGCTGGACGAGGTTCGTCGGGCGCGGATAAAGGGGTTCTTTGCTGATTATCTGGACCTATTCCCACGGAAGCAACCGCACTAGGGCAGTTCCATATCGGGGAACGTCTATCACGAACGATAATCAAGCCGACACGGTATTAACCCGTCCCGCGGGTCCAAACCCCAGCGTCCTCCATGGAACCGCCCGTCGTTGAACTCCTCAGCGCGGCCACGGCCCTCTTCCTGTCGATCCTTATCCTGTCGGCGGTCACCCGGCAGGCGACCCGGAAGTCCTTTCAGAAACGGGCGTTCTTCTTCTCCGTCCTCCTGCTCATCAGCGCGATCGTTTCGAACGTCCTCTTGACGATCTACCTGAAGCAGCCTGCCGCCACGAACCCGGTCGCCGCGTTGGACGCGTTGATTGTCAGCAAGAAGGTCCAGGGGACGTTCGACCTGCTCTTCGCGATCACGATCGGGGGGTTCGTCCTGGCCACCGCGAAGCCGGAGATCGACTCCCGGAAGGCGTTCATCGCCCACCTCCGGGAGCAGTTCCCGAACCTCTTCGTGTTCTATGTGTTCGTCCAGGTGCTGGCCATCGCGGCGCTGTGGATCTCCCAACCCGTCGCGACGATCCCGGCGGGTGGGTCGCCAAAGATCGAGCTGCCCGCGATGTTCCTGTTCACGGGCGGGCTCGCCTTCCTCACGGTCCTCGTGTACGTGCCGTTCATGCTCCTCTCGTACATCCGCAAGGTGCACGCGCGGCCCTCCGTCGCCCGGGACGTGTACCTCGTGATCATGGGGGTCTGCGGCTACACGGTAGCGGAGTTCGCGGTCGAGGTGATCCTCCCGTACTACGCGATCGACTTCCGCGCGTACGGGTTCATCGTCGAGATGACCCTCGTCGGTCTCGTCGCGTTCGCGGTGCGCGAGCGGGGCTTCCTCGAGGACCTGCTGACGCCCCAGGCAGAGGCCCGTCTCGCGACGGCGCCCGCGTACGACCTCCCGCGGGGCCTCACATACGTGGTCCTGGAGGAGAACCCGGACCACTCCTTCGAGATTTTCCGGGACCTCGTCACCCACGGCGCTCAAGGGCTGTGCATCACCCGCAAGCCCCCGAAGATGGTGATGCAGGAGTACGGTCTGGAGAAGACGCCGATCCTCTGGCTGAGCCGGGTCGCGACCCAGAAGAATTGCGTCCGGCCTTCGCCGCCGGAGAACGTCGCGATGGCGGTGGAGCACTTCATCAGCGTCGGCGAGAGCTCCGTCGTGCTGCTCGACGGCTTCGAGTACCTCATCGCCCACAACGACTTCCCGAGCGTCCTCGCCCTCCTCCACGACCTGAACGAGAACGTGTCCCTGCGGGACTCGATCCTCCTCGTCCCGATCGACCCGAGGGCCCTGAGCGACAGGGAGTACGCCCTCGTGAAGCGCGAGGTCCAGATCATCGAGGCCCCGAATGCCCCGAAGCCGTCCGCACGGTTCGAGGTCGAGGTCTCGAAGGCCGTGAAGCGGGCGCGCGCGCAGTAAGCGTCAGGTCCAAACGTTCTTCTCCGCGGAACGGCTGGTCTTCGCCCACTATGGATGAACTCGAGGAGATCCGGGCCCGGAAGCTCGCGGAGCTCCAGGCGTACGCGCAGGAGCGGACCGTGCAGCGCGCGGCGAAGCCCGTGCACCTGACGGACGCCACGTTCGACGCCGAGGTCAATAAGGCGGGCGTCACGCTCGTGGACTTCTGGGCCGCCTGGTGCGGGCCGTGCCTCCGGATCGCCCCGATGTTCGAGCAGCTCGCGGTCGACCACGCGGGCAAGGTGCGGATCGCGAAGCTGAACGTGGACGAGAACCCCGCCACGACGGGGAAGTTCGGGATCCAGTCGATCCCCACCCTCCTGGTCTTCCGGGACGGCGAGCTCGTGGACGCGGTGATCGGGGCGGTGCCCCGCGCGGAGATCGAGCGGCTCCTGAAGAAGTGGGCCTAGCGGGCGAGGGGCCCCGAAGGTCGCGGGGCGGGTGCCTTCAGGCCCGCGCGGATTTCCTTGACGATCCCCTCGAAGGCTTTCGCGGCGGGGCTGTCCGGGTGCTCGACGACGAACGGCTTGCCCGCGTCCCCGCCCACGACGATGCGCGGGTCCAGCGGGACGCGGCCGAGGAACCGGAGACCGAGCTCCCGCGCGGCGGCCTCCCCACCCCCGCGCTTGAACACGTCCACCGTCTTGCCGCAGTGGGGGCACACGAGCCCGCTCATGTTCTCGATGATCCCGACGATCGGCAGCCGCACGGCCTGCGCGAACCCGATGCTCTTCCGGACGTCAAGGAGGGAGACCTCCTGCGGCGTCGTGACGACGATCGCCCCGTCCGCTTCCGGGATCTCCTGGGCGATGCTCAGGGGCTCGTCGCTCGTCCCCGGCGGTAGGTCGATGATCAGGAAGTCCAGGTCCCCCCAGTTGACATCGATGAGCATCTGCTTCAGGGCCTTGATCTTGAGCGGGCCCCGCCAGATCACCGGCGTGTCGCGGTCCGCGAGGAGCTGGGCCATCGAGATCACCTTGACACCGCGAGGCCCGACTGCGGGCTCGATTCCGTCGTCACCCGAGACGATCTGGGCGTCCTCGACCCCCATGATCTTCGGCACGTCGGGGCCCGTCACGTCCGCGTCGAGGAGGCCGACCTTCGAGTCCGCCGCGAGGGCGACCGCGAGGTTCGCGGCGCAAGTCGACTTCCCCACGCCACCTTTTCCGCTCATCACGACAAGTTTGTGCTTGATGCGGCCCAGGCGCTGAGCCATCCGCATCCGCTCCCGCATCGCGGCCATGATGTGAGGCGGGATTTCGGACGTCGCCTGGATTTCCTCGGGCACCGGGGAGACCCTCCCTTCGGACGAGCTACACGGCCTCCCTATTAAAACGTGCGGAGCCCCCTCCGCTTCCTCGGGACCAACCCGTGCGTAACCCTTGCGTGCGGCAATGAGGGAACCTTTAAGCCGGCGGGGAAGTCTCGCGCCCTCGTTCGCGTTCCGGTGATGGACATGACCTCCCGACGCCGCGTTCCCCCGAAGTCCAAGCGCACCCCGCGCACGCCTGCGGCCGCGCCCGCCCCGATGTCGGACGAGGAGAAGCTCCGGAGGGCGAACCTGCCGAAGGAGCTGTCCGCGAAGTACCACCCGTTCTACGAGGGCAAGGTCGAGATCGTTCCGAAGGTGCCGATCCGCGGGCACCAGGACTTCGCGATCTGGTACACGCCGGGCGTAGCGGAGGCCTGCCTGCAGATCAAGGCGGATCCTTCAAAGGTCTGGCAGATGACGAACAAGTGGAACAACGTCGCGATCGTCACGGACGGCACCCGGATCCTGGGCCTCGGGGACATCGGCCCGGAGGCGGGCCTGCCCGTGATGGAGGGCAAGTCCCTGCTGTTCAAGTACCTCGGCGGGGTCGACGCGTACCCGATCCCGGTGGCGACGAAGAACCCGGAGGAGATCATCCAGTTCGTGAAGTGGCTCACGCCCGCCTTCGGCGGGGTGAACCTGGAGGACATCTCGCAGCCGAAGTGCTTCTACGTCCTCGAGCGGCTCCGGAAGGAGACGGAGATCGCGGTGTGGCACGACGACCAACAGGGCACCGCGACGATCAACCTGGCGGGCACGTTCAACGCGCTCAAGGTCGTCGGGAAGAAGCTCCCGGAGGTGCAGATCGTGCTCGTCGGCTCGGGCGCGTCGAACATCCGGACCGCGAAGGTGCTCCTCTCGGCCGGGGCCACGCCGGGGAACCTCATGCTCGTCGACTCGAAGGGCCTGATCTGCCCGCATCGGAAGGACCTCGAGGAGAAGAAGGACGAGTTCCGGGAGAAGTGGGAGCTAGCCCAGGTCACGAACAGGGGGGACCGCCACGGCGGCATCCCGGAGGCCATGAAGAGCGCGGACGTCGTCATCGCGGCCTCGAAGCCCGGCCCGGGCGTCATCCAGAAGGAATGGGTCCGGTCCATGGCCGACGACTCGATCCTTTTCGTGATTGCCAACCCGGTCCCCGAGATCTGGCCCTGGGAGGCGAAGGAGGCGGGGGCCCGCGTCGTCGCAACGGGCCGGTCGGACTTCCCAAACCAGGTGAACAACAGCCTGGGCTTCCCGGGGATCTTCCGAGGGACCCTCGACGTGCGGGCGAGGACGATCTCCGACGAGATGTGCATCGCCGCGGCGCGGGAGCTCGCGGCCGTGGCGGAGGAGAAGGGCCTCAGCGAGGACTATATCGTCCCGACGATGGAGGAGATCGAGGTGTTCGCGCGGGAGGCCGCCGCAGTCGCGGAGAAAGCGATGGAGCAGGGACTTGCGCGGGTGAAGAAGACACGCGCGGAGCTACTTGACCACGCCACGGCGATTATCAAGCGGGCCCAGCGCCAAGTCGACTACGCGATGGCGAAGGGCTTCATCCGCCCGCCTCCACCGTGATCCGCGGTCAGAACCCGAAGAACGTCCGTGCAGCCCCTTCCAGGTACGAGATGAAGGGGAACGCTGCGATTCCCGTGATCCAGATCAGGACGAGCGCGATGGCGATCGCCGCGGTCATCGATTTCCCCGTCTTCACCGCCGCCGCGCCCGCCGGAGCCTCGAGCACGAACATGTACCAGATCACGCGGGCGTAGTAGTACAGGGAGAGGGCGCTGTTCAGGACCCCCGAGACGGCGAGGGCGAGGAACCACGGGTTGAACTGCATCGCGCTGATCCCGCTCGAGAACAGGATGAACTTGCTGAAGAACCCGCCGAGCGGCGGGATCCCCGCGAGGCTCAGCAGGAAGAACAGCATGGACCACGCCACGAAGGGCATCCGTTTCCCCAGGCCCTTGTAGTCCGCGATGTCCTCCCCGATCCCCGCCGAGCTCGTCGCGCCGACCACGAGGAAGGCCCCGCCCTTCATGATCGCATGCGTGAGGACGTGGTACATGCCGCCGAGGAGGCCCGCCACGGCGACCCCCTTCGCGGCGTCGCTCCCCTGCAGCGCCATCGCCCCGACCGGAATCGCGATCAGGATGTACCCGACCTGAGCGATGCTCGAGTAGGCAAGCATCCGCTTGATGTTCCGCTGGGGGATTGCGAACAGGTTCCCGACGACCTGCGTGGCGATCGCGAGGACCGCTATGGCGGCGATCCAGTCGACCTGGATCGACAGGAGCGCGACGAGGAACACCTTGAACAGCGCGACGATGCCCACCTTCTTCGAGCCCGCCGCCAGGAACAGGGAGATTGTCGTCGGCGCGCCCTGGTACACGTCCGGGGCCCACATGTGGAACGGGACGACCGCGACCTTGAACCCGAAGCCCGCCAGGAGGAACACGATCCCGACGATGAGCGGTGGTTCCATCCGCGGCCCGATCGACGCGAGTCCGACCTTCAGCGCGTCGAGGTCCGTGAGGTGGCCGACCGCCGCGATCGACGTGGAACCCGCCACGCCGTAGACGATCGAGATCCCGAAGAGGATAATCGCGGAGGACACGGCCCCAATGATGAAGAACTTCAGGGAGGCCTCCGTGGACTGCCGGTCCTTCTTCCGGAACGCGACGAGCGCGAACGTGCTGATCGAGCTCAGCTCGAACGCGAGGTACAGGACGAACAGGTCCGTCGCCGCGGCCGTGAGCATCATCCCGACGACCGCAAGGAACATGAGGCCGTAGTACTCGCCCTGGTGGGGCTCCTCGGGCTTGATGAAGGACCGCGAGGCGATCACCGCGAGGAGGGCGACGAACATGAACACCATGTGGAAGAACAGCGTGAACGAGTCGATCCGGAGCTTCCAGGAGTCCGCGAAATCCCCGCTCCCGCCCACACCGACGACGGGGACCTCGTAGAGGTTGAGGCCGAGGAGGCGGGTGAGGCCGAGCCCCATCATGTCCAGCGTGAGGACCATCGCCACGATCAGGGCGCCCAGGGCCCAGCCCCACAGGATCTGGGTGCGCCGCCCCACAAGGAACCCTAGGATCGTGGACGCCAGGGCGGCAGCGATCAGGACGACCTCGGGGAGGAACACGATCGGCGCCGCCATCTCACCCCACCCCCAGGACACGGGCCGCCCACTGGATCGTCATGTTCAGGAGGAGCACCGGCAGGATTCCGAAGAGCGCGAACAGGGCGGTGAGGACGCCCATCGGGATCGATTCGTGCGGGTGGGCGTCGGGCAGGTCCTTCCACCGCGGGTTCAGCGGGCCGAAGATCGCGCGCTGCATCGCCCAGATGTAGTACGCGGTGGTGATGACGACCGTGATGAGCGGGATGAGGACGAGGAACCCGAAGGCGGCGTACGCACCGAGGAACACGGCCAGCTCTGCGACGAACCCCACGAGCCCGGGGAGCCCGAGGGACGCGAGGAAGGAGACCATCATGAACGTGGAGAGCTTCGGCGTGACGGAGGCGATCCCCCCGAGCTCGGAGATGTTCCGGGTCCCCGTCTTGTGTCCGATCGAGCCCGCGACCATGAACAGGGCCGCGGACACGAGGCCGTGCGCGAACATCTGGAACACGGCGCCGCCGAAGCCCAGGAGCCCGCCCGCGACGGTCGCCGGCGACTGCGAGGCCACGATCCCCGCCGCGACCCCGAGGGTCACGAAGCCCATGTGGCTCACGCTCGAGAACGCGACCATCCGCTTCAGGTCGTCCTGCACGAGGCACACGAACGCGCCGTACAGGATGCTCACGGTCCCTAGGATCGCGGCGATCCAGTACATCTCGAGGGACCCCTGCGGGAGCATTTGGACGTTCACGCGGATGATCGCGTACCCGCCGAGCTTCAGGAGGACGCCCGCCAGGATCACGGACCCTCCCGTGGGGGCCTCGACGTGCGCGTCCGGGAGCCACGTGTGGAGGGGCCATGTCGGGAGCTTCGTGCCGAATCCCGCCAGGAGGGCGATGAACAGGAGGTTTTGGATCCCGCCCGCGGGGATCAGCGTCCCGTTGCGGGCCGCCTCGATGAGCGTGACCATGTTGAACGTGTGCCCGTAGAAGTAGAACGCGAAGATCCCGATCAGCACGGGGATGGACGCGACGAACGTGAACAGGAAGAACTTCAGCGCCGCGTAGCGCCTCCGCGGGCCGCCCCACACCGCGATGATGAAGTACATCGGGACGAGCCCCACCTCCCAGAACAGGAAGAACAGGAAGAAGTCCAGGGACACGAAGACCCCGAGGATCGTCGTCTCGAGGAGGAGGAACATCGCGTAGAACTCCCGCACCCGGCGGTGCTCCTCCCAGTTGATCATCAGCGCCAGGACCGTGAGGAGGGCGGTCAGGAACACGAGGGGCGCGGACAACTCGTCGACGCCCACGATGTACCCGACGTTCGCCTGCGGGAGCCAGGACGCGGACTCGAACGCTCGGTACGTGAACGTCCCGCCGGGCGCGGTGTACTGCCGGAGGCCCACGAGGCCCGGGCTCAGGAAGTCGAGGAGGACGATCAGGGAGAGGGCGAGCGGGACGACGGAGATCGTGAGGGCGACGATGCGGGCGTTCTCGGGGTCCCGCCCCGTGAGGTACACGACGGCCGCGCCGAGGGCGGGCGTGAGGAGCAGGACGGAGAGGATCGGGAAGTCGAGGACCACTCAGATCCCTCCGAGGATCGAAGCGAGGTGGGTCGCGTACTCGAACGTCATCCCGAGGATCGGCAGCGGGAACAGGCCGACGAAGACGATGAGGCCGAGCAGGACCGAGTAGGAGAGCCGCTCCTGGTCGTTCAGGTCGTGGAGCCCCTTCAGGGCGGGGTTCGGGTCCCCCATCACGACCTTGTGCAGGGTCCAGATGTAGTACGCGGCGGTCACCGCGATCGACAGCATGGGGATCACGACGAGGGCCCGCCACGGGGCCGCCCCGAGCCCGCCGTAGAAGCCCGTGAACACCAAGAACTCCGCCCAGAACGACACGAGGCCCGGCAACCCGAGGGAGGCGAGGAACGCGACGATTAGGACGAACGAGAACTGGGGCATCGCCTTCCCCAGCCCGGTCAGGGCGGGGATCTCCCGCGTGCCCGCGGCGTGCTTGATCGTCCCCGCGAGCATGAACAGGACCGCGGTGATGAGGCCGTGCGCGAACAGCTGGAAGATCCCGCCCGCGATGCCGAGCGGGACGAGGCTCGAGGCCCCGAGGAGGACGAAGCCCATGTGCCCCACGCTCGAGTACGCGACGAGCCGCTTCAGGTCCGTCTGGGCCAGGCAGACGTAGCTCGCGTACACCATCGAGACCCCGCCGAAGGCCGCGAGGAGCCACCACAGGTCCTTCGCCGCGGCGGGCAGCATCCCCAGGCCGATTCGGAACACGCCGTACCCGCCCATCTTCAGGAGCAGGCCCGCCAGGATCACGGAGCCCGCGGTCGGCGCCTCCACGTGCGCGTCGGGCAGCCACGTATGGAACGGGACCATCGGCAGCTTCACGCCGAACCCGAAGAAGAACGCGAAGAAGATCGGGATCTGGGTCGCGAGGGGCAGGATCGCGAGGAACCCGGGCAGCCCCGCCCCGATCAGGAAGACGGTCATGTCGAACGTGCGGTCCGGGAGGCCGTACACGGCCTGGTTCAGCCCCGAGGACGCGGTCCAGTAGAGGGCGAAGATCGAGAGGAGCATGATCACGGAGCCGACGTGGGTGTAGATCAGGAACTTGATCGAGGCGTACTGGCGGTTCGGCCCGCCCCAGATCCCGATCAGGAAGAACATCGGGATCAGGACGAGCTCCCAGAACACGAAGAACAGGAAGAAGTCCAGCGAGAGGAACACGCCGGAGATCGAGAACTCCAGGAGCAGGAGGAGCGCGAAGAACTGGCGGGGCCGCTCTTCCTTCTTGAAGCTGAAGACGATCGCGAGGGTCGTCAGGAGCGGGGTGAGGAAGATCAGGGGCACGGAGAGGCCGTCGACCCCGAGGATGACGTTCATCCCCAGGGGCGGGACCCATGCGTACCGCTCCACGAAGTACACCGGGAAGGTCCCCGCCGGCGTCCCGTACGGCGCGCGCGGCCCCAGGAGCGGGTCGAGCCAGGTCCCGAGGAACGCGACGAGCAGGGCGCCGGCGACGACCGTGTCGGCGAAAGAGAACGCAAGGGCGATCGTCCGGGCCCTGCGCAGCGTCGCGCCCGCCGCAAGCGTGGCCACGAACCCCGCCAGGGGCAGGATCAGGAGGAGGGAGAGGAAGAGGACCATCTCACGGCCTCCCGAGTAGACGCGGCAGGTAGCCGAAGAAGAACGCGAGGAGGATGATCACCGCGATGCCGATCACGATCACCCACGCGTAGCTCTGGACCTGCCCGGTCTGGCGGGTCCGGAGGCTCAGGCTCGAGCGGACCGTCTCGAGGCTGATCGAGTTCACGGCCCCGTCGATCACCTTGCGGTCGAACGCGTCGCTCACCGCGGCCGCGGTCACGGTGCCCCGCCCGACCGCGTTCACGATTCCGTCGACCACGTTCCGGTCGAACCAGTCCACGAGGCGGCCGAAGCCCGCCACCGCCCGCGATCCGAACGCGTCGTACGCGTCGTCGATCCAGTACCGGTTCGTGAGCATCCCGTGGAGGAACGCGCGGGCGGGCGTGCGGGTGAACGTCGTGGCGGGGATCCGCCGCGTCCCGTACACGGCCCACGCGAGCGCGATGCCCGCCCCCGCGAGGCCGAGGGAGAGGCCCGCGAGGCCCAGATCCACGACGTTCCCCTCCAGGACCGCGGAGACGAGGGGCAGGGCCGCATGCGGCTCGCCGTAGAACACGAGGTTCCCGAAGCCGTTCGTGAGGAACGCGATCGCCGCGCTCCCGATCGTGAACACGCTGAGGACCGCGAGGACGGACGTCATCACGCGGGGGGACTCGTGCGGGTGGCCGTGCCCGCGGTACTCCCCGTGGCACGTCATCAGCCACATCCGGAACGCGTAGAACGCGGTCATGAAGGCGGTCGCGATGCCCGCGGCCCATAGGAGGTAGAACAGGGGGTTCGCGGCGCCGCTCTCGAACGTCACCGCGAGGATGTCGTCTTTCGAAAAGAACCCGCTGAAGGGGATGATTCCCGCGAGGGCGAGGGCGCCCATCAGCATCGTCCGCGAGGTCCAGGGCATGACCTTCCCGAGCCCGCCCATCTGCCGCATGTCGTTCGTGTGGACCGCATGGATCACGGAGCCCGCGGAAAGGAACAGGAGGGCCTTGAAGAACGCGTGGTTCGTGAGGTGGAACAGGGCCGCACTGTATCCTGCGGTCGGGATTTCCGGGCTGCCATGGGCGGCCTCCGAGGCCATGAGGTACGCGCCCGCCCCGAGGCCCAGGAACATGTACGCGAGCTGGCTGATCGTCGAGAACGCCATCACGCGCTTGATGTCGTAGTTCGCGAGGGCCATGGAGGCCGCGAAGATCGCGGTGAACCCGCCGATCCCCGCCACGACGAGGATCGCGGTCCACGGCACGGCGGGGACGAGGACCTGGTGGACTCCCGCCACCTCGACCGTGGGCACGAGGAAGATGAAGGACCGCGCGGTCAGGTAGACGCCCGCCTTCACCATCGTCGCCGCGTGGATCAGGGCGGACACCGTCGTGGGGCCCTCCATCGCGTCCGGCAGCCAGGCGTGGAGCGGGAACTGTGCGGACTTGCCCACGGCCCCGCCGAAGAGGAGGAGCGGGATCGCGGTCATGAGCTGCGGGCTGAGCGGGTAGCCCCAGAGGGTCGGGATCTCCTCCACGATCGTCTCGAAGCGGAAGGTGTGGAACACGTTCCAGATCACGAGGACGCCCGCCAGGAACAGGACGTCGCCGACCCGCGTGACGAGGAACGCCTTCTTCGCCGCGCTCGCCGCCTCGGGCTTCTTGTACCAGAACCCGATCAGGAGGTACGAGCACAGGCCCATGATCTCCCAGAACACCAGGAGCTGGAGGAAGTTGTCCGCGCTCACGGTGCCGAGCATCCCCGCCACGAACAGGCTGATCTCCGCGTAGTACCGGGGCTTGCCGTCCTCCTCGTGCATGTACCCGATCGAGTAGATCGCGATGAGGAGGGAGAGGAACGAGACGAGGACGAGGAGGAACGCGCTCAGGTTGTCGATCAGGAGCCGGAACGCGATCTGGCCCTCCCCGGTCGCGGGGTCCCCGGGGATCCACACGAACCCGTCCACCGTGTTCGACGTGGCCGCCCCGATCGCGCCGAGCTGCAGGACCTGGGCGAGGAAGTACACCGCGATCAGGAGGGACGCGGCGAGCGCCCCGACGACGACATGGGCCCCGCCCTCCGGGAGCCGGCGGCCCGCGAGGCCCACGACGACGAAGGCGATGAGGGGGGCCCCCACGATCATCCAGGCGAGCCACGCGTTCTCCAGCACCGCTACCACCTCAGGAGCCGGATCTTGTCCAGCTCCACGGTCCCGTGGCTCTGGTACAGGGCGAGGAAGATTGCGAGGCCCACGGCGGCCTCCCCCGCGGCGATCGCGAGGGCGAGCAGGGCGAACACCTGGCCGGAGGGGTCCCCGGCCGGCGGGGCGTACGCGGAGAACGCGACGAAGTTCAGGATCGCCGCGTTCAGGATGATCTCGATCGACATCAGGACGACGATCGCGTTCTTGCGGACCATGACCCCGTACAGTCCGACGCAGAACAGCGCCGTGGACAGGACGAGCTCGTACTCGACGGGGATCACGGGCGCTCCTCCCCCTCCATCTTCGCGAGGTACACCCCGCCGATCATCGCGCTCGCGAGGAGCAACGCGATGAGGATCACCGTCACCGTGTACGTCGAGAACATCGAGTTCGCGACGCCCTGAGACCCCGTACCGTTCCACACGGGGACCTCGTGGATCTCACTCGACCACGGCACGCCGACGAAGAACAGGGAGAGGAGGACGAAGAAGAAGCCGAGGGACGTCGCAATCAGGACGCTCCGCCGGTTCACGGGGTCCCCTCCTCGGGCGTCTCGGGAACGGGCTCCTGGGGCACCTCGCCCGGGGTGACCTCCTCCATGATCTTTCGGCGGGTGAGCATGATCCCGAACGTGAAGATCGGGAGGATCGCGCCCGCGTACACGATGATCTGGATGAGGAAGATGAACTCGGCCCCGAGGAGGAGGTAGATTCCGCCGATCGTGATCAGGGTCACGCTGAGCCAGAACACCGCGTGGACGAGCTTGCGGGAGACGACGACCATGATGGACCCGCCGAGCTCGACGACGGACAGGACAAGGAACGCGGCGAGCTGCCAGTCTACCGCCACGGGCCCGCCCCCCTCACCGGATCCCTCCGAGGTACGGCCCGAACGCCGCGAAGACCGCCGCGACGATGATCGCGAGCAGGGAGAGCGGGATCAGCTTCTTCCATCCGATGTTCAGGATCTGGTCGATGCGGACCCGGGGGACGGACCAGGAGATCCAGACGAAGATCAGGAACACGAAGTAGACCTTGAGAAGGAACCACACCTCGTGCGGGATGATCGGGATCGGGATCGCGGTCCCGCCCACGTATGGCGTCAGGGTCGTGAACACGGGCCCGGACCACCCGCCGAAGTACAGGATCACGACGAGCGCGGAGCCCGCCAGGGCCCGGAGCCACTTGAACCCGAACACGAGCCCGAACCGCATCCCCGTGTACTCCGTCGTCCAGCCCTCGACCAGCTCCGCCTCCGCCTCCGGGATGTCGAACGGGATGCGCTCCATCTCCGCCATGATCGCGACGAAGAAGACCGCGAACCCGATGAACTGCGGGATCGAGAAGATGTTCCAGCTCGGGATGTACGAGAGCGGCCCGCTCGCGGCGAGCGGGACCTCCTGGCGCTGCACGATGTCGATCACGTTCAGGGTGCCCGAGTAGATCAGGACCGCGACGATCGCGAGGAGGAGCGGGATCTCGTACGCCATGAGCTGGGCGGCGGCCCGCATCCCGCCGATCAGCGAGTACTTGTTGTTCGACGCCCAGCCCGCGATCAGGATGCCGAGCGGGGCGATCGAGAACGTGGCGAGGATGAAGAGGAGGCTCAGCGGCACGTTCGCGATCACGAAGCCCTCGCTGAACGGCAGGGCCGCGAAGATCAGGATCGTGGACGATGCGATCATCACGGGGGCCGTGTGGAACATCGCGCGGTCCGCGCTCGCGGGCGTGATGTTCTCCTTTTGGATCAGCTTCACGCCGTCCGCGACGTTCTGCAGGTAGCCGAGCCCGCGGTGCGTCGGCTTGTTCCTCCGCTTCGCCCACCAGGAGAAGGGCCAGAACGGGAGGGACCAGATGCTCACCATGATCCCGTACCGGTCCTGGAGGCGGGCGTAGAACTTCCGCTCCATCCACATGATCGTGAGGAGCTGGATTGCCGCGGCCCACGTGACCATGATCGTGATCGCGACGACCCAGGCGAGCAGGGTCACGAGCCAGTCCTCGACGAGGAAGTACCCGAGGCCCCGGAGGCCCTCGACGGGGCTGCCGACGGGGGTCGCCGCGAGGACGCCGTCCGACAGGATCCGCAGGATCCCGCCCACGAGGACCTTGCACAGCGTGAACAGGTCCGGGGACACGAGGGCGCCGCTCACTTGTCCATCTCCCCGACGCACACGTCCACGCTGCCGAGGATCGAGACGACGTCCGCCATCTTGTTCCCTCGGAGCATCAGGGGGGTCGCGGCCATCGTGCAGTACACGGGGCTCCGGATCTTCACGCGATACGGCCGGTCGTCGCCGTCCCCGATCACGTAGAACAGGGCCTCGCCCCGGCTGTCCTCCGTGCGCGCGAAGCCCTCCCCCTCCGCCCGCCGCGGCGCCTTCGCGCGGTACGGGCCCGCGGGGATCTTCTTCACGGCTTGCTCGATGATGTCACAGCTCTCCCGCATCTCGTTGAACCGGCAGATGAAGCGCGCGTACGAGTCCCCGCCGTCCCCGCCCTTCCATACCTGGGGTTCGAAGTCCACCTCGTCGTACGTCTCGTACGGCTCGAGCCTCCGCAGGTCCACGTCGACCCCGCACGCCCGGAGGTTCGGGCCCGTGACGCCCCAGTCGATCGCGTCCGCGGCGGAGATCCGGCCCACGCCCTGCGTCCGCATCCGGAAGATCTTCGAGTCGTGCATCAGGCGCTTGTACTCGTCGAGCTTCCCGCGGAAGTGCTTGATGATCTTCGCGCAGTACTTGTCGAAGTCCGGCGGAAGGTCGTTCCGGACCCCGCCGACCCGCGGGAAGTTCTGGTTCATCCGGGCGCCCGTGAGCAGCTGGAGCAGGTCCAGGAACAGCTCCCGCTCCCGGAGGGCCCACAGGAGGGCGGTGAGGAGCCCGAGGTCGGGGCCGTACGCGGCGAGCCACATCAGGTGGGAGGCGAGGCGCTGGATCTCGAGCGAGATGACCCGGATCCACTGGCCGCGGGGCGGCACCTCGAGCCCCATCATCTTCTCGCACGCCAAGGCGTACGCGTGGGACCACGTGACGCTCGACACGTAGCACAGGCGATCCGTGAGGACGACGTTCTTCTGGAACTCCCGGACTTCCATGATCTTCTCGTACCCGCGGTGGAGGTACCCGATCTCGGGCTCCGCGTCCGTGATCGTCTCGCCGGAGATCTTCACCCGCATGTTCCACAGCCCGTGGGTCATCGGGTGCTGGGGGCCCATGTTCACCCAGAACTCGGCCATCTCAGCGGCCCCCGGTCTTCAGCTTGCGGCGGGTGATGTACTGCCTCTCCGTCTCCTGGGGGAAGTCTTTCCGCAGCGGGTGGTACCGGAAGTCCTTCGGGAGCAGGATCCGCTCGAGCTTCGGGTGGCCCTCGTACACCACACCCATGAGGTCCCACGCCTCCCGCTCGTGGTAGTTCGCCGCGTTCCAGAGCGAGACGACGCTGGCGATCTTCGGGTCGTCCGTCGGGATCCAGGCGTTCAGCTGGAGCGTCATCCCGGTCTTGTAGTTGTACAGGTGGTACACGGACTCGAAGTGGTCCTTCCAGTCCACCGCGGAGATGCAGGAGAGGTGCGCGAAGCCGAGTTCCTCCTTGAGGTAGAAACAGATTTCCACGAGGTCCTTCCGGTCAATCACGCCCTTCACGACGCGGGGCCGGACCACCCCGAGCTCCTTGAACGCGGAAGGGAACCTCTCCCGGACCGCCTTCGCCAGGTCTTCTTCGGCCCCCATCGCGTTCACCACCGGTCGTGACCCGCCACGGCGCTCAGATGTGGATGATGGATTCCTTCTTCAGCGCGTACTGGGTCGCGACAAAGAGGATCGGGATGAACCCCAGGAGCATCGGCGCGAACAGGGCGATCTTGGTCTCGAGCGTGGCCGCGGGGTCGTGGGAGACGCCGTACACCATGAACGCCCACAGGACGAGGAACACGGCCGCGACGTCGAACACGACGAAGATCAGGGCGAACATGTAGTACTGGAAGTGGAACTGGATCGCCGCCTCCCCCTCCGGCATCTCCCCGCACTCGTAGGTGAGGTCCTTGAGTGGGGTGGGGTGCGTGGGCCGGAAGAGGCGGGTGAGGAAGAACGTGAGGAGCGGGAACGTCAGGGCGACGAGGACGAAGAGAGCGACGGGGACGTAGGCGTCCAGTAGCTCCATTTCGGCTGCCTAAAGCCCCATCCTAATAAAACCTTTCTTCGCGGTCCTCGGAGGCGCGGCGCCTCCCGTGCCGGGGCGTCGTCCGGCGGGGCTATGGCGACCCTTGATAACGGGCGGCGCGTTGCGTCCCGCGGATGCCGGAGCCCCGACTCCCACCCGGACAGCACATGGCCCACGGATGGCCCCGCCTCGACCTCGGGATCGTCCCGCGGTTCGACCCGAAGGCTTGGACGCTCCGGATCGACGGGGCGGTCGAGAAGCCCGCGACCTTGACGTGGGCCCAGTTCACCGCGCTCCCGCCCGCGGCGGTGACCGCGGACTTCCACTGCGTGACGGGCTGGTCGAGGTTCGATAACCGCTGGGAGGGCGTGAGCTTCCGGACAATCGCAGACCTGGCCCGGCCGTTGCCCGCCGCGAGGCACGTCGTGCTCACCTGCGGGGACGCGGGGTACACGACGAACCTGCCCCTCGACATGCTGCTCGACGACGACGTGCTGTTCGCGTACCGCCACGACGGGAAGCCCCTGCCCCTGGAGCACGGGGGCCCGTTGCGCCTCGTCGTCCCGAAGCGCTACGCGTGGAAGAGCGCGAAGTGGGTCCGCCAGGTCACCTTCGTGGAGAAGGACGAGCCCGGGTACTGGGAGGTCCGCGGGTACAGCAACACCGCCGACCCGTGGACGGAGGACCGGTACTCGTTCTGAGGGAGCGGCCCGCCGAAAGGCCATATAGTGGCGCTCCCGTTCCGCGCCCATGGCCCGCGCGGGGCGCGATGGCGGGGAGCCGGACCGCCCCAAAACGTTCTTCCAGCACCTCGAGGAGGTACGGCAGCGGCTGAAGGTCGTCGTGTGGGCCTTCGTGGTCGCGTTCGTCATCTTCCTGATGTTCAGCTTCCAGTACGTCGTGGTCCTCGGCGTCCCGATGTGGCTGCCGCTCCCCACCCTGAACCTCCAGGAGAGCATCGCCCAGCAGTTCTTCGTCGCGGTCCGGTCCTGGCTCGTCCCGACCTACGTGAACCCCGTCGTCCTGACGCCCTGGGAGCCGGTCCTCGTCCAGTTCAAGGTCGCCCTTTTCCTCTCGATCGTGGCGACCTCCCCCATCACGACGTACGAGTTCTGGCGGTTCGTCGCCCCCGCCCTCAAGCCGAAGGAGCGCCGGCTTATCGTCCGCGTGTCCGTCCCGGTGGTCCTCCTCTTCCTGCTCGGAGTCACGATCGCGTTCTTGGTCGTCCTCCCGTTCACGTTCTCGTTCCTCTACGGGATCGCGATCGCGATGGGGGCCCAGCCCCTCCTCCAGCTCCAGGAGTTCGTCGACTTCATCCTCCTGTTCAGCCTCGCGTTCGGCGCGGCCTTCGAGCTCCCAGTGGTGATGTACGGCCTCTCTGTCTTGGGAATCGTCAGCCCGCAGTTCTGGAAGCGCCACTGGCGCTTCGCGGCGATTGCGATTTTCGTCTTCGGCGCGGCAATCACGCCAGACGGGAGCGGGGTCACGATGATGCTCGTGTCCATCCCGATGCTCGTGCTCTACGTGGCGGGGTACGCGGCGATTCGCATCCGCTTCCGGAACCGTGACCGGGAGACGGGTGCGGCGAAAAGCTCATAAGAGCCGCTCCGCATGGGACGCGACCGGAGGCGACCATGCCGTTGCCGGACTTCCTTCGGCTCGGGGCCCAGCTCCCCGGCGGGTTCGAGTGGATTATCCTTCTCATCGTCATCGCGGTCCTCCTGTTGTTCGGTCCCCAGAAGCTCCCCGAGCTCGCCCGAAGCATCGGGCGCGCGTGGGGCGAGTTCCGGCGGGGAA
>Ga0209002_10000327_pt1 | contig 36953 bp, 40 predicted proteins | sample Rifsed16ft2_FD_184010 | JGI IMG/M metagenome (GOLD analysis project Ga0209002, IMG submission 184010) | Soil microbial communities from Rifle, Colorado, USA - sediment 16ft 2 (version 2) | ecosystem: Environmental > Terrestrial > Deep subsurface > Rock core/Sediment | place: Rifle, Colorado...
CATGTGTTGTGGTTTGGGCGAGTGTATAAGAAATAGGGATGCGGGAAACGTAGGTGAGAGAAAATTATGTGTCAGTTCACCCGGTATAACTGGAGTTAATCAATTTTAATTTCTTCCGCGCGCGCTTGATGCAATCCCTCCATAAACAGCATTTCTCGTAATCCTCCACGCGCAGGGACCTCTCCATGAACTCACCGATGAGCTCGATCTCGAATTTCAGCATCTCCTCATCGGAGTAGGTGCGCTTTGGAGGTGGGATTAATCTGGAATAGACTCGCATGAGCAAGTATAGCAGATACCCGCGAGACGATATGCGGAGAAATTGTTAGGAAATCAGATGATCTTACAAACTAATTTTTCTTACGTTCTCAATAAAATTTATGAATTTAGTTTCTTTTGGGAAAAGCTTAATGAGTTCATCAAAAGTAATTTCGGGGTGATGGTCTCCGTAAGCAAAAGCAGTCAATTGGTATGGATTGTAGATAAATACTAAAGCATTTTCTTTGAAATAATAATTGCTGAAGTTTTTCTTTTCTGCCTTTAGTTCTTGTAAGTAAAAATCAGATTTAGTTTTTGCTTCAAATTCCTTTCTCGCTTTATCCATTAATTTTTCATCAACAACATACCTGAAAATTTTAATTGCACTATCAAAGTCATGAAACATTTCTTCTAAAGAAAAATGTCTTAATGGATTCGTGTAATAATTATGTCCTCTTGTGCCGTAATTTCCATGCGCAGCACCCGTGTAGTAAGCGGAAACAAAGGAGGTATAACTTACAAAATATTTTGTTAATAATCGAAAAGAGATGTTTTCATAGTGTGTACTGTCGGAATTCATTAAGTGATCTTCCAGATTAAAATCTATCAAATTATTAAAATAGTTATGCCGTACACCCATCAAGCTATCAACTACTTCTTTCCGAATTAATATATTTATTTCCTTTTGAGATTCATTTTTTTCATCTTTAAAAAGAGTAAATGAAATTTCATAGGTTTGTTTTGGATTTTTTTCTCCATACTCTCCCTCGACTTTATGTTCTTCAGTTTCCAATCCTACAGTTTTAATTTTTTTTGCTTCTTCCTCTTTTATTATTTTGGTTCTTTGATGATTAACTGCATTGACAATCTTACTTAATGAATCAGCCGAGGAATATTCTACCCATTGGAATTTTGATAGGCTCGCGGGAACAACACAAGCATCCAACTTTACAGGGATGATGTAAATGTCTGACTCAAGTTTTTCCTCACAATAAATGACCGCTTGTTTAAATTCCTTTTGCACATAGCCACGCTTACCAATAGATGTGCTTGATAATAGTAAAATGATGAAATCTGCTTTTCTCAGCTCCTGCTGAATTTGAAAATCCCAATTCTGACCTGGCAACAAGCTCTTTTTATCCATCCATGGAGAAAAACTATTCCCCTGGAGAAACTCGTGTAATTTCTCTGCATATTTAAAATCTTCGGCAGCGTAGCTTATGAAAATTTTATTGTACATGAATTGTTTTAGAAAATGTTTTTTTTATACTATTTTCAATAAATACTAATCATCCTGCCATTCTTTAGCTATCGAACCCCAATCTTCCTTTCTTTCAGATTGTCCAGTCCAAACCGCCCAGAAGTCGGGATCCTCCGATTTAGGCCTATATTTCTTAGCAAGTTCTCTCATCTCAACAAGTATCGGGATCGGAGAAGCCCATCCTAATAAAATTGCTTTTCTGGTTGGAAGTATAGGTAATTCCTGCAACAGTCCACCAATATTATCAGGCACAAGCCTCCTTACTAAATCCTGATCTCGATCATTTACAATACGATGCAATAGAAACGTATTACACTGTGATAAAATAGTCGCGGATAATTCAGACGGTCGTTGAGAGGAGAGCATTAGACTCAAACCAAATTTTCTACCTTCTTTAGCAATCCTTTCAAAAACCTGACTACATATTTCTGCTGCGGAAATATCTTCACCTTCATTGTATTTTTTAATAAAATTGTGCGCCTCTTCAAGTACCAGCACAGTTGGTAAAACCTTCGCATATTTTCTTCGGTATCTCTGAATCGCTTCAAAAACAATACGTGAAACCACGGCTACAATTAAATGCACTATATCTGCCGGAACGAGGGACAGATCGATTACAACTGTACCGGATAAATATTCTTTCAACCATGATTCTAATGTGACTGCTTTATCATTTCCAATTATTGTCTTCATTCTTGTATCTGACAACATGGTTCGGATACGCATAATAAAGAAATCGAGAAATTGCAATGCACCTTGTTCCTGTGCAATTAATTCTATGTGCTCTGGTAATTGTTCTATATCAAATTCGATGGGCATATCCTCATCGGGACCTTCATGTGTTGTAATTCCTCCAACAGTTCCAAGAAAAGTCATCAAAGCTGCCAAAGCACTTTCAACATGCGCAACTTCAAAACCCTCAAAATAATTAATGGTTTCACCATCCTTCACAAAAGATTTTGCTTTCGGTGAAACAACTGTATCCAAAGTTTTTGCGAGTGCTTCAAGATTATTATCCATTTCAGCATCTTTTCTACCAATAAATGTTCTTGCATCATTAGAGAAACTTTGGAGTTTTTTACCAAATTCGTTTCGACCAGGTTTATCTTTGAATGCTGACACTCCAGTATTCATGTCATTTCTAATTGAAACAACGCAGCTTGAAAAATATCTTCTTATTCGAATAGTTATATCATCCTGAGCTGTCGTTCCACTTTTCAGCTCCCTTAAGGCTCTCCTTAAAATCGGACGTTGCGTTCTTCCAGTAGCTTGTGAAAAAGAACTCCATTCATAACTATTCCAAAACCAAGCAGGAACTTTTAGTTGTTTAAAAACCTGAGCTTCAGCTTCCGTTATGTCAACCTTAAATAATTTCAAGTCGGCATTTAAATCCTTGAATGAATTTGAGTATTCTCCATTCGGATCAAGAACAACAAAACGTGTGTTAAGCCTTTCAGTACCTTCCTTTTTATTTTTGTTCGCTTCTTCTAATGACCATCGTATCAAACCCGCCACAGAGCAGGATTTTCCGCTACCAGTATTTCCTAAAACAGCTATATGTCTTCCAAAAAGTTTGTCCGGATTAATCGTAACATTTGCATTACCTGCAATGGGAGCAGTCCCAATTTTCACACACGCGTTCTCATCATCATTTTCAACAATGGATTTAAGCTGCTGATCGGTGGGCAAAATAACTGAATCGCCAATTGATGGAAAAGAATATACGCCCCTTTCTAAAGTAAATATCGAGTCGCCATTTTTGGTATCACGCTTTAAAGTCCCAATAGGATTGATAGCCATCTTCCGCAATGGAAATGGCAAGTCAATCAAATCATAATCTTTAAACCCTTTGCGTTTGGGATATTGCGAGTGTTCTACCCCCAACCAACTGATGATACCAACTAATGCACCTACTTCATTTGGAATAAGTACAAAACCATTAATTCTTGGGAACAGGCTTGGTACGCCAGTATTTAAAGCTGTGTTTTGCGGAGCATCTGTTTCAAGCAAAACCTTTATTTCATTCGGAGAAACATAATCAACTGTACCAATGGCAAGGTTGCGAAGTTTGTCAAAATTAAATTGTTCGTTCATTATCCGTTGGTTTTTGAATTAGTATCCTCCGGGGTTACTTCAGCAACCTTTCCAGTATGATCTTTTCTTTTACCTATTAAATCACTCATTTTAATTGTTAATCGATCAATTGCAGATTTAGGCAAATATCCATCTACCAATTGTTTTAAATCTCCGAAATGATTTCCAATTAAAAGTGTGTATTGCGCTCTATTTTTATCCTTAAGGAATTTTTGAATTCTATTCCCTGGATCACTGTATGCAATTATTACAAGGTGTGTTGAAGGAATAGTAAACATATCTGCAATTATTCTATTGATGTGAGAATCTCCAAACCCATAACCATAAGTAACTATAGCGGAATTGGGGCGGCAAATGGCAGTTGAAAAATCCCGAAATAATTCAGAATATGGGTAATATGCTGTTTCTATATCCTTTGCGGAATTAGGATAAATTACAACATGGTCTGTTGCATTTGCAGGAATCTCGGGATGTTTATCGGGCGCACCAAAAGGAAGTAATGCGCGGATTATTTTTCCATGCCCTTTGAATTGCCAATCGATCGAACCATGAAGTTTAGTAATTCGTGCAACACCTTCAACGTATCTTGGCTCACCTCTTATTCCTGGAGGGTTGTAATGGTAATCTAATTCAAGTCTGGTGTTGCGAAAAATTGGTTGCAATTTCCCTTTAAACCGATCTAAAAGAATAACTCCAACTTCGTCACATCCATATTCCAAAAATCTATCGTAGTTTGTTGTAAAGATATTCAGCCGTTCTCTTGAAGCTGCTCGGCTTGAAAAACTTAGTAAGAAAGAATTTAAATATCCAAACGCAGTTACTGCTGCATCTTGTTTATCTGTTTCTTTGTGTAATAACTGCTCCTTAAATGCACGTTCTGTAGATAGAATTTTTTTTATGAATAAGAATAACGAATTATCCAATTCTTTTTTTAAGGCTTCGTTTTTTGCGTCAGCTAATATCTCATATCCCCTCAATAAATCCATTGCAACTCTGAGGTCATCTTCCAAATTTGCTTCGCCTCTTTCCATTGCAGATGCGGATTTACTTGCATAATCAGCAACTTTATATTTGTAGTCACCTGTCAAAGTTAGCCTCCCCATTGCTTGTGATTCCACTTTCGCCATAGAAGCAACAGCGACTGTAAGCCCCGATCCAATCAAAAGAGAAAAATGTTCGCTTTGAAAAATGGCACTCAACCACGGCTCTATTTTAGGTCTCCAATCTTTTTGAACTGGCTCTTCATCTATAGATGTAGATTCGGTACTTGTTTTTATTATATGTTTTTTTGACCAATCAATATTTATGTCCATGCGAAAGAGTTTTAAAAATTTAATGACTAAGTATTATTATTCCCCGCGATACTTTCTGGTAACAAATATCCAGAGAATATGACATATAAATACAATTTTTAGGATTTTTTCATTCATTTTCTAAATAGAGATTAGGCATTAATCGGGGATTATATGCAGATATTCTCTGGTTTTTAATAATCACTACAAATATACGATACTCCGGCGCTGGCAACTTCTCGTCTCAGGTGTTGCATAACTCCTTTTGGTCAGTCCATTATTATTTCCGAATTTTCCAAAAATATTCTAATCACAGTTAATCAATAAAGATATGTCTGAAAAGGAAAGTGGCGCAAATAAACCCATACAGATTTCTATTACTGAGTCCGTTGATGATTACGGAAGTAAGGGGCAATCGTGGCACACCAGTTTTATTGCCTACATGAAGAAAATAGTTACCCATCCTAATTATCTGGGGATGCCGGATGCAATCAAAGAAGATGGGAAGATTCAATGGGAAGCCCCCTCAAACAGACAATCTGGTAAATTTAAGGATACTCATCATAAGCGCAGAGATTGGTGGAGAAAAAAATCTCAAGAAATTGGAATTGATCAATCGTCTCCAGTTTGGATTAGTGAAACGGCAAAAGCTATTCATCCCTTTGGAAGAAAACCTTGTAAACGTTGTGGAAAAGAATTACGTATTGTATACGCATATCCAAACGGTCAATTCTATCGGCGTCTAATAAAAATATTTGGCGACTTTCAGATAATTGGTTTGGAAGAAATATCCCCTTTATTAAAACGATTAGCTGAAACATATAAAGATACAGCTTACAAAGCATTTCCAAAATTACTTAGCACATCAGAAATAAAAATTCCTGATTTAGGGACAAATATTAATAAATGGGAAGCATGGGTGGAAAAAGAATATATTCCACAAGAGCCTGCGTTGATGAGTCCAGGCTCAATGTCTAATGCACCAGACCGATTTGATGGATTTCATTCTTTCAATCTTTGCTGCCGGAAGAAAGCAGATACAGGCCGACACGATGCAAACATGAAAACATACGTGACAGATAGAAGGGTTTTTGAATATTGGACTGAGGGAGATTGGATTTCTGCTGATCGTTTAATGGGACAGGCAGGAAGTATGTTTCAAAATGAACCAAATGCTGATGGAGGTGACAAACCAAATAGCTTAGATCACATTGGCCCATTGTCTCTCGGATTTTGCCATAGAACGGAATTTAGGCTATTAAGTAAAGCAGCAAATTCTGCAAAGAATAATCGCATGACTCTGTGGGATGTTAAACATTTAACTGAAGTAGAAACAAGAGGTGTAAAAGTTATTTCTTGGTATGCGAGTTCGCTTTGGAACAAACGAAAGAGTGATGTTGTGAATGAAGAAACTGCTTTACGCATTTCTAAAATATTACGCGATAATCAAAGAATAGTAATGTATTACTTTGGAAAATTTTATGCGGCGGGACATTTAGGTTTTATGTGTTCTTTACTTGATCTTGAATATGCAGATTTTAATATTGAGTTTGAAAATTTGCGTTTGGCAAATTATTTAACCGTATTTGACGCACAAATAAAAACACAGCGTAAAACTAAATATGCTCAAGAGCAAAAGGCAAGAAGGATACGCATTGGGTTTGAAGCACTGGGTGAATATAAAACTAAAGAAAATCGGCATTTCTTTAATATATCAAGTCAAGAGATAGAAAAATTATATTCAGAGATAATAAAAGATTTCGAAAAACCCCCCGATGAAGTAAAGGAGTTTGATAAAAAACTCTTAGCCATATTATCCTTTGAAGGTGTCATTCAAGAAGAACAACTTAGAGAATTAGTGAATAATGTTCCGGAGAAGACGATTCGATTTTTTGTCAATGCCAGAGGGAAATTACAGAAGATATTCGACCTTATAGGAATTGATCTTGCAAATAAGTGGGAAGATGAAAGATATGTTCGTTCAGAATTTGACTTTGATGCTGAGTAAAGATAACTCTACTCCTCTTGTCAATGAATAACTGAAAATTCACGTTGCATATCATTAGTTATATAATGAATATATTCTTTGGGCGATATTACATCTCTCATAAATTTTTGATAACAATTCTTTGGTCTTGAAGAGTAGGATAAACGGCTTCCATCTTCGCCCGGGTCTAACGGTGGTAAATCTGACAAAGCTTCACCAACAGAAATTGCAGGCTTAAGAGTATTAGATGTTTCTATATTATTTAATAGTGAAGTAATTCTACTTGGAGGAGTAAAAGAAAATTTTTTGCTCCTTGCGCCAATTAGAATAACTCTTTCTCTTCGTTGTGGTATTGCATAATGAACGGAATTTAATACACATTCTGTCAAAGTGGGCATAACTTTTCGAAAAGTATTTTTCACATAACTAAATATTTTGCCCCCATCCATATTAAGAAGTCCCGTTACATTTTCAAAAACAAATCCATCTGGCTTAATACGCTCTAAAAAATTAGTATACTCCCTGAAAAGATTATTCCGTGGATCACACATTGTTCTCGTATCTCCAGCTGTAGAAAAACCTTGGCACGGCGGGCCTCCAAGAACCCAAATCGAAACTCTCTTATTTACTTTTTTGAATTTCCGAACTTCTTGAACAAGTTTAGCCATGATTGCTTCTTCTGTAATGCTACCAATAATGATATTATTATGAATATTTGCAGCGTAAGTAGAAGCAAATGTTTTATCAATATCATTTGCGACTATAGGTTTCCAACCAGCCCATTGAAACCCCAAACCCATACCGCCAGCGCCACAAAAAAGGTCAATAAAAAAGGCTGGCTTCCCAATTGACCTTGCTATATTATATGCGAGAAGTGGCGGAACAGCATTGCCTATCTGTTTGTTAATAGATCCTTGTGAGCCAACAAACAAAAAATTATCTGGAAAACTTTGCAATCTTGCAGCTTCTCTTTGAGATAATGTTCTGTTCTGTTCATAGTGAATATGGCATCCATTACCTGGGCGATTAAAATATGTATTGATAGTATAAGATGGCATATCATTTCTTAAGCGACCATAATATGTTGATCTACTTCCTTTTCCTTGAGCAAATGAGATGCGGATATTTTTTAATCTATTAGAAGGAATAGAATGTGGGATATTTTTCCAATTACCTCCAGGAGGCACACTATGAACTATTTTCATATCCAATTCACTAAGCGTGGAGGTAGTATGGTTAGGAATTTTTTTCATATATCTATTTTCTAAACAGCCATACATTTTGTCGTCCTTAACAAATCAAATTCTTTGAGAATATCATTTTTCTCTAAGGATGTAACTTTAGGGAAAAGATTCATCAAAGAAGAAAACTCATCTCTGTTTAAGCCATACACTTTATGTGCTACTATCGCTTCGATTTGGCATTGGGCTCTTAAACTGCCTTTTAACGCTTTGTCTACACAGTTAGTTAACTTGGGAATACAATCAATTGATTTTCGATCTGGAAGAAATACCTTTCTAAGAGAAGATAAAGATACATGTGTGGTAGCAAGGTGAAATCTTATCTGGAACTCAAAAACCAAGGACGACATTATTCCCAACAAGCCTCTTAAGGATTTTTGATTCCCATCCGTAAAATATGCTACCCCCAATGAGTTGCCCGCAACATACCCTTCTGGTATTATTGTAGCAATAATACGGCGCTTTTGATTTGAACGAGAAACATCTCTCCATACTATCCTTTCAAATTGAACAGAAGATGGTACTACCCAATTTTTTTTCTTGACTTTATGAATTGGTGGTTCAACTATTGAATAGCGATTTATCATTCTACCCTTAATAAATAAAGGTCCCGATGTAGATGGATATTTTAACCAATTTCCAATTCTTGTTTCATCGAGCTCTCTTCCAGACCATAAATTATTTTTTTGTTTCCCTTCTAAATCATTCCACGAAGGCATATTCTTTGAAAATCGAACCAAAAGATCTGTGGCGGAATCTCCAAAAGAAACTGGAATAATGTAACCACATTTTTGAAAAAAATTGTTTGGAATATTGAGGGCTCTTTTACTTACAATATCTCCATACTTATCATATTTACATAAGATTGCAGAAAGTTTATTTGTCTTTATCTTTTTCGATACCATGGAAATTACATCTGTATCAACTTTTTCAAATAATTTAGCTTCAGCAGGGAAATAACCAATATCCACAAGAGAATTCTCCGACAAAAAAACTTGACGTAAATGTTTTGATTGTTCGTCTGCAAGAAAGGAGGCAGGCATTACTATTCCTAAATGTCCTTGTTGATTACAAATTTGGTAACAAAGCTCAAGCCCCACTCGAGAAAGATTTGTGCCCCACCCAGCAAATTTTCCTGTAGGCTGAGAGTCTGGAAAAGTGGATGTTAGGAACGTATCATATTTTCGCAACGAATAAATGTAGGAATTGAATGCTCGGGTGTTAAGGGTATTAAGTTCACGATGATCCGGCTTTAATAATTCCCATGGAGGATTTGATATAACTATATCAAAAAATGACTGGAAGCTATTCGCGTGTTCAAAGGCATCTTGAAAATGACATTCAACATCAATACAGATATTTGAAGTTTTCAATTTTTGTAGTTCATATTTGGCCTCTTTGAGAACTTTTGCATTTATTTCCCATAAAAAAACCTTCCAACGCACTTTAGGCATTCCGAGATTATTCCACTCTTCGATGAACCAACGTACTAATCTTCCATCTCCTGCAAAGGGATCTACAATCCTAATAGTGCTTCCATCCGAAAACTTATTTCGAAGTTCTATTATCAATCTATAAATAATATGATTCGCTATTAGTTTAGGCGTATAGAAGCTTCCCGTAGCTTTAACAAAAAACGATGGGGGGAGAGCGCTCGTATGTTTAATATCAATGAGATGTTCCATAAAGAATTAACCTTCCAACTTATTTGTAAATATAATACTCTAAATTTAAGATGAAAAAATCATTTTATTAACCATAGGAAAAATTTAACATGAATTATTGAAGGAATGCTAAGACTATTACAATGAACAGAATGAACGCGAACACGCCCATTATAGTCAGCCAACTGTGTTCATGCTCCTCCTCGCCATGCGGTCCGAACATAATGGATACGAAATCTGATAGAAGTCTTTTCACAGTTCTTCCTTATTACATGACAAAGGTACGATAGAAATTAAAACGTAATTTTGTTCAGAAGAATAAAAAATCGACAATGAATATATTTCTTTCAATCATCAAATGGATTTTTACTGGTCTATCAATTATGCTTTGTACGACTATTCTCGTTTTGCTAATTATATTTATTTACGTAGGAGGTTGTGGTCCATCTTCATCTGATTTATTTAATAATGACCCAATTCATCGACTTGTAAAAGGTTTAATTAGTTATTCCATAAATGATACTATGGAAATAAATAAACCATTTATAGTTAGCGCATCTATAACGAAATCGATAAAAAATGATGTGTTGTTTAAGGGGTTAGATACTATCGTTATCCCTTCAGTTAGTTCAATTTATCTCTCCTCAAGGGTTAAAATGAAATTATTGAACATTCGGGAAAATGATTTTGTAATAAAACCATTAAATACAGAAGAGCAGGCTATAGATGATTCAACAAATACAATTTGGCGATGGGGAGTTTCACCTTTGAAAGGAGGAAATCATACTATTCTGCTTGTGGCAAACGTAAAATATTTTGGAGGTAAGGAAGAGTCTTCAAAAGACATTTTCGTTGAAAGTAAAGAAATATTTGTACTGTCCAAATGGTATCAAGGTTGGGGAATATATCTTTCTGAATTTGGTCCAGTGTTATCGGTCATATTAGCATTTTGCTGTGGGTTGGGTTGGTTTTATGATCGTTTCATTTCTAAATGGATAAGGAAAAAATCACACCCTATTGGCTTCAAAAAATAAATGAATTTTTCATTAGAATGTGATCTTGTTCTCCAGTATCTCATAGTATGATGATTTTAGCAAAATTTTTGTCCTTATCCCTACTCTTATCACCTTTACACCGTGATGTAATGTCGGATGAGATTGTATCAGGGTGGAATGCTGAGATATTAAATTTCTCATTGAATTAGAAGGTTTTTTGGGGATAACATACCCTTCTGAATTCAATGATACATCCCAAATTTTTTCCATTGTCTTTAACCTTTGCTTAAAATATCTGGGTGTGCCTATTCGCCCTGCTGGTGGGTTGGTAGCTCTCAAAAACACGTGCTGCGTTATTTGAAATCCAGCCTCGAAGGTAATTTCAATGATGTGCTCCCATAGTGCCTCATTCCAATTTACAATGATGTTCTTCACTTTCCTATTCACGAACACCTTCTTATCTTCATTAGTCCATGAATTCACGGACTTTAATATTTCCGTTTCTTCATCGGATTGTTTCAACATATCAACTTGCTTCGCGTGGATTTGTAATTTACTATCAACCCGCTCCAGTTCTTCGATAAGACGGGATTTCTCTTGTCTTAATTCGTTATCCCTACGATCAAAATCCTCGAGGCTGATCTTTCCTTTCTCAAATAGGATTATGAGATTCTCAAGCCGTTTAGCAATGGATGCTATCTGATTCTCAACACGGGCTTTCCCTTCCTCTAACTCAACGAGTCGCTTTTGCATATCCGTTGATTTCAATTCGTCCTTCAAACATTCCAGTTGGAATTCGTTGTCCGTAATTATCTCCCATACGAGTTCGTTCAACTTATCAAGATTAACGGAACGTGTACCACAATGCTTGTAGCGCTTGGATGAACACATGTATGTTCGTTCATCGGGTTTAATTTTGCCATATAAATTCGCCCCACAGCGCCCACACCTGAGGTTTCCACGCAACAGGTAAAAGTATTTCGCATGATTTGTTGCGTAGTTCTTATTCTTCTTTAGGTTCTCTTGAACTCTGAGAAATGTTTCCTTGTCTATAATTGCCGGAGCTGTATATTGTTGATGGTTGTAAATCCTGCAACCATAGGCAATAGGGTTTTTCAGTATGCGAATTACAGTCCCAGCTCGCCAAACGAATTCATCGTTGTTAATTTTAGTTTTCTCCCTCGTGAATTTATTTGTCTTGTGTGATCCATTCAGTAATACTTTCTTGCCACGCGTTGGTATTTCCAGTTCGTTGAGTTTATGCGCGATTATGTTTGAGCCAAATCCCCTCAATGACCACTCAACCATTTTTCTATAAATTTTCGCTTCTTCTTTATCTATCACTAAACAACGATCTTTATCCCGCGTATATCCCCATGGCAGAAGTATCCCCTGCCATTTCCCCTTTTTAACCGCCTCAGCCATCCCGCGCTTACTCCGTTTCACCCTTAGAGTATTTTCTCTTTTCGATAAGAGAGTAATAAAAGAAACCATAAAATCATCTTCCTCGTTTCTAAGATCAATTCTTTGACTTGTTGTGTAGAGCATGACACCATTTTGAATGATGACTATCTTGAAGTTTGCTTCCAAAAATATTGGCGACCTCGTCAGCCTGTCAAATTCGGTAAAATAAATATGTTTGACAATTCCATCATCGCACATATCAAGGAGGTTTTGTAAGACAGGCCGATTGTCAATGGTATCTTTCGCACCAGATTCCCCGGGTTCAATGTGTAATTTGCATTTCATGCCAAGTTCTTTAGCCTTAGCAATCCCAAGTTTCTGCTGGGCACTGAGAGAATATCCTTTTACTTGGACCTGCTTCGATACACGGGTATAAACATGAAGTGTTTCTTTTTCCATTTGTTAAAATTTGTTGTCCGAGTGTAAGTGTTCTGGTCTTATGGGATTATTTTGGGGGCTGTCATAATTACTTTCATTGGTATTATTTTTTAGTCCATGGTGCTTCCTACACTTGATTTTGTGAGCGAAAACAGCCAAGTCTTCTTTATCCCAGTAATTTCCGAACAACAGTTAGTTTCAGAATGCTTGTTTCGGTCACGTTTGAAGCAGCAGGTGTCCCGTTTGGGGAGCCCGGAGATCAACTTAAGGTATTTGGCTTGTGTCACCAGTTGTTTTTATTTTTTTCAATGTATTCGTGCCTTCAATTTTTAGGAGCGAAAACAGCTCACTCTTCCTTATCCCGCCAGTTTCCAAGCAAGCCATCGTTTCAAAATGCTTGTTTCGGCTGCGTTTGAAGCAGTTCAGGTATCCCCTGCTGAGCCCGGAGCCCAACTTAAGGTGTTTGGCTTGTGACTTCTGCCGTTTCGCATTAGGGGCAACCTTATGAGACCGCCCGTCATGGCTCAAAATTGAACTATGGCTCGACTACCGGTTGGTATTTGTACAACTTTATCATTGATACAGTTTGTACTTTCTTTCCAAGCGCCTTTTCTCACTTGTTGTAAAAATAGGAGTCCCGTTTTTTATCATTACATAGTTTAGATAACTCCAAATTGCATGTTTGATTGAGGAAAGACTATTAGTATCTAACATTTTAACTTCTGATATAATGTGGCAGAATATTTAATAACAAAATTGAGGAACAATGACCAACTCTTTTATTTTTTCTGCCATAACAATACATTCTTTTCCAAGTTTAGTCACATAATATTTGTAACAATCTCTTGCTTTTTTGACGAGACCGTGAGACCAAAGTCTTTTTAGAATCCGGGATACTTTGTTGCTGTTGACATCAAGAAATTTCCTGAGATGTTTGTTTCTAAATCCCTGAATATTAAATTCACCTCTGATAATGGCATGAAGAATAGCAAGGTCGTCTTTTGAAAAAAAATTAAATCCACGATAGTTCCGATTGTCTACTGCTGTTGTTTGTGTTATTTTTTCCAATCGTTTGTATCCGGTTTGCTTGTTATCAAAAGCCGAGATAAATTCAAGATACCTGTTGTTTGATGCTTTCATATTGTCTTTGAGAAGCGGCAAACTGTAAATGGTTTTCTTGAGCGTTGCCATCTGCATGGACGTTGTCCCGTCACGGTGTACTACCTCTCGGTAGTGTTTAAAAAAACTGACATTGTTTATGGTGGTTTCTATTCGGAGCATCTTCTGAAACTTGTCATACATTTTTATAGAAGCTGTTCCCATATTATGTTTGATACGACTGCCTTCCAATCTTATATTATAGTTGTTTCCTGCTTCGCCTTGGTATCGGGGGTCTAACTTGCGTCCTAAAAATGTGGCGATATTATCAGGTTTTACAGTGTGTATGGCCGTTGCAATAAGTTCGGAATAAATGGGCTGTAAATCCTCCTGCTTTTTGAAAACAATATCGGTGGCGTATTCTGCTTGCATAATCGTATAATGATACCGCAATTTCAATCGTTTGTATACCGGACAAAATTTCCATGCAAACTCATCCAACTTGCGATGTATTTTTTCTACCGGAATTTCATCTGCCAATTGTTGCGCTCTTGCTACATCGGCTATGCTGTCAAAGGCATTATCTATCAGGGTATGTTTTATACCTTCTTCTTTGAGTTGATTGCTCAGCAAATGATGGCCATTGATGTATACCTGTAACCGAAACGGACACCAGGTAGGCACTCTTACATAACCATAGCCCAATTGTTCATCGATAAAATAAAAATAATAGTGCAGGCATTTGCTTTGTGTTGGTTTTAAAAAAGTTTTTCCTGTGCTCTTGTCGTGCCATGGCTGGTAGGTAGGACACTGTTCCATTGCTGATAATATATGTACAATGCCTGGTTGTTCCCCCCGCTCTGCTAATCTTTTCTTGATAAGGTCTTCTTTGCGGACATTCCCTTTGCGAACGAATTCAATTTCAATATTTTCTTCTTTTGCTATTCGCTCCGCATTCTCTTTGATGACTGTTTTCATCGGTTCGGCAAAACGCGGATAATCAAATATCTTTTCTTTATGCTGATACATATAACTGGTCATCCCTTGTGAATAGCTTATTTCAGGCATAATTCCATTGATAATTATTCTATCATAACACGAAAGCGTGAAACTGATTTTTTCTGTGTGGGTTTGGGTAAGTATTTTCATACTTCAAACATACTGCTTTTCTCTTTTTGGTTCTGGCTTGTCCAGGTTAGGTGTTCTATTGCCTCTCAACATTCTCAGTCCTGTAAATAAAAATTCCTCGAGTTCTTCCGGGTTAAGCCTTGAAAACTTCTTCTCTGACATTCTACGAAAAGCGAGTACGCTTTTTACACAACATACATAGGAGCGTTTCGTAAGAACTGAATTTGTGTCAAATTTATTGACACGAAAATCCTTTAACGAATGCAGTTCCCCATTGTGTTCGATTTTGCCGCCTTCTCCGTTTGCTTCCTGATCGTTGCTTGTACTATTTTCCATTGGTTTTGTATTTTAGAATTTATTATTTGTGATCAATTATTTTGAGTGCCCTTTCCTAATCGGACGGTTAGTTATACCTCAAGATTGAACAATGGTTTGGCTGCCGATGTATTGTATTCAGGAAACCGCTCGGATATTTTTACGTAATAGCCACGCACTGATTTCTTATTCCTGCGTTTGATAGCCGATGTAAATCCAAGTTGCGACATTGCCCTGCCAAGCGCAAACCGGTTTAACTCTCCCTTTTTTTCAGATGCCTTGCAGAGAAATGCGTTTATCTCCGTTGAATCCATGAACTCTCCGCCTTCGTCATCCTTGCTACAAGCGATAAGATATTTTGTGATGAGATCACTCTCTGCGGTACGCACTTCATATCCCTTGTTGGTTGCCTCACGCATCTTCTGTTCTTCGCGTGTGAGCTGGTAATCAAATCCGGTTTTGTATAAATGATAAGCCTGCGCCCAAACTTTATGAATGGCAATTTCCTTTCTGTAATCCCAATTAATATCCTGTATGCGGAAGCACAGCCACCTGGTGTTCACTGAATCGGTTAAAAATTCTTCCTTATTGGTCGATCCTACAAAATTACAGCGTCTTGGTTGGGATACTTCGCCGTAAGCGTATGGCTTCCTCTCTTTGATAGTGGTAATACTTATAATACTTTTTAGTCGGTTGACCTCTATATTATTCAACGAACTTAATTCCTCCAAATTGAAAAAATAATTCTCTGCAAATTTGAACTCCGTATCCTTGGTATCGCGAAGTGGTGCTTCGGTGTAATATTCATTTTTAAAGGGAGAAAGAAAACGCAGGAACGTACTCTTTCCCATTTCCTGCTTTTCAGAAACAAGCACGAATACGATTCGGTTCTCTTTATGGAACACGCTGCAGGCGATACAGCGCACCAGCATTTTGATGAACATGATCAAAAAGAACTCTTGGTTTTCAGTTTTCACATAGGAGGCAAGTTGTCCGATATAATCCGTACCATCCCAAGCGGGGAGGGAATCGAAGTAAGCGCGGAAAGGATCGTACTCGTTTATGAAGTTTGATTCCACCAGGCTCTTTAATTTCGGAAGAGAGAAACTCAGTCTCGCGTGCTGCAATTCCCGGTATAATGTATTCAGGTTCATCTTTTCAAATTGCTTCGCGTTACTGCGTCTGCACTCCTGTTCCTGCGTTACTACATTCTTTCTGAACTCATAATTCTTTTGCAGGAATACCTCCACCTGTTTTATTGTCGGGCTGTGGTTGATGCCATGCTCGTTCTCGTTGGTCTTATAGATGAACTCAAAGATATTTCTGATAACATCTTTTGCGATGCGGTGTTCATCAGATAGGAACTCAACATCGCTCTCTTTCCACTTCTCCCCGTCCCTATTCATCTTATTTACATAGCGGTATATTGCTTTCAGATTTTCATCGCCCCCACACTTGGGTGCTGCGGTTGTGTTTTTATTTAAGGGATGCGTGCTGTGCTCCTCCGTTTTCTTGTAGCAATGGTTGATGATGCTCCTGATCTCCTGTTCCGTTTTCGTAGGCACCGCGTAATCCGCCACAGTTTGTCTGAGCGCATAGTCAAGCGGCACACCAACTTTATTAAGAAAATACCCGAGTGATATAAGGTAGGCATGGCGTTCTCCGTCTGTATAATTTTTTGTTTTCTCCTGAATCGTTTTGACCAATTCGTATTTTTCAGAATCACTCATGCTATCGCCTGCCTGCGATGGTTCAGGAATTACATTTTCTTTTTCGCTCACTGTGGCAACAGGTGCGGGTGGCGTTACTTGTGGAAGGCTTAGTTCAATAGCATTTTCGTTATAAATGAGCCCAGTATCATAGCTCGCTAATCGTGCTCTTGACACATCGCTGCAAGCGCTATCAATCTTCAGGTTATAGGTATCCTGATAATATTTTTTCAGGAACACAAAGCTTTCTTTATGTCTGCTGCCGTCTATTTTAACAAGAACCGCAAGCCCCTTACCCCTGCACGATAGAAAGACTACCTGCGTGTACTGATCTTTGGCAACCTGTTCCTTTGTCTTTTCAGGATCGGTTAGATTATCAATGTCAATACAGATGTAATTACTGTGCAGTATCAAACCGGATTCTTTGCGCTGATCAAAGAGTCCGCTTGGCGTAAAGTATGGCAAACTGTTCTTATATCTTTTTTGCTGCTCCGCATCTTCAACGCTGCGCAGTTTGAGTATCTCATCCTTCCAGTGCCCTTCTTGGATATACTTAAGTATGAGGGACAAGTCCATGCGCTTGCCACCGTCCGTTTTTTTAAGGCTGCTGTATAGGCAGACCTGCGATTTAATCTTTTCCATTGTTTTGTTTTTTATTACTGTTTCTTACACATTGCACTCTGCGCACACTTCGTTTATTAACTGTAATGCTATCTGTAACGCTCTAACTGCCTCAACCACAGCGCCTATTGATATACTGCCGACACTTACATTAAAATCTACTTTAAAAAAGTTTTTAATATTATATAAGGTATTAGGGTGTGGGGACTTCGGACGTAGCAGTGTAAGCGAGCGTAAGCGCAGGGTATTCGGATTAACCGTATTTGCGTTACGGGTGCACGCACGGCTTATCCGTTTACCGATACTGATAAAACGCTTGCCTATTGTGCTACGGGCATCTCCTGCTCCTGACCCTGTTACTGATTTACTCATTTCCAAAATGTTTTCACCTCATTAAAAAGTTTGACATACTGCCAAGGGCTCATACCTCGGAGTTTCTGAGCCAGCGCAATTCCGTCAACTTTCCATTTCATATCCAGTTCGTCCAAAATCATGGTAGCAAGTAGTTGCCTCCAGAACTTTTCTTTGGTCATTAAGGGAATTCCGAATTGGCTTGCCTCATAAATCAATACCGATTCATTTTTGGTCAGTTGTAATGGTTCCTCTTTTGCGGATGAGGTTTCCTGATAATGCTCCGCCTTGCGGTCATCAACCTGTTGTGCTGCTTGTTTCATGTCTTTTATATTGTTATAGTTTTTACTTGTTGAACCGGGAACTCCCGAATCCTAAGTTGCTTTGGAAATTCCTCAATATTGCCTCCGTGCCTGTCGGATATGTTTAATGCCTTTGACAAATGGGTTCCGAGCTGTTTAATAAATACGGAAATGCCAACGCCCTGCAAGAATTCAGTTAGGCTTTCAACCCACTCAACCTTGCACGGCCTGTATCTATATGTTCCTGTATCGTGCCCGCTTTCTCCACCTATAATTGCCCAATTGCATTTTAATAATGTCCTGCGGTGGGAATTCAAATCAATTTTTTCGTGGAGAGGTTCAAAGGATATGAATCTAATTTTTGCCGGTATACGGGCGAGTCGCTCAATCCTGTGCATTCCCTTTTCGCTACCCACACTCGTCCCCAGCCAAACATTTTCATAGCCCTGTCCCCAATCCTTCGGCAGACATTGTTCAATTCTTTCCGGGCGCTTCGTCAATATTTGGAATTGGTGTTGCGGGCATTTCCTGATTATATCCCACGCCTCGCCCCTGAATGAATCACATCCCTTGTGGAAGAAATCCGTTAATGAACAGGTAAATATTTTGCTCGGCTCTTTCAATTTCAAGGGCATATTGAAAACCGTTTTTGTTTTCACAACCTCGCGAGGGTTGTATCGTGTTCCATTAAAGGAATCCCGATACATATAACAGAAGATGCAATCAGCATCTACCTTAGAGCAGCCTCTGGCAATATTCCATGTTACATCCGTCCATTGTATTTTAGTTTCCAGTCCCATAAAAATCGGTTTTTAGAAAAGTGAATCTGATGCGTGAATGGGTTCATATCCTGTGATAAGGTCCAACTTACGTAGCTGGCTCATTGCGTTCTGAAAACCGCTGCTTGTAATGGAATACCCGATTCGCCTGCCGATTTCTGTTTTAGATATTTTTACCGGGTGGCTGTCAATCAGCGTTTTTAATATAGTTGCCTCCGCCCTCGGGAGTTTGTTATACCAGTATTGATGTAGCTCCCTTCCGGTTGGCAATGGTTGAAAGTGGCCGAGTGCAGCTACCCCTGATTCCGTTATGCAAATACTATCGCCATTGCCTTTGATGAATCCAAGTTGCCTGAGTTTGCTGAGGGCGTTCTGTGAACCGCTACTATTTTTTGAGTAACCGCTCAGTGCACCGATCTGACTTTTTGAACTTGGCAAGCCTCTCTGTGCCAGCGCAGTTAATATAGCATTCTCGCATCTTCCAAGTTTGTCTTCTGTTTTTCCATTCGCCTTTGCACTTGTAACTTCTTCGGTAATTTGAACCGGGCTGTCGCTTGCATTCTGAATCAGCGCGTTCACATCGCGCGCTATCCTTTTCGTGTCATTGCGAATGCCCGCTAAAATACTTTCGCATTGATTTGCGGACTTTTTAAGCTCCGCAATATTTTGCAGAGCGGCTTCGATCGTTTGTAGTTTTTCCATTGTATGTTTTTGTTTTAGTTTATTTTATTTCACGAGCGCAAGTTCAGTAGCTTGCAGCGTGTTAAAATGTTTCACTTTCCCTTCGGGGTTCTTCCACTCTCTACCGCGAACTTTAAAAGACACTTGCATTTCTTCATCTATGCTGATGTCATTTAATTGTTCGCACATTTCCTGAATTGCCTGGAATGTGATGTGCTGCGGTTTTGAACCCGAGTCATCGGTAATTACAAACTCCCTGACGCGGAATTCTTCCGACACTTTTTGCGTATCGTTTTTTACTTTTAATCTACCTGTGATTTTCATGGTACTTTGTTTTAGTATTATTGTTTCTGGTTTAAATTTTTGATACGGCTTTTGTTCTATTAATTGCTTCCTTAATAATGCCGGATATAATTTCAATGTTGATTGTGCTGTGGCAGTTACGCATCATGCAGGCCTGTTGAATCTTCAAAGCCGATTCGCGTTTGCTCATCATCAGGTTGAACTTCTTCAGCGGGCACATCGCTTTCATCTCCCCCCAATGTTTTGTTGTACCCAGGATCCTCGTTGAGAATGGCAGATTTTATCTCCTCCGCATCCATGTCACCCTCTTCCTTATTATATGATACATTAATGCTGGTCTCCTTCTTCAACAGCGCAGAATCTTTCTGCGGATTGTTTTTGTCTGAGGTGCTTCTGCCTTCCTTCTGACCTGGGGCACCGGTGCTTTCTCTTTTTTGTGTCATAGTTCTTATTGTTGGGTTGAATTCTTGACGCCTGTATTGCATTCGTTGGGGCGATGCCACCAGCGATACGGCAACTTGCCTCCGGTTCTTAGCCTGAGCCACCAGATTTGTTTACAGTCATTACATTGGATACATGACTGATCCTCTTCAACAATCGTAAGATTGTGTTTTTTGATTTCCCTTTCAAAGTACGTTTTCATAGTTTGATTTTTTTGTTTATTTTTGTTTATTTGATTGACCACACGTTAATCGCTAACTGTGACATTAAATAGAAAGCGAATTCACGGCAGTAACCTTTTTCGGAATCATTAAATATTACTTCAACTGCGCGTTTATGGAATTCACTATGATTCTTTTTGTAATCTCCAGTCACCCCGCCTTCTTTTGCATTCAAAAGCCGGATTGCTTCCTTCGCGATTTTACCGGCAATAGCACTCATGGATGGTTCTCGCATAAACTCTTTTTCTTTCTTATTAGTGGATGCGGATACTCTGTTGATGGAGTGGCACTCTCTCTTTGCAGTACGCATTTGATTCTCTTTTTCTTTTCCCATAGTAGGTTTTGTTTTTAGTAAAATGATCTATTTGTCTTGCTGATTGCTACAAAGATAACCTACTACCGGTTAAAGAAAAAATATTTCGTAAAGACCCGATCAGAAATAAGTTTTATTTATGAAAATGATTGCAAAAAAAACATCGGGTTTTCCCTATGTAAGCGTGTTCGGAAAATTACAGATTGACAAAAAGGTGATTTTTAGCGTGATAATACATTTTAACCAAGTATGGATTTGATGTATCTTTGCCCGCATGAAGGAATGCCCGAACTGTGGTTCGCACCGATTCGTAAAATACGGTTTTGCTAAGAAGAAACAATGCTACCGATGCAAGGAGTGTTCATCTCACTTCACGACAATTCTAAAAGAAGGTGCTGTGCCCATGTACCTGAAGAAAATGGCGGTCATACTTTATTTAGAAGGACTCACCTACGAAAATATTTCTAAGCATACAGGAGGGACGAGCCAAGTTGCAGTTTTCAAATGGATAGATAAAACTGGAATTAAGAAGTTGGTTCAAAATATCAGAGGTGAAAAATCAGAGATTCGTTCCAGGAAATACCCTTACAATATTTATCTCAGGAGGGCAGTTAGTCATCGGCTGACGATAGGGTGGGGAAATGATGACGCAGGATCGGTTCTCATAAAGGGCAAAACGATACGGAAGGAAGTTTGGGTTGAAACTACGCACCTAAAGAGAATTGCTCTTATCCTTTATCTCGTAGGACATGAGATTGAGAACCTGTCAGAATACTTAGGAAAAAGCCGCATTGCAATCAACTATTGGATGAAGAAAAACGGAATCAAACGGTTGCTTGAAAAACTCAGATTAGGAAATTCGGAAATACGTCCCAAAAACTATGCACTTGATGATTTTACCGGGCAACCGAAATTTACGAACCTACTGACCATTGGGTGGGACAAACATCATGGGGAATCGGTGCTCCTGAAAAAACTATGAACTGTTGTTCCATTCAAAATGGCTTCGCGGTCTTCCTATCAACAGTCATTGTCTTCTAAAGGTCTATCCTAAATTTCTGAATCTTTATCCTCTATTTTTATTTGGTCATTAACTAAATCTTCTTACCTTTGTTATGCCTGAATAAACTATGTATAATGTGAATAAACAGAGCATAGAACTAACAAACAAGGAATTGATGGCCTTAAAGGCAATCAATAGACATCTTTTGAGTACTGGCACTATGCCCAGCATTCGCCAGTTGATGACCAGTCTCGGGTATGATTACCCTCGTTCAGCAGCACTGCTGATTGACAATCTTGTGGACAAAGGATTTCTTAAGAAGAAGCCGGATGGTACTATTCAACTTATTGAATCAGATGTTGATCTCAGTTCCGAAGAACAGACAGTCGCTGTACCGCTCATAGGCACTGTCGCTTGCGGGCTTCCAATACTCGCAGAAGAAAATGTCGAGGCGATGTATCCGGTTTCTGCCCGACTCGCTCCTCCGACTAATAAATATTTTCTTCTGCGCGCACAGGGCGACTCGATGGACAAAAAAGAAATCAACGATGGAGACCTTGTGCTGGTGAAGCAACAATCCACGGCAGAAGACGGAGATTTGGTTATTGCGCTTATTGACGACAGCGCCACAGTAAAAGAGTTTAAGCGAAAAGGAAGTACGGTGGTTTTAGTTCCACATTCAACAAATCCCAAACATCAACCTATTATTCTTACCAGCGATTTTTTAGTGCAGGGAGTCGTAGTAACAACAATTCCAAAAATATAATAACCAACACAATGGCAAACTGTCACGGACTATTTTCAGATTTCAATGGCGTAATCAGATTGACTGACGCAAGGAGGAAGGGACTTAAAGGTTCAAGAAAAGAACTAAGGCGGAAAATTCGCAAATACTTTGAAGAGCAAAAACCTAATGAAATAACGCCGAAATTTTCTGGGCAAGGATCCCTCCTAATGGATACTATTGTCAATCCAGTCCCCAGAAAAGAAAAAGTAGGTGGCGAAGAAAAAACAATTTTGTATTATGACGTGGATGATGGTGTGTATTTCGTTGGTGATGAGAGTAAAGAGAACAGAAAATCAATTTCAACCTATCACGATTGGGTTTACGAAGCCGTAAAAGGACACACAGAAAAAGATCCGGTTAAAAAAAATACCTGCATAAGAGTTATTTTTTCGGATGGGCATAATATTGACCTTCCTATTTACTACAAACAGGGTAGCATCCCGGAACTCGCCCATAAAATAAAGAAATGGATAGATAGTGATCCTAAGGCGTTTGTGGAGTGGTTCAATAATCAGGCTGATAGAGAAGACCAATTAAGACGGCTTGTCAGATATACTAAAGCATGGAAAGACTTTCGAGAATTTACCGATTCCGAAAAATCATTTCCGAGCGGGTTGATTTTAACCATACTGACCGCTAACAATTATTACAAGCATGAGCGTGATGATATTTCATTTAAGGAAACTTTAGTCCTTATTGAGGCTGAACTATCCCGCGAGTTTAGATGTTTGCGTCCGACAACTCCAATGAATGAGGATCTCCTCGAAGGATATCCCCAGAAAGATTATTTTATGAAATCTCTCCACGACTTAATCTCATCTGCTAAAAAGGCAATTGAAAATAACAATCAAAGGGGCGGATGCGAAATTTGGCAGAAGGAACTTGGCGATAGATTTTCATGCAGCAATGCAAAAGATGAAGATGAAAAAAGTGGCTCCCCAGCATTAAAGAAAATGGCAGAACCCAGTAAGCCCTATTGCAGCGATGGCAGAATTTTCATCTGATGATCTATCCCAATTTATTTCCCAATATCCCGGTTTTAATAAAACAGAGGAAAATGGTCGAGTTGTACTTTCTGGTATTGTATCCATTGATGCAGACGGCAGATCATACACCTTCCAAATAAAGGTTTGTCCCAACAACAAATTTCCCTACAGATTTCCCTCCGTATTCGAGATTTCGGATAAGATCAAAAAAATTGCAGACTGGCATATTAATTCTGATGGGAGTTTCTGCTTTACAGTCGAACCCATTGAAGCTATGGCTTGTAAAAATGGCATCAACCTATCTGACTTCTATTCAAAATGGGTGATACCCTATCTCTCCAACCAGCAATACAGAATAAATGAAGGCAAATATGCAAACGGAGAATACAGCCATAATTTTATTGGCATCTTTGAGTATTATTCCGATCTCTTGAAAACGGATAATATATTTAATATCGCAAACTTTTTAGCCATTGCTTTAGATAAGAAAAAAATTGAAAGAACAAGTGTTTGTTATTGCGGCAGTCGCATTAAATATAGGTACTGTCATAAAAAGGCAACCGAACAACTATGGAAGATTGGAGATGAAATATTGAAGAATCACCTTGTGCTATTCAAATCAATAATATTAAAACTACAAACAAATAATTAAAATCAAGATGAACGGAAAATTACATCATTACACAGCAGACACTCCTGATAGGATAAGGGTTCATATTTTTCTTTTCATCATAAGCACAGGTCTTGCATTAGGGTTAGCTATATTATTTAATCAATTTGGTATTCAGCCCTATTGGTGGATTGAGTCGCCGTCTATTTTTGGATTCTATGGAATTTTATTTTATTTTTTTAATAATTATTTATGGAGAGTGAATTATATTAGGAGAATATTTTTTATCGAAACTCCAGACCTCAATGGTAGATACAAAGGTCCTCTTAGTTCTTCTTATGATGATTTTCAAACCAGTAAAACTGCGAATTATGAAATACATCAAAAATGGAATAAGATTTTGATATTTTCTGAAACCTCAACTTCCACATCTAAAAGTTTAGCTGCTGCATTTTGGTTATCGGAAGTAAATAAAAAATCTATCGTATTTAACTATCAAAATACTCCCAAAGCAGATTCGGCACAAACAATGAACATACATAATGGCTTTGCAGATTTTTATTTCGATTCCTCTGGTACAATCACGGGAGAGTTTTTTAATGGTCGGGGTCGGGGTACATTCGGGAAAGTAAAATTAATAAAACAATAGATGGCAGACTGCTCAAAAACATTATTAGAATATGGCGAAGCTATTAGTTTAAGCCGCACTGATAGGAAATCTTTGCGCTCAGCGAGGAATGCTATAACAAAAAAAGTCAAAAAATATTTTAGTGAGAATGATCAATGCCCACAGGTTGAGTTTGTAGGACAAGGTTCTTTTTCGATGGGGACGATCATTAAATCATTGAACCATGATTACGATATTGATATTGGTGTTTACCTAAGAGGGCTATCAAATTACCGTAAGTATTGGCCTAAACCAGAAACTGTATCGCAATGGCTAATAGATGCTCTCCAGAACCATACATCAGAGAACCCAATAAATAAGAGAAGATGTATTCGTATAATTTATTCTCGAAAAGTTGGTAGAAAGAAATTGGCGTATCATGTAGATTTGCCAATTTATGTTCAATATATTAATTTATGGCCAGAAAAGAAAACTCGTATTGGAGTTATTGGTGAACTACAATGGGAGGAAAAATCCGATCCGGTTTTATTCACAAAATGGTTCAATGGTAAATGTCAAGAAAATCCTAATGATACCAACCAATTGGTGCGATTGGTAAAATATATTAAAGCATGGAAGGATTGTAAAAGCCAAAACTCAAAATTTCCAAGTGGTATAGCTTTAACTACACTAATAGCAACTAAATATTCTCCAGACAATCGGGAGGATAAATCATTTTATGAAACCATAAGGAGGTCGTATAACAATGTTAATGGACTCTTTAGCATGAATGGAATAGATAAACCCGTAGATCCTTTTAATGATCTTACTTCCCAGATGTCCTCGAATCAGAAGGAATTCTTTATGAAATGTTTTGAAGAATTAGTGGATGATGGGAAAAGAGCAATTAACGAAGCTGACGTGGATAGAAGTATTTCCATTTGGGCAACCCATTTCGATAAAAGATTTAATAATTGATCCCATCCTTTTCTTTATTTTATGTTTTCGCTGTCATCACAACAGCCCCTCGTCCGCAAATGAGTAATAGCCATTCTCGGTGATAATAAGCGCGTCCATCACTTTTATTCCTATAATCTTTCCCGCTTCCACTATCTGGTTCACTGTCGCACGGTCAGCATCGCTCGGCTCGCTGTTACCGCTGGGGTGATTGTGAATGACTGCAATGGAATACGAATTATTGACTATGGCTCTTCTGTACAGTTCCCGAACTGAAACTACTGTTCCTGTGAGATTTCCAATGCTTACTATGTCTACCAAACGAAGTTCATTTCTCCGATTCAGATTCGCGCAATAGAAGAATTCTTTTTCCACATCAAATTTATCCTGAGAATAATGTATGTCCCGCAATATCTCGTACAGAACTTTAGAGTTTATTATTCGCACCTTCTGAGAGTTGTTAAGTTTAACCAGCATGATTAATCATTATTTTTATCGCGTGCAGATAAATTATTTGTGTTTCAAGTTATATCGTTTGTAAATTTCTTGCAGCCACTCGATCTGTTCGCCGCCTTCTCTCAACTCTTTTATGTAGCGCCGCATCAGTCCGACTAATTCGGCGTTGGGTATTTCACCTCCGTAAATATTAAGGCGTTGCTGAGCAATGAGCATATCTACATTCAAGGCTACATCCTTCACTACTTTTTCATTCTCTCCGCCATATACAAGAAGAAACGCAAGTAGCTGACAACAATACGAATCCGTCATGTGTGGATAAATAGAAACACCAATGCTATTAAAGGCATTCCAAAAATCGAATTTCATTTTTCCGTTGCTCATAGGTTTTATTTTATTTCGTCTGGTTGGTTCGCTGATGGAAATTTTTCATGAAACTCCTGTTCAATATAAATTTTGAATGGTGTAGGATCGATCTTCACAAATTTGAAATTATCGTCCAAGACCACGATGAAGTTTTTATGTTCCTGCATCATCCCATACACCCTCTCTGGTATGTGCATTTTTCTCAGGAACGATGCGACTAATCTCTCGTGATCGGGGTTGCGTTTTTTCGGTATAGTTATTATCACCTCACCCGCGTAATAGTTCTCCACGACTATTGAACCCGGCATTTCCACTTCGATATCTGAAATTTCAAGTGCTCTTTCACTTACGAATTGCCTCAGTGTGTCTACTGGCTGCCACTGCATGAATTTCTCTGCGGCTTTTGACGCCCTAACCCCGATGATATGTTCCGAATAGATTGAATTGGGATAGTATGCCGCAAGCAGGCGGACTCTCACGGAAGATGTGAGCAGGCTCAGAAGTGTTTCCGTTCGACACCAGTCCGTATACAGCGTGATGACGCTGCCGCTTTCCCCGAGATAATATCTTGTATTCGGGGTTGTGATTCTTATGTGTTCCATAGTGAGATGTATTATTTATCGCAAGTGTATAAGAATGGTTTGACAGGAGAGCAAGACCTGTTTTCATAGCCATCTCAGGAGATGCTGGTAAATAATTACCTGCTGGAAATCAGCAGCATGTGTCTATTCATAGGAGAAATGCTCAAAACTTCGCAAAACGAAGCCCCGATTCGCGCATCTTGCCTATACGAAGTAAAATTCAAAAACAAAAACCTAAATCAAAAAACTATGAGTAAAACAAATTCAAATCAAGAAAGGGTGATTGACTATATTAAGTCTCACCCGGGCTGCACTGCTGACGGTATTGCCAGCGGAACAAAGCTCAAAAAAGATGAAGTGAAAAAAATCATGACCTCACTTAAAAAAGACAAGGTAGTTCTTGCGAAGCTGAGGACAGAAACAAAAGAGCCGGCAACAGACGAACCCAAGAATGGAGAGAAGAATGATGAGAAGAACCCGAGCGATGAAATCACGGACGCAAAAATTCTAAACCAGAAAAAGGTTTTGGACTTCATTATTGCAAACCCGGATTCAACCGCAAAAAAAGTCTGCGATAAATTGAAATTGGATCGTATTGTCATCGTGAATAATCTGGGTGCTCTTATTCGCAGTAAGCAAATTTTTATGAAGGAACGTGGCAATGAAAAAATCTATGCGCCCGTCTCCACCGCAGTGATCGAAAAAAAGTCCTCGCCTTCGGTGAAAGAGAATACCGCTACATCACCGAAGAAGAAATCTATCGGCAGGAATCACGATCGCTATATGTTTCTTGGCAAGGAATATTCTAAGGGACGTCTTTGTCTCGCGTTGGTCGCCCAATACGTTCTGGATCACAAACCCAAGAGTTATGATGCCCTGATGAAAATTTTTGATGAGAAAACAATTCGTCCCTACGGATACGGATTTATTCGTCCGGCATCTGAGGCGAAGAAAATCAACTCAGAACAATCTGGTAATCGTACTCGGTTCTTCACCGAAAGTTCCGAACTGATAAAAATTGCCGATAAGAAAATAAAAATTGTTGCCGTCACCAATCAGATAAGCGGAGACATTCTAAATCGTGTTTTAAGTATTGTGAAATCCCTGAAATACGTTGTCAAGGTGAAGACGAAATAATGTATCTATCATTACCAAGAGAGGGACGGGAAATTATTCTGTCCCTCTTTTTTTGTCCCCAACCGAACACACACCAATTCAAACAAGACCATGAATGAATTCGATGATAAAATAGAGCGCTACATCACAAAGCTCGATTCTCACCCGAAGTTTCTGTTCCTTAAATACTTTCGTCTTCCGAAGAACTTACCATTATTCACTATATCAACGACAGTAATATTTTCTGAAATCGAACTGCTGGCGCACATCTGGATTCCATCGCTGCTCGCCATCTACCTGATTTGGGAGTGTCTGGTATCATTTTTGGAGAAAGAAGAAATCGCTTTTCAATGTTCGGTTGAGGAATCCGTCTTTGACGATCAGTGTCTCGAGGGAGACCCGATGTTCGAGAACATGTTCCCGGGCGAACCGATGCGAGTGACGGAAGAAGATCGGGATTTCATTCTTTTAACGCGCGTGCTCAATTTCAGGAATATGACGTTCATGGAAAAGGTAAAGAAATATTATTGGAGCATTTACTTCGCAACGCTCATCTACTCTTCCGGATACCTGATACTGAGATTCCTGCATTCACTTTAACCACATGTTGAAATCTCTGATGTCTGAGCCGTCTTTCAAGAACCGTCTCGCCTGCATTGCATCCTGATGCTTATAGGACTGAGTTTGCGGAGGCACATTAGCGTCAAATCAGATAGTAATATTGCATATCTTAGCCATCACTGAATAATAAATGAAAAAGGAAAACACCTTGAACCCAGAGCGTGATAATAAAAAAGTTCCGCGCATGGTTGTCTGCAAGCGGTGTGGCAAGCCGAGAATATATCACGCTAAAAATTTGTGTGAACTTTGCTACTCTATCCTGCGAAACGACAGAAGTAGAATTAAGAAAGAGTTTCAACTGATTTAATATTACCGCTCACCGTTCGGGCGCATCAAATTATTTTCGCATGGCGGATTTTATATCGTACAGTCGTTTTTCCTCCATGCACAATAAAGTTCTGTTTAGGTTACCGCTCGGATCGAGTTTGGTCAATACCCCATCTATCGCCTTTAGTTCCTTGTACGTTCCGGTAAATTTCAAACTTGGGATCACCAATTCATGTACGCCATCCTTATCATAACTGAATCGGAAAGTGCCTGTTAGCCCCTGATAGATAAAATTCACCTGACTATCGCCCTCGCTGGTGATACTCTTGTTCTGCCGTTCTGCTATACGGGCAACCGCCTGCATCCAAGGAAAAGATTCTTCAATAAGATATTTGTCATCTTCATCTATCACTTTGTCGTCCTTGCTGAACTCGAACTTAGCGCTGCTGTCAAAAGTGCCGTCAAGTAAATCCTTTACCGGAACATTATTCGTGCTGCCTCCCGGCCACGTGAATTTAATGTGAGTGCCGTCAATATTGATTCGTGCTATCGTGTACTCAGCAAAGACATTTGTATAAAAGTATTCCTGTTGATAGGGGGTGGTACTCTCTGCGGTTACACTTTTTTCAGATTTTGATTCCGACTCGTTATCGTAGCGGTAAGTCAGTCCTTTCAGTTTGGTTATTTCTATCATGGTTAAAGTTTATTTTTTCTACTTGCTCTCTTGCTGCTTAGATTCGATCAGATCGAGAAATCGTATTAGTTGTCCTTGCTCCAATAGATTAAAATAATCTTCCAGCAATCTTAAATCTTCGACTGTTCCCGAAATTGTTATTCGTGGCAAGGTCAGCGATACTATATCAGACGACCATCGCGCGTTATACTGTCCCAAAATCCCATTATGCAAAAGCATTTTGGTTTCATTCGGACTTACAACTACACGCTGTTGCTCGTCTGAAATTCTTACGACATCTTTCCGTATCCACCTCTTGACGGATTCGTCCGTCTGCTCGTTGTATCTGGCAGAGCCATCAACGATGAACTTGATCGGGATGTCATCAACCGCGCCAGATGGATATTGTAATCTTATCTTTTTGTGCATGTCGTAAACTACAGCGGTTATTCTCTTTCCTTGAGAAATAAAATCGAATTCTCTCTGGTCTGCATCCACCGGTTTTATTTCTATATGAGGGATTTCGCTCTTGCTCTCGTTCATGTTGCTGAATCTTTTTACTTGTTTATTCTCCATTGTTGTCTGGTGCTTTATTTTCCTGTTGCTCGTTAGGCAAATGGAACATATCCGAAAATGACGTTTTAAGAAACTTATTTATTTTATCTGAGACCTGTTGCTCGAACCCTGCTCGGACGCTCTTTGAATGATATGGCGATTCCAATCCAAAGAGGACGTCCCCATCTGGAAAAATTAATTCCCACGACCTTTTACCTTGTTGCACCAAAATTATTGTCCCGACTCTACCAATGAATTCCGGCTCGTGTTTTTTGTCCCCTTCTTGCATACACTATATATCCCTTAATAATTCTGGTGTTTTCCCTATGAACGCATCCGGGATTCGGTTATATTCACCTAAAGCGCAGCGAAATAATCGTCCGGTAACAGATGCTCGAAATTTTGCTCCTGTCGAGAACGATTATCTAATAACAGCGTGCTACTAAAACCTAATCTTAAAACTAAAGCAGTCATGAAACCAAAAAACAAGACCAGGGTTTGCCTCTTTATCAGAGTGAGCACCCACGAGCAGGACTACCAGAGGCAGCACCTCGAGTTGTGCAAGTATTGTGATGAGCGAGGGTTCGTCATTAAAAAAGTCATCGCCACGAAGATTTCGGGGATGAAGAAGTACGATGATCGCCCCGACCTCAAAGAATTATTCCTGTCTGCAACTCAGGGCGTTTATGATAAGGTGCTGGTTACGGAGGTTTCACGACTCGGCAGGGACGTCAACCAGATTCGGAAAGTAATTGACCATCTGCATAGCAATGGCATTGCGGTTGTGTTCAAGAATCTGTCGGGGCTTGAAAGCATTGATGAGAACGGTCAGGAGAGCTTCGTAACCAACACAATCATTAATATCTATAGTGAGATGGCTGCGGAAGAACGTAGAGTTTTGAAACAACGTATCCAGAGCGGTTTAGCGTCCGCGCGACAAAAAGGAATCAAGTTGGGCAGACCGAAAGGCAGTATCACGGACAGGAGTGAGTTTCTGAAAAAATATTCCAAGCTGGCTTCTGATTTACGAACTGGAACTTCTGTTAGAAAGTGCATGAAGCTGCACGATGTTTCCGGCAATACTGTTTTGAAGGTGAAGAAGATGATGTCGCTACGAAAACAGGCTGCGTGAATATTTTCGAACTACTTCTCATCTACCACCATCTGAGCAATGTATCTCAACGATTGAAAGTAGAGTTCCTGTACGTAGGTCACTGACATTTTATTCCCGATCTCACACATCTGTTCATCGGTAACCGATATTGCCCTATCCCTCGAGAACCCGACAAGCTCGTTAGTAAGGTCCATTCGAGTCAGCGATGTTATCTCGAAGCGCTGATCCAATTTATCTTTTTGTGTCTGGGGCTTCTCGCCATCTTCATTATTATTCTTTGCCATGATGTAAGTGTATTGTTATATGCGAACTTATCAGATCGGTTGATATGGGATGCAGATGATAATTATCCGCCCGTAATAAAAAACCGGGAAGCCCCGCATTTCTATAGCAAGCTTCCCGGAAAAACTTAAAGTATGAAAAACAATTATTGCATCGCTGACAGGTAAATTTGTTTCGCTTAACTCACCGTCACCGTTTCGCTGATCCTGAACCTCAGCCATATCCTCTCGTCTGATTTGCTGTTCTTGCGTCTCAGGTGCGCCATCGCCTTATTCGCCTTCTGGTGTGTACCACAGATGATGAGGTCGTACCACTGGCTATCGGGGAACGGAACGACCCACCCTCTCCTGATGGCATCAGGATGCAGACCTTGTACCGAGTATCTTGTTTTCATGGTGTGAGCGGGGTTACTTTCAGTGGAATTATTTTTGAACTGTCGCAGGGGACTGATGTATTGTAAGCGCGGAAAATCTCATCGTACCCGTTTCCGTTCTTATCGTACCTGAATCCGCTCGAACTGTACCCCTGTGCATCGGGCATGATCTCCAATAGTTTTTTCGTCAGTTCATCTTCGTCCGCGAAGTAATAGAACCCGCCCCTCTCTGTCGGGCAATGGCTTTTATAGAAGTTGACTTCTATTTCTTTCGTTCTCATAGGGCGAACATAATAAAAAAATCCCGCAGGTTTTCAGGATGCGGGATTTTTGTTTGTCGTTGTTTTTTTTATCAGGGACAGGTAATAGCTGTGCTAACAAGAGTTCCTGTATTTCCAACCGTAACCCTATAACATGTACCATTGGGAGAAACAAGAATAACTCCCTTTGCAAGATTTGATACATACACATCACCATTATTTACTTCCAATGTGTAGTTTTCAATAAGTTTAGTACCACCTGTATTCATATAAAAACTTGCCCAGTTGGTATTTGTTGCATTGTAAATCTCTAATGCCTGACCAGATTTTATTCCTACATTACCAGTACTATTGGAAATAGTAACTTTTTGACTTATTGAATTTCCTATATAAAAATCACCTCCTGAGTTAAGTCCAGTTTCCCATAAGATGCCTCCTTTGTCAAGTTGATAAATTGGAGTTCCAGCACTTGTTGTTTTTGATATAAAACCACCATTTTCACTCATTATGTTACCTATCACATGTAATTTTTGCGTTGGCGAATTTGTTCCTATTCCTATTTTACCATTATTATAGAATAAGTTCGAACCATTCTTTTGCCACATACTTGTATCGCCAGTGTTTTCAGAGTACAGCGCATAAGGAACAGAAAGCAGTTGCGAAGTGCCCATCAAAATAAAGCTGCTTGCACCCGTAGGGTCAAATTCCATTTTTACAAAATAAGTATTGCCTCCCCAACTGATTGTAGAGAAATTTCCGGACACCAATGTTCCCATGCCTATATTAAGATTCGCCAAGCCGAACTGATTGGTCGTTGCTGTCTGTGTTTCTGTATAAACACTTGGTCCCGATGTGCTTCCCTGCAAGATACTGATGCGGAATGAAACATTCTGATTTGCCAAAATGTTTCCGCTGTTGTCGCGGGCGATTGCCTGGTACTTGAACGATTGTGGCGCTTGCGCGAGAACGCCTTCGATTGAGAGCAATATAATTGCTGCGAGGATTGTAATTGTCTTTTTCATTGTTGTGATTTTGTATTGGTTAATTTATTTTTTGAAGTTTCAAGGTTTTTACAGGATTATTTTTTTCATCGTAAATCCGAATTAAGTATTCGCTGTCAGCATAGCCCGACAGATTTAATTGGAGATTATTTTGAAAAACTTCTGAGTGAATAACGCTTCCGTTCATGTCTAATAACTCAACTCTTGATTTCTGCGCCCCTGCTGATTCGGCGGAGATATTTATGAAGCTGCTTGCGGGGTTGGGATAGACGGTAACAGAATAATTTCCATTCCCTGTTTCCTGAACTGATGTTATCGAATAATTGCTTTGCTGAAATCCCTGCGTGAGTATGTTATTGGTACTCGAATACGTTTCGATAACACATTCTCCGATCGTCCAGCTTAAACTGTTATTCGCGCTTGTAAAATAGTCGCCCGAAGTTGTCCATACATCAGGAGTAAGTGTTTGGCTGAACCCTAAGCGCCCGCATAGGGCAATAATAAGTAACAGTATTGTTTTTCTCATGTTGTGTTTATTTGTTTTGTCCTCTCTTAATATGAGGTTCTACTTCTGAATGATGATTTTTTTATTCGCTGTTCCTTGTTCGGTTTTTACTTGAAAAAAATAAATTCCGTTTAATTCATTGCTTAAATCAATCTCTGATTTATCATTTTGGATTTTTTGAACAAGTATTTTTTCTCCGAGAACATTTGTGATGATAAGTTCACACTCTTTTTCTTCTGTCACAATAGTAAATGTCCCATTATTAGGATTGGGATATAAAAATATCCCACTTCCCTTTGTCTGTTCAAATATTCCCGTGGTGTTTGGTACAACCGTTACGGTAACAGAATCTATTGCCGTCCCGCAGGAATTGGTTATCGAGAGCGTGTAAGTAATAGTCACTGTCGGGTTTGCCGTCGGGCTGGCGCAGGTCGTGCAGCTCAGTCCGGTCGCAGGACTCCAGTTGTATGTTCCGTTTCCATTTCCGTTCAATGTGGTGCTATTTCCATTCATAATAGTAGCATCTGTTCCCGCGTTGGCGGCCGCCAGAGGATTGACGACCACAGAAGATGTTGCGGTATTCGTACATCCGTTAGCACCAGTTCCCGTCACCGTATAAGATGCGGTGGACGAGGGAATGAAGCCGACTCCGTCCGTCACGCCGCCAGACCACGTGTAGGATGTCGCTGTCCCGCTGCCCGAGAGGGTCACGGAAGTTCCGGCGCAGACGGTGCTCGATGCCGTCGCCGTCACGGTAGGCAACGGGTCGACCGTGATGGTGGTCGTCGCTGTGCTGCTGCCCGCGATGTTGGACGCCACCAGCGAGACCGTGTATGATCCCTGATTCGCGAAGCACACCATCCCGGGGTTCTGCGATGTGGAGGTCGCCGGAGTCCCTCCGGGGAATATCCACGTGTAGGTGGTCGCATTCGCCGATGTGTTGGTGAAGGTCACGCAGCCATTGGAACATATAGTGTTGCTTGATGCGGAGAACGCCGACACCGGCTGCGCCGCGATCTGCGCGATGTGGTTCTGCGGCGCCGTGAAGGATCCTCCTATGAATAACGTGTTGCCTACCACTTGCAACGTTTGCACCGAGCCATTGAACCCGGGCACAGACGTCCATGTGGTTCCGTCGTAATACGAGAGGCCGAAAGTAGTAGTTCCGTGGATGACCCAAAGTTTGTTATCGAACACTGTCATGACTTTTGTGTTCGCGGGAGCGCCTGAAACCGTAACCCACGATGTTCCGTTCCACTTCGCAACCAAGCCGTTTGGCGCTATCATGCTGCATGCGTAAATATTTCCATTGAACATCGCTATGTCCGTCACAAGAGCGCCGGATGTTGATAGTATGTTATTGTTGCCGAACGGAACGGAGAAGTTCAATCCGTCCCACTTCACGATGGGAATATTTGCCAACGTTCCGCCGTACATCGTGAAGTTGCCAGCGAAATACATGTTCCCGCCGATGGAACGCCCCCTCATGAACGTCCCAGAGAGGTTGGCGGGAAATGCCGACAGCGAGCTCCAGTTCGTGCCGTCGAAAGATACTGCGTTGTAGCTCGTGCCGAGAGTGCCAGGTGTCGGACGGTAGTAGTTGAACGTACTCACGCCCGAAGAACCGCTTACGTATAAATTGGAGCCGTCGCTGGAAAAGTCGTAAATATTCGACCTTTGCGCATACAGAGTGTCTCCCAACTTGTGAATATTGAAACCGTCGGTCGCGAAGCGCCCACCGTTTAAATATGCTACGCCCAGTATTGCGGTAGGTAAGGTGTTGGGTGGGATTGGCAGTGCGAACGTGGCGTAGGAAGACCCGTTCCACTCCCTCACCATGTACCCTTCCCCGTTCGTGGAATCGTTGCCGATCAGGAGGTTCGTGCCATCGGTCGCGAAGGCGTAGACTTTGGCGTTGATGCCCGCGCCTACCGGCTGCGTCTGCGCGTGAATTATTACTGCTGAGAGAACAGTAATTATGATAGGGAATATTTTTTTCATTTGAGTATTTGTTGTGCCCTCGCATGAATACGGGTTGGGCGTTCTTGTAGACAGCGAAATTAAGAAATTTAATCCGCATATATTATGTTTAATTATTGCGGTTATTTATGTGCTGTTCCTGTCTGACCTTTGCCGAGAAAATTATGGCAAAGACAAAATCATCCGACAAGCGCAGAAAACAGGTAGGCGATAAACTCAAGAAACTGAGAGTGCGCGCTGGATACAAGAGCGCGGAAACCTTCTCCTACGACAACGAACTGAACCGCGTGCAATATTGGAGGATGGAACGGGGCGCGAACTTCACGATGGATTCATTGTTGCGCGTGCTGAACATACACAAGATCACGATGGAAGACTTCTTCAAGGGGCTGAAATAATTTCCTGCTTCTTCGCGAACATGCTTTCGATCTGTCGCTCTGTTGGCAGCATCGCCCGATAGAGCTCGAGCAAAAAATGCAGGCTGTCGTGTAGCTTGTCATTGTCTTTATCCGCCAGCGCAGACTGCACGCACATAATAATATCTCGTAGCAGGATTGCGTAATATTCTTCGGGATCGGTAGTTTCAATTTCAATGATCAGTTTGTCTTTTTCGATTTTTATCATAGGAAATTTTTTAGTGCTTCGTTAATGGATTTGTGCGTGAGAGAGTCCGCGAAGTGTCGCCCCTCTTTCGATATAAGGAACTTCGCAATTCTCCTGATCGTGAATCCCTCGCTCCTCAGAAGTGATTCGACTTGCTTGTCCTGTTCTTCGGTTCGCTTGTAGCTGCCGAGATAACCGAAAACATTGTATCCTGTGAAGCTCTCTGTCTCGATCCATGACGTCAGGATGTACTGCGTGATTACCGGGTTGTTGTACAGATTATCGGAGAGCCCGCCCTTGAAGTCGTTCGGTCCTTGGATCTGTTTATCGGTAAAGAGAAAGTCCTCGCCCATG
>Ga0209002_10000328_pt1 | contig 36952 bp, 40 predicted proteins | sample Rifsed16ft2_FD_184010 | JGI IMG/M metagenome (GOLD analysis project Ga0209002, IMG submission 184010) | Soil microbial communities from Rifle, Colorado, USA - sediment 16ft 2 (version 2) | ecosystem: Environmental > Terrestrial > Deep subsurface > Rock core/Sediment | place: Rifle, Colorado...
GGATTGCTTCGGGCCAGCGCCCTCGCCATGACGAAGAATTTGGAGGCACGAATGCTCGAAAAATTGAAAGAAATCGAAAAGACCGCGCTGGAGAGTCTCAATGCGATCAATGATCAAACCGCGCTGGATGCCTGGCGCGTTGCACGCATTGGACGAAGTTCGCCATTGATGATGGTCTTCTCCGGGTTGGGGAAACTCTCAAAGGAGGAGCGACCAGTTGTCGGCGCCGCGGCGAACCGTGTGAAGGTGATGCTTGAATCTGCTTTGGCGGAACGGGCTGAGGCGATCAAGGCGGCTGCATTGGCGAAGTCCCTTGAAGAGGAACAGCTTGATGTGACATTGCCCGGGCGTGGAGTCCATCTTGGGCGCTTGCACCCATCCACCCAGCAGTTGCGCCGCGTGCTGGATATCCTCGCCGAAATGGGCTTTCAGGTTTACACCTCGCGTGAAGTTGAAACGGATGAAATGAATTTCCAATTGCTCAACTTCCCACCCCACCACCCCGCACGCGACATGCAGGATACATTCTTTGTCGAAGCAGGCGAGCGCGGTGACAACCCTCTCCTGCTCCGCACACAAACATCACCCGGTCAAATTCGTGCCATGCGCGACGCTTCGCGTGCCGCGCTGAATCCTGATAACCCACCGCCGATCCGCATTGCGTTGCCTGGCATGTGCTTCCGGTACGAACAGATCACGGCACGTTCGGAGATCCAGTTCAATCAAGTGGAAGGACTCGTGGTCGGCGAGAACATTACATTCGCAGACTTGAAAGGGACGCTGATTGATTTTGCCCGCCGCATGTTCGGGCAAAATGTCCGCACCCGTTTCCGCGCTTCATACTTTCCATTCACGGAACCATCTGCTGAGATGGATGTGGAATGTTTTGTCTGTGGTGGAAAGGGTTGTCAGGTCTGCAAAAATTCAGGTTGGCTTGAGATCCTTGGATGCGGTATGGTGCATCCTGTTGTATTGGAGAACGGCGGTTATGATCCCGCGCGTTATTCAGGCTTTGCCTGGGGCATGGGACCTGAACGCCAGTTAATGTTGCGTTATAAGATTGACGATATTCGATATTTCTGGGGCAATGACCTCAGATTCCTGGAGCAGTTCTAGAAGCCGTTTACCGCGCAGAACGCCACACCTGCCTGATTGCTACACTTGCGCATGCGCTTAGCCGCGCAGCGGCAAGTGCAGGTGAGCAAATCATGGGCGGTGCCAGGCGGCACGCGAAGGAATAGGAATCTTTGCGATCTTCGCGGTCTTGGCGGTTCAAAGAAGGAAAGTGAAGCATGAAAATACCAATTTCCTGGCTAAAAGATTACATTGACCTGGATGGCCTGTCCATCGAGGAGATTGCCCGCAAGTTGACGCTTGCCGGCCTCGAAGTGGATGAGATCAAATACGTTGGCCTGCCAATGCCTGATATGGCCGCGTCTGGTATGCATTCCAGTGAGCGTCACGAATTCAAGACCAGCGGCATTTCATGGGACCGCGAGAAGATCGTCGTTGCTGAAATTCGTGAGGTCCTGCCGCATCCCAACGCGGACCGATTGACTTTGCTTGACCTTTACGATGGGAAAGAACAACAGACGGTTTTAACCGGCGCGCCAAACATTTTCCATTTAAGGGGCACCGGCAAACTACCGAGGCCGCTCAAAGTAGCCTACGCAAAGGAAGGCTCGACGATTTACGATGGTCACGCAGATGGGCTTGTGCTCACAACTCTCAAACGCGCAAAGATCCGCGGTGTTGAGTCTTACTCAATGGTTGCTTCTGAGAAAGAACTCGGCATTTCTGAAGAACATGAAGGCATCATTCTTCTGGATGACGATGCTCCCGTCGGTATGCCGCTTGCAGATTACATGGGCGACGCAGTCCTTGATATCGGCATCCTGCCCAATATGGGTCGTAATGCGAATGTGATCGGCGTTGCGCGTGAACTCGCCGCGCTGACGGGCCGCGAACTGAATAAGCCGAATATTAAATATAAAACTGATGGCGAATCGGTAGAAGACCTGGTTTCCATCGAGATCACTGCCCCTGAACTTAATCCGCGCTTTGTGCTTGGATTGATCCGTGATGTTGAGATCAAACCCAGCCCGTACGAAGTCCAGCGCCGCCTGCGCCTTGCAGGGATTCGCCCCATCAATAACATTGTGGACGCGACCAACTATGCCATGCTTGATCTCGGTGAGCCATTGCACGCGTTTGATTATGATGTGCTCAAAGAGCGCGCCGGTAAGAGAAATGTCAGGATCATCACACGCGCCGCGAAAGATGGGGAGAAACTCACCACACTTGACGGCGTCCAGCGAAGACTCACTTCCACGAACGTGCTTGTGTGTGACGAGAACGGTCCATTGTCCATTGCGGGTGTGATGGGTGGTGCGGAAAGCGAAGTGTACGATGCATCCAAAGAGATGTTGGATGCCACAGGTCCTGAGATGAAGTCTGGTGAAATGCAACCTGGAAAAGCCAGTACACGCGGCAGGAGTACGACCAACATATTGCTCGAAGGCGCGGCATGGAACTTCATCAATATTCGCCGCACGGCGAAACAACATAACCTTCCGTCTGAAGCGTCATTCAGATTCTCGCGTGGTGTGCATCCTGCTCTCGCAGAACAAGGTGTAAGACGCGGGTTACAACTTATGGCGGAGTGGTCCGGTGGGAAGATTGCGCCCGGGCTCGTGGATGCGTATCCGCTCAAGCCCAAGGACCCGGCTGTCACCGTTACACCGACAGATGTCAAACGCTTGCTTGGCATCGATCTCACCGCGAAACAAATTGCCGAATTGCTCACCCGGCTTGAATTCAAATGCACGGTCGAGAAGAACTCGGTCAAAGTGAAGGCTCCTGCGCACCGCCTCGATATTGGTGCAGGCATTATCGGCCTTGCAGATGTGCTTGAGGAGGTTGCGCGTAGTTATGGCTACGATAACATCCCTGAGACGCGAATGGCTGATTCCCTTCCGCCACAGATCGGCAATCCTGTTTACGAATGGGAAGAGCGTGTGCGTGATATTCTGGTCAATCTTGGCCTGCAGGAAATTGTAAGTTATCGCTTGACTTCGCCCGAACGTGAAAGCCGTCTTGTTGCACACGAAGAGTATGTCGTCATTGCAAATCCTATTACGCCTGAGCGACGCGTCTTGCGCCGAAGTCTGCTTGCATCTGTGCTTGAGGCCGCTGAGCAGAATGCGCGTGCCGAATCAGTTGCGATGTTTGAGCTTGGTCCTGTCTTTGAACCCAACAAAAATGATTTGCCGAACGAGCCGAGCAGACTGGCTTTGGCGATGACTGGATCACGGCTGCCAACTGCATGGGATGTCAAAGACTCCCCAATATTCGACTTCTATGACATGAAGGGACGCATCGAACTCCTTTTGAGCGGCCTCCGCCATACGGACGTTTCCTATGCTCCAATTGATTCCGTTGATTATCTGCACCCGGGCAAAGCCGCGCAAGTGAAAGTGAATGGACAGGCCGTGGGCATATTCGGTGAACTGCATCCCTTCGTCAGGGAGAAATATGAAGTCGGTAATTCACCGGTGATCGTTGCAGAGTTTGATCTTGAAAAGCTGCGGGCGTTGAATCCCGCCTACGGTGTTATGCCTGTCCCTGAGTACCCGCCTGTATACGAAGATATCGCCGTGATCGTTGACGAGTCGGTCCCCGCGGCACGCGTCGAAGCATTGATCCGGCAGACGGGTGGAAAGACCGTCACAAATGTCCGTTTATTCGACGTATATCGCGGAGAACAAATCGGCGCGAGAAAGAAGTCACTGGCATATAGTCTTACCTATCAATCCGATAAAACGATGACCGATGCCGAAGCCGCCGCGATCCGTAATAAGATCGTGAAGAGACTGGAGCATGAAGTTGGCGCCAAACTGCGCAGTTAGCCGGAGGCGGTCTTTTTTCGCGGATTCAGTTGTATACTGCTGAAATCCTACTCGCGTATCTTCACTTTTGCTCAAACAATCAGGAGGCAATAATGAATAGAACTACAGCGATTGTTATTACTGTCGTAACAGCCTTGCTATGCGGCTGTCCTGGGCTGGCGTTGGCCGCGTTGGGAGTTATGGCCGCTTTCGGATCTCAAGTACCTGAAGTGATGGCGCAGAATACCGGTACTCCTCAAGAGGCTTTACTGGGGGCAGGGATGTTCATCTGCTTTGGCGGCCTCCTGATCCTGGTTCCTGTTATTGTGGGTGTTCTGTCCATAAGATACGCAAAGCCGAGTGAACCAGGCATCAATGAGCCAATGCCACCGACTTCGTGATATTGAAAACAAAGTTTTCCGGGAGCAGCATTCCGAAGAATTTCGCCCGGCACGAAGTTGAACAGTTAATGATATTATTGTCTCACAACGATATTTGTATAGGAGCAAAAACATGCAAAACAGAACTCTTGGCATTGTTGCCACCGTCATAACAGCGCTTGCCTGTGGATGCGCAAGCATATTCACCTGCATATGGGGGTTTCTCATTGCGAGCGGTTCCCCGATTGATGTAACAAGCAATGGAGTTACCACACCGCAAACCTTTTCGCCAACGATAGGTTATGTATTATTATGCCTGACGGTTCTGATGCTTCTTGTCCCTGTTGTGGTCGGCTTTTTTACGTTTCGCAAAAAACCAGAATCTACGGATGTAATCACACCCAACTCATAACCCCTTATGAAAACACAGCGGCGGCCCTTTTGGGCCGCCGCTGTGTCCTTTTGGAAAACGTTCCGAGCGTTACTTCACAACTATCCTAAGTTCCAATGTGCAGAAGTTGTTTGAGCCAGCACGCAACGTCCAGCGGGTAGTATATGTGCCTGGGTTTTTTGGCGCTTCCATATCCACGGTGACACTCGTTGTTTGACCGGATGCTATATTTGCGTCAAAGTCATAGCCTGATACCTTGTGGAATTGATCGCCACTTAAGAAAATGTAATCCACACTGTTGCGCTCCCATGTCTTTCGACCGATGTTCCTGACACGCCAAACAGCATCGAAATCAGCCCGGGGATTGAAGGAGGTTCCGTTCGGTGGGTCTTGACTGTCCACGCGACAGGCGTAACTGTCGGAACTGCTTCCACCTCCTCCACTGCCACCCCCGCCGCCTCCACCTGGAAGGGTCACCCTTGTGAATGTCGGAATCGGCGTTAGGCTTGGAAGGAGGAAAATTACTATGGCGGTTTCAGTTGGGGATGGGGTCTCGGTGTTGCGCGGGGTCGGGGTAATCGTTGCAGTTGGTGTGGATGTAGGCAGGGCCGCGGCTGTTCGCGTCGATGCAGCGTTTGAGGTCTGCGCGATGAATGTGTTGACCGCGCCCGGTACGGGTGTGGAGACTGATGGCGCTGTAAATGTTGGAACACATGCCAGGACCAGGCCAAGGGCGATCAACCACGAAAGGATTTTTGTTTTACGTGTTGACATTTCTCCTCCTGAGCATCCGAAACGAAACCAGAGCGGGCAATTCTTCTCTATTTTTCAACTAGGATCACTACATAGGGATAGCACAAGCCGCCTTCCACTATAAAAGTCATTACGTGGAAGCCCTCCTGCTTGGGTGCTACTCCGTCGAAATCGACAGCATATTGGTCACCGGGCTTCAACTCGGGGAGTTCAACTCGGGCTGTTACATCGGTCAATGGATCTCCACTGTTGAATTTGAGATCGAGTCCCGCTCGCATTGTCTTGGTTCCGGTGTTGACAATTGTCCACTTAATATCGAAGGTGTCATCTGGACGGAAAATCGTATTATCAATTGGTCTGCGACGGATGATGTCACAGGCATAGTCTGGTTTGGTAGTGGCGCCTCCACTGCCTCCACCTGCTCCACGGGTAACCGTAGGTAGGACAAGCGGAGTCGCTGTCGGGAGGATGGCGGTTGGAGATGGAGGAACAGCTTCAGTCTGAGTCGGAAGCGGGGTATTCGTCGCAGGAGGGATGGCTGCAGCCGTTTGTGTGTTCTGCGCGGCAACAGTCAGGGCAACGGCTGTCGCGACCTGATCTGCGATGTCCACGGCTTCTTGAGTGGGTTGCGCGGGGCTGCAGGCCGCTAGCAGGAATATCACTGCCATCATAGAGAGCAGGATTCGTTTTGTTGGTTGAATCATTATTGTCTCCTTCGTTTGATTATTCCTCAACGGGTTTGGAAGTGCCCGCGCCGATTCCGAGCGGCTGCCACTTCTTTTCGTCTTTCAGACGGTGTTGAATGCCGTGACGGTCATGGACTTCATCAAAGCCTTCTGGCTTGATGAACATCTGCTCGCCATCCAGCAGACCGGATACACCTGCCTGACCTGGCTCGGAACGTTTTTCGCCTTTGAATTTGGCCGCGTCGCTGGGGAGATAGTCGGTTGGCTCTTCGTATGATGTGACATAGCCTTCGTAGTTGCGCAGGATCACCTTATGGTCAGACATACTCAACAGATAGTTAGGCATCACAGGGATCTTGCCTCCACCACCCGGCGCGTCCACAATATATTGCGGGACGGCATAGCCGGAGGTGTGTCCGCGCAGGCCCTCCATGATCTCAATGCCCTTTGCTACCGGTGTGCGGAAGTGACCTGCGCCCTCCACCAGATCGCATTGATAGAGATAGTAAGGACGTACGCGGATGCGGACCAAATCCTGTACCAGCTTTCGCTGAATGTGGATGTTATCGTTCACACCCGCCAGAAGTACAGACTGGTTCCCAAGCGGGATGCCTACTCTAGTAAGACGGTCACAGGCTTGTTCAAGTTCCAACGTAATCTCATTCGAGTGGTTAACGTGGATGTTCAGCCACAAAGGATGATACTTGGCGAGCATGTCGCATAGTTCCTGGGTAACGCGCATAGGCATAAATACAGGCACCCGTGAACCAATCCGGACAATCTCAATATGAGGAATCTCGCGCAGGCGGCTGAGGATTTCTTCCAGAATTTTCGGGGCGAGCACCAGCGGGTCACCCCCCGAAAGCAGTACATCACGCACCTGGGGTGTGCGTTTGAGATATTCGATCTGCATCTCGAATTCCTGGCGCGAGAAGGTCTGCCCGGGGTCGCCGACAATGCGCGAGCGCGTGCAATAACGGCAATACGACGCACATTGGGTTGTCACGAGCATGAGGACTCTGTCAGGATACCGGTGGACCAGCCCAGGCACGGGGGAGTGGCGGTCTTCCGCAAGAGAGTCTTCCATCATCGCGGTAAAGGATTGCATCTCTTCTGCAAGTGGAATGATCTGCTTCCGAATTGGGTCGTCGGGATCATTTGGATCGATCAATGAGATGAAGTACGGTGTGATATCCACACGGAACAAGCCGCTGGTGTTAAGGGCTTTTCGTTCGGACTCGGTCAGCGGGATGATTTTTTCGATTTCTTCAACGGTGTTCAAGCGATGGCTCAACTGCCAGCGCCAGTCGTTCCATTTTTCATCGGGAACGTCTGCATAAACTGGGGCACGTTTGGAAACAAACGCTGTCGGCATGGGTTTTTCCTCCGAATATGATCAAGAATAAATAACACTAATACGCCAAACACTGAAAAGCATTTTGCGGAGGGTCGTGATCTGGTCGAAAAAAGCCAGCAAACTTGATTTTCATATGAGCATTGTAAGAGGAAACAAAAGGCAGGTCAATGACTTTGATGGGGGGCAAATTCCTGCAGAACTTGTGAACGATGACACAATTGTGCTCAAATATGAGTACAATGGGATGAGAAAAGGAAGCAGTGGGGAAAGGCAAAGCAAAAATTGCTTACGTGCACGCGGGTGCGCAATACGAGGTTGAAAAGATAAAAGCGCTGGTCGAAGCCAGGGTGGATGTTGTGGAATCCTTTATTGCCGAATTATCACCGGCCCTCGCGGTGCATACTGGTCCTGGCACGGCGGGCTTATGTTATTACCCAGTGGAATCTTGAGATTACAATAACTACAGTTGGGTGATTCCCGACTGTGTGTTTTATGCACGGAACCCTATCCCGTTCAACGGTGTATTCCATATAAATGACCTCTCCGGAGAGGCTCGATTGGATGAATCCACTCTAATCCGTCACGCCGCAAACGGCGACGCGGCGGCCTGGGAACCGTTGGTCCTGGCGCATGAGGAAGCGGTTTTTCGGCTGGCGTACTTATTTCTGGGCGATCCCGATGACGCGGCTGATGTCGCCCAGGAAGCCTTCCTGCGCGCCTGGAATCACATCCAGAGCTTTGACCCAACGCGCCCTCTGCGTCCCTGGCTGCTTAGCATTGTGACAAACCTGGCGCGTAATAGATACCGGTCGGCGGGACGATACCTGGCGGCATTGACGCGTGGCTTTCGTAATGAACCGGCGCCTGCGAACATTGAAGAGAAAAGCGCGCAACATCTGGAAGCCAGTGAGCTTTGGAAGGCCGTGCAAACTCTAAATATGCCCGATCAACAGATTGTGTATTTGCGCTACTTTCTCGATCTTTCAGTCACTGAAACGGCTGAAGTTTTGCAGGTCGCTGAGGGGACAGTTAAGTCCCGATTGAGCCGCGCGCTCGAACGACTGCGTGGAATTATTCAACAGGAATTTCCTGTTCTCGCCGAAAGGCGCGAAGGACATGAAGGACGTGATGCATGAACGCGTTGGAACAAGAACTCTTTGAAAAGCGATTAGTTTCCATCGCGACAGGATTGGATTATCCGCGCACACCTGATATTGCTGGATCGGTGATGGCGCGCCTGCGGCCTGCCACGCGTTCACGCTTCATTTCCAGGAGACTGACCTGGTCGCTCACCATCATCTTGATCCTGTTCTCAAGCCTGATGCTCATCCCTCCCGCGCGCGCGGCCATCATTGAGTTCATTCAGATTGGCGTGGTGCGCATCTTTGGTGCTGAACCAACCCCGCCTGTGCCGATTGAAGAAATTCCTTCTACGATGATGCCAGTCACTGCCACGCCTGTTCCAACCTTGCCGTCTTTAATCCCCATGCTTGAAAATCTGGCTGGCGAAATGACTCTTGAAGAAGCCCAGCAGACCGTTGATTATCCAATCCTTCTGCCTTCATATCCACCTGACCTCGGTCAGCCAGACCGCGTCTTCGTTCAAGATGCGGATGGTGACATGACGGTTCTCGTTTGGGTAGACCCTCAACAGCCTGATGAGGTATTGATGAGCTTGCATTTCCTGCCCGCCGGAAGTTGGGCTATTAAGAAAATTGAACCGACGTTCATTCAAGAGACAACTGTCAGCGGTCAACGCGCAATATGGGCAATTGGCCCTTATCCAATACGACTTTACAACGGTGATCTCCAATTCATGCGGCTGATCGATGGTCATGTGTTGATCTGGGCAGATGGCGACATTACCTATCGCCTCGAGACAGATCTGGGTTTGGAAGAAGCGATCAAAATTGCAGAATCGCTTGAACCAATCCGTTAATCCACGGAACCGAACCTCCGCAAGCGGTGTATGGATACTGAACTTACATTCACCAAAGGAGGCACGAATGTTTTTCCGCATCCGAATCGTGTTTGGATTAGCCTTGCTGCTGACCCTGATTACCTCTGTCACAGTATTTGCCAAAGGAGGCTTCTCGTTCATCATCATTATCGGTCCAAACCTGAAAGATTCAGTGCGCGTGACCGAGCCTGCGCTGACTACTGATTTCTTTGCCTTTGCCGACTTCTTCCGGGACAAGACGGAAGCGCCAGACGATCCCGGCCCGGGCTACGAGATCACACGTTATTACACAAATAATAGCCGCGAGGTCGCCTTTGACCATCTGCATTACTACCCCGATGCCGGTTTTGTATACTATGATGGCATAGTTAATGGCTCATCAGAGTACGATGGCGAGTGGTACACGGCCAGGCCCGGAATCAAAACAGCATTTGAAGGTGCCCTGTCCGTCACGCCGACCACCAAGACTCGATCCGCCAAATCAATGGATCAGATCCAATCCAGCTCATCAGTTGCCCCGCCTCAATCTGTCATACCCATCACTGTCATAGCAGGATTAGCGGCCATCCTGGTGGTCACTTTTTGGCTTGCAGGCATTCCACTCATTAGCCGCTATTTTAAAAAACACAAGCAAAGAGGGGCAGTGTAATCAGATAAAGCGTTCGAATTCCTGCTTAATGGAGGTTGACATGTTTTCCCGATTCCGCATTGCAGTGGGACTGACTTTATTGTCCGCTCTAGCGTCAGCCATTCCTGTTTTTGCAGGGGGATGGGCAGTCGTTACATTAGACGAGTTGCCAACAGATGTTGTAGCTGGTAAGCCGCTCAGGATTGGCTTTACCGTTTTGCAGCATGGTAGAACGCCAATGACTGAACTGGAGCCGACCATTACTGCAAAATCACCATACGGTGAAAAATTAATATTCAATGCCGTAACCGAAGGCAAGCCTGGTCATTATGCGGCGACAATCACATTCCCCAGGGAAGGGGAGTGGGAATGGTCCATTCAGGCATTCACAATGGATCAGCCCATGCCAGTGTTAACTGTTGCTGCGCCAACTGCTGCATCTGCAAGCCAGCCTGTGAAAACTGAACCGGTGGCTGCAATCATCTCACCTTTGTTGATCCTCCGCATGTTGGCTTTGGGGCTTGGCCTGATCGGCCTGGTGGTGGCTTTTCGTCGCAGGAGTCGTCTGGCTGTGGCTTTAACGGCATTCTGTCTCTTGGCAGGATTCGCTTTGTTTATGGCGGGAGCAGGCACAGCCTCCGGTCTTGAAGCGCAGAGCAGGCCATCCTCCGAAGTGCCAGTTAATTTGTCTCTTTCCCAGGTTGAATCCGGTCGTCAATTATTTATCGCAAAAGGCTGTGTTACGTGTCACACAAATACAAAAATTCCACGAAACATGACCGGATCGATCACACTCGATATGGGAACCAACCTCTCGAACGTCTCAGCCAGCCCCGAAGCTTTGCGCTTGAGGTTGAAGGACCCATCATCGGTCAAGTCTGACACGCAAATGCCAGACCTGAATCTGAGCGAAGCCGAGATCGAAGCCTTGATCGCTTTCATCAATTCAAAATAGTCTGGTTGTCTTAGGCGAACGAACAGTGACGATGATCACTGTTCGTTTTTGTTTAAGCAGTTACCATGAGATACAATATTGCAGAAAGGAGCGTGTATGGATCCCGCTTCAACTCATGGACTTTGGGCTGATCTGCATCATCCTAATCTTTCTCCCGCCGAAGCTGATTTCACGGTGATTGGAGTGCCTTACGATGGAGCCGCGTGCGCGCGCAAAGGTGCGGCGCTTGGCCCTGAGCGAATCCGTTTCTGGTCCAGGCACCTGACCCCCTTCAGCGAAGACCGCACAAGGCTTGGAAATATCCGCATCTATGACCTGGGCGACATTCCCATCACGAATCAGGAGCAGGATTTTGAGCTGGTCCGCGAAAAAGTAGCGGCTCTCCCCAATGTGCCGATCGTACTTGGTGGAGACCACTCGATCAGCATTCCCGTTTTTCAGGCACAGTGCGAACGCTATAAGGGGCAACGTCTCGGCGTGTTGTGGGTGGATGCACATCCTGATCTATGTGATGTCTTTACCGGTTCCAAACTCTCTCATGCCTGTGTCTTGCGCCGTGCGCTTGAATTTGGGATCGAGCCCCAGGAAGTTTGCCTTGTGGGTGTGCGTTCATGGGAGGATCAGGAGATTGACTTGATCGAAAACGGCGGGCTCAACGTTTACACTGCCGCAGAGGTCGCAGAACGCGGCATGAAGAGCGTTGCATCACGCGTGCATAGTAAGTTAAGTGATTGCGATGCTGTCCATATTTCACTGGATATTGACTGTCTCGATCCTGCGTTTGCCCCTGGCACTGGGATCCCGGACTCGGGTGGCCTGACTTCACGGGAAGTGATCACACTCATCAAATCCTTGCGCGGGCTTCCACTGGTCGGTTTGGATGTTGTCGAGGTCTCGCCTTCGATTGACCCATCTGAAGCCACTGTTTTCGCAGCGTTGAAAATAATCATGGAGTATGTTGCGGTGTTCGCGCGTGGGAAGAAAAGCTGATAAGGAGTTTGCTCGTGGAAATAAATCTTGAAAAACTCGAAGTGATCCGCAACGCGGAGAAATATCGTTTTGAGACCTGGATCGATAGCCAGCTCTCAAAACTGGATTACCTGCTGGATGAAGATACGATCGTGATGACTCATGTCGGTGTTTACCCCGAACATAGAGGGCAGGGAGTTGCGGGCAAATTGGTGGAAATTGCTTTGAAATATGCGGAAGAGAATTCGCTGAGAGTCGTTCCAATGTGCCCCTATGTAGCAGCTTACATACGCAGACATCCCCAATATATCGATCTCACAAAACAAAAAGCAAGTGAATGAGCAAAAAAGAAATCACTTTTCGTCTTGCCACGCGCGCCGACCTGCCTGCCATGGTTCGCATGCTTGCGGATGATGAGCTTGGCAGCCAGCGTGAACGATATGAAGACCCTCTGCCGCAAACCTATTACGCGGCGTTCCAGCAGATTGATATTGACCCAAACCATGAACTGATCGTTGCCGAATTAAATGGGGAGCCGATTGGCACACTGCATCTCATGTTTCTTCCCTCCATCAGTTTTCAGGGCAGCTTGCGTGCACAGATCGAATCTGTGCGCGTAGACAAGAGCTATCGAAATCAAGGAATTGGAAACAAGATGATGAAATGGACGATTGAACGCGCCAGGGAGCGCGGCGCCCATGCCGTTCAATTGACCACCCACCAGTCTCGCGCAGCCGCGCATCGCTTCTACGAAAAGCTGGGATTCAAAGCGACACATTTGGGGCTGAAGCTGAGTTTAAAATAGTTCTAACAAATTCTAGGCAGCATCTCACCAGGCAACATATCCACCAGGCGCGTTCCCCCTATTGCTGTCCGCAATCTGACCTGTGACCGTCCACTTCCGGTCACTTTCCCTATGACTGTGGAATCTTCCCCATATTTTGTTTTCTTCATCACATCCAAAATTTTTTCAGCATCACTTTCTTTTACAAACGCCACCAACTTCCCTTCATTTGCAACATAAACCGGATCGAATCCCAGCATTTCACACGCGGCATGCACCTGGGGCTTAACTGGAATTTTTGTTTCCTGCAATTCAATGGTCACATTCGATTGTTTTGCAATTTCAACCAAGGTGGTGGCAAGTCCGCCACGCGTGGGGTCGCGCAAAACATAGATTTCACCCGCGTTCATCATCGCCTGTACGAGATGATTCAACGGGGCGACATCGCTTTCAAGAGCCGTTTCAAATCCCAAATTTTCACGCGCAGACAAAACAGCAATACCATGATCTCCGATCGTTCCCGAAATAATAACTACATCGCCTTCTTTTGCATTCGCGCCAGAGATATTTACACCATCTGTAATTTTCCCAATCCCCGATGTATTGATAAATAACTTATCTGCGCTCCCCTTTTGCACAACCTTCGTGTCGCCTGCCGCAATATAAACTCCTGCTTCTTTCGCCGCATCTTTCATTGAAGCGACCACACGTTGCAACACATCGAACGACAAACCTTCTTCCAAAACAAATCCGCAAGTTAGGGCAATTGGAATCGCTCCAACCATCGCCAGATCATTTACAGTTCCACAAATCGCCAATCTTCCAATATCCCCGCCAGGGAAAAACAATGGTGACACAACATGCGAGTCAGTTGTAATCGCATATCGTTGTCCATCCATCACGATCACGGCAGAGTCATCCAATACACGCGGCGCGGCTTTTCCCAGATCGGGAAGGAACAGCCTTTTGAGCAGATCATGGCTCAGGGTCCCGCCCGAGCCGTGGCCCAGCACAACTGTATCCGTTGGGCGGATCGGCAGAGGGCACGTGTATCCCTCAAAATTCAAATCATCCATGAACCACATCCCGATGATATTTATAATACGCCGCACAGGCGCCTTCCGCTGAGACCATCGGCGCGCCAAGTGGACTCTGCGGAGTGCATTGTTTTCCGTATGCCACACATTGCGGCGGCTTCTTCATCCCCTGCAGGATCTCACCTGCGATACAGAGCGGCGATTCCTGTGTAACGATCTCACCCACAGCAAATCTTTTTTCGGCGTCAAACTCTTCAAATTCCTCCCGTAACCCCAGCCCGCTTTGTGGGATCATGCCAATGCCGCGCCATTTGCGATCCACAGGTTGCAAGACCATGCTCATCACTTTTTGCGCGGGCTGGTTGCCTTCAAAGATCACAGCACGCTCGTAAGCATTCTCCACTTCTGCTTTGCCCGACTCCAACTGTTTGACTGCCGCGAGCACACCTCGCAACAGATCCACCGGCTCAAATCCTGTAACAACAACCGGCACTTTATATTTCCCAGCAATAGGTGCATATTCATGATATCCCATCACCGCGCACACGTGTCCCGCAGCGAGAAAAGCCTGTACACGGTTGGTCTTTGAAGAAAGTATAGCTTCCATCGCGGGCGGCACACATACATGTGAAACCAAAACTGAAAAGTTCTTCATGCCGCGTTTTTTAGCCTGCAATACCGCCATTGCATTGGGTGGCGCAGTCGTTTCAAAACCGATCGCAAAGAAGACCACTTGCTTCTCTGGGTTTGCTTCAGCGATCTTGATCGCCTCCAGCGGCGAATAGATCACGCGCACATCACCACCCTTTGCCCGAACGTTAAACAAATCCACAGTGGAACCAGGCACGCGCAACATGTCGCCATAGGAGGCAAAGATCACATCAGGTCGCGCGGCAATCACCAGCGCCTTGTCTATCTGTTCCAGCGGTGTGACACACACCGGGCAACCAGGCCCATGAACCAGCTCGATCCCACCAGGCAACATTTCATCGAGGCCGTGATGCAGAAAGGCATGCGTCTGCCCACCACAGATTTCCATCAACACCCATGGGCGAGTGACGACTCTGCCGATCTCGGCCAGTAAAGCCCTTACTTTCAATGGATCGCGATACTCATCAACGTATTTCATGACAGCCTTTAAAATAGATCATCAACTGCTGTTCGCATTGAATTCATCTTCAAATTCTGCCAACTCGCGAATCGTATTGAGGCGGACCATGGCTTCCTCTTCATCCAACAGGCTAATGGCAAATCCAACATGGATCAGAACATATTGCCCTACCTGCGCTTCAGGGACATAGTCAAGACATACCTCCTTGATCACGCCCCCGAAATCTACCTTGCCCATCACAAGTGATCCGTGCTGATTGATCTCAGTGATCTTTCCGGGAATGCTAAGGCACATGGAGACCTCCATTCTTGATTTGGTAATTGGCGATTGCCGCCTGTCCCAACGCCAGCCCGCCGTCATTGGTCGGGACTTGTTTATGGAAATACACTTCGAAGCCTTCATTTTCAAGTCCATCGCGGACAAGATTCAGCAAGATCAGGTTCTGCCACACACCACCGGAGAGAGCAACTTCGTTCAAGTTACTTCTCCTGCGGGCCCGCTCGCAGATATCAATTGACATTTCAACGATTGTTTTGTGGAAGCGCGCTCCGATCATCCCGGCTGGCCGGTTTTTCCGCACATCCTGAACAACAGCATTCAACAAATCTCCCAGGCGAATATTGATTCCATTTTGAGTTTCTTCGATGGAGTAGGAATGCACATTTGCGGTTAAAAGGAAAGGCTTCGAGAGTGCCTCCAGCTCGATCGCCGCTTGCGCTTCGTATGTGACATCCGAGCGAATGCCAATCAGACTCGCCACCGCGTCGAAGAGACGCCCCATCGAAGATGTGAGCGGCGCGTTGAGCCTCTTTTCCACTTGTTGTCTGACGATCTTGATCGCCTGTTTATCGATATTCTGCAGGAACGGAAGATCGTCAATTTCAATACCAAGGGCATGAGCATAACCAACCGCAATCCGCCAGGGGTGACGGATGGCAGAGTCGCCGCCGGGGAGGGGCAAATATTCAAGGTGGGCGAACCGCTCAAAGTCGGCGTATGAGGCGAGTAACACTTCGCCACCCCAGATTTTGCCATCCGTCCCGTATCCCGTCCCATCGAAAGACAAGCCGATCACCTTGCGATCCGTCAGACCATTATCCGTCATGCAAGCTGCGATATGTGCGTGATGGTGCTGGACGGGAACGCGCGGGATATCGGTGATTCTCTCCGCATATTGGGTCGTGAAATAACCGGGGTGCATGTCATGCGCGATCAACTCCGGCTTCACGCGAAACAAACGATTGAGATGCTCCACGCCCTGTTCAAAGGACTCGTAGACCTCGGCATTTTCCATGTCGCCGATGTGATGGCTGAGAAATGCATACCGATCTCGCGTAAGGCAAAATGTATTCTTGAGTTCGCCGCCCACCGCCAGGGATGGAACGGAGTCGAAGGGCAGTGAAACCGGATACGGAGCATAGGCGCGCGAACGCCGCAGGTGGATGATCTCCGGCTGCTGCCCCTCGTTATTCCTGCCATTTTGCCTGTGATCGACCCGTACCACCGAATCATCGCAACGGATGTGGATGTCGCGGTTGTGCAGCAGAAAGGCATCTGCCAGAGGGCCAAGCCGTTCGAGCGCATCCTGGTTCTCCGTGGCGATCGGCTCCTCGCTGAAATTGCCGCTGGTCATCACCAGCACCGGAGGCGCCGGTTCGCGCCTGAGGATCGGGTCCGATTGGTTCACCAGCAAATGATGCAAAGGTGTGTATGGAAGCATCACGCCCAATGTGTCCATCTGTGGCGCGACCGATGGAGCGATCTTCGTCCCTGTTCTGCGGTTCAATAAAACGATCGGCTTTTCGTAACCGTTCAATAAAGTCATTTCATCTTTGCCTAGGATACAGAATTGATTCACCGTATTCAGGTCCGCGAACATCACGGCAAACGGCTTGCCTGCCCTCCCCTTTCGTCGCCGCAACTCTGCCACGGCTTTTTCATTCGTCGCGTCACATGCAAGGTGAAACCCGCCCAGTCCTTTTATGGCGGCAACCCTGCCCTCCCGCAGAAGTTTGCGCGCTCCCAAAATGGCTGATAACCGCAAATCAATTCTCGTGATCGAGGAAGGATGCTCTGCAGATTCCCAAAATTGGACAAACGGTCCACAATCGGGACACGCCACCGGCTGGGCATGGAAGCGCCGATCCGTCGGATCTTCGTATTCCTTGCGACACTGATCACACATCGGGAAATCTGCCATCGTTGTCGCAGGTCGGTCATAAGGCAGATCCATGATGATGGTGAAGCGCGGTCCGCAATTCGTGCAGTTGATGAACGGATATAAATAGCGGCGGTCGTTCGGGTCGAACAGCTCGCGTTCACAATCTGCGCACAAGGCAACATCGGGAGAGACGGGTTGGAACGCGCCATCTACTTTTTCGGATTCTTTTATCTCGAAATCCGGATACTCCTCGCCCGGTTCATCCCAAGCCGATACCTGCTCGATGCGTGCGAGAGGTGGCGCCTCCGTTGACAGCGACTCCACGAACGTGCGTACGCGATCATCATCGCCGTGAATGACAATATCCACACCCGCAGACGTGTTGCACACCCAGCCATGCAGATCGAGCCGGGTCGCCAGCCCATAGACAAAGGGACGGAAACCCACCCCCTGCACAACACCGGTCACATGAATGTGCTTCATCATTCGCATCACTTACCCTTCATTGCCTTTTACACGTCCAACCAGCCAATCGGTCCACTCGTTCATGCCTTCGCCAGTTTTGCTTGAGAGGGCAAAAGTCACCACGCCCGGATTCAGGATTTCAACGCCACGCTTGAAATAATTCATGTTGAAAGGAACATACGGCAGGAGATCAATCTTGTTGATGACCAACACCTGCACACCGCGATACATGCCGGGATATTTATAGGGTTTGTCATCCCCTTCCGGGATGGACGCGATCAACACGTTCAAATGTGTGCCGATTTGAAAATTTGCAGGGCAAACGAGGTTCCCGACGTTCTCAACAATCACCAGGTCAAGTTCATTCAACGGAAGCGCAGGCAGAGCATCCGCCAGCATGGCCGCGTCGAGATGACATCCGCCGCCTGTGTTGATCTGCACTGCGGGCAATCCCGCCGCGGCGGCTTTCTCCGCATCGATGGAGGTTGCCAGGTCGCCTTCGATCACGCCCAGGCGTAAACGTCCATTCAAGGATTCAAGTGTCTTAAGGATCAAGCTGGTCTTGCCTGCGCCGGGGGAGGCCATGATGTTGATCGAATACACGTCTGCTTGATCGAGGGTCTCACGATTGCGCGCCGCCATACGATCATTGGCGGAGAGGATGTTTTCAATAACAGGAATTCGTGCGGTCATGAAATCTCCAAGAAACTATTCAACATCAATACTGTCTACTCGAAACTCATCCCCTTTGCTAATGCGTACGAAACCACTGGTGCAGGAAGGACATTCAAATGCCTTGTCTGTTGGATGAAACGTATGACCGCAATTGCCGCAGGTCATCTCACCAGGGATCCGGTTAAAGTGGAGCAAAGCTCCCTGTGCGATCGTTCCATTGGCAACAATATCCCAATAGAACTGCACCGAGTCATCCACAATGGATGAGAATTGCCCGATCACCAGGTTAATATCCGTAATCCGTTTCGCGCTGGCTTCCTTCGCGTGGCGCAGGGATATATCCAGAATGCTTTGAGTGACAGCTAATTCGTGCATTGCTTCCAACTTAATTAAACGACTTTTTCAGCCATAAATAAGTGAGGAAAGTCATCCTGTTTACGGATAACTTTCCTCTGATTTGGAAAACTTGATCTCAAGCAACAGGAAGAATTTCATGCCCCCAGGAGCGCAACTCGTCCGCCAGCTTGTCAGCGAGAATTTCCACTTTCGAAGCCAGAACAGGCGAAAGGTCCAGCCCGAGCGTGATGAGATCCGGTTGAATGCCCCAGAGCACGAGTCGCTTTGGATACAGGTCTTTCATCTTTGCCGCCGCAAGCATGTCTGGCACGCCAATCTGATGTGGAGATATTTTGATGGACATGAACGCGGGCACTTGCTCATCCTGAAGCCGGATCATTGTACCCGCCTCTTTCCCAGTGTCAGCTGCATCCACTAAAAGAAGGTTTTCGATACCCTCAAGATAATACAAGAGGTCCAGTCCCAGCGTGCCCCCGTCCAGGACCTGGACCTCCTCAGGCAGTTTAAATTTCTCCGCCAGACGCTCGATGACATGCACCCCCACACCCTCGTCGGACATCAGTTTATTACCAACACCCAACACGAGCGTTTTGAAGGCGGGACGTTCGAACACTAGCGCGCCCGCACAAGCGGATTGGTGAAATGGTCAGCCGCATCGAGGCTAATCTGGTTGATCTCGTTGCCATTGACATCCACCAGATGGACGCCGCATGCCATGCACGGATCAAACGAATGGATCGTGCGCAACACTTCGAGCGGCATCTTCTCGTCGGCGATCGGTGTGCCAATCAACGCGGACTCATACGGACCGGGTTCGCCTTTGGCATCGCGCGGCGAACAGTTCCACGTGCTCGGCACAACGGCCTGGTAGTTGGCGATCTTCTTGTCTTTGATGTGAACCCAATGACCTAGGGCGCCGCGCGGCGCTTCCGTGAAGCCCCAGCCTTTTGCTTCAGCAGGCCAGTTATCAGGATTCCACATTTCACTCCCAGCATGGATCTTCGTATCACCGCCCTTGATGCTGGCGATGAGTTCGTTCGTCCACTCGGCAAGTTTGTCCGCAACGACAACCGTCTCGATACAACGCGCCGCGGTGCGACCCAGTGTGGAGAATAAAGCCTCAGGGCCAGCGCCTAGCTTCTTAAGCACAAGGTTCACAGTATCCTGAACAACTTTATGACCACTGGCATAAGCAACAAGCATGCGGGCGAGTGGACCGACTTCCATCGCATGATCCCGAATACGCGGGGCTTTCATCCACGTGTATTTCTGATCAGTCTCGAGGAATTTGAACGGCGGCTGTGGACCCGTGAAGTTCGGCTTCGTCACTCCATCCCATGGATTCAACCCTTTGGTTTCATCTGCATATTCAAACCACGAGTGTGTCACGTATTCGGTAATATCCTTCTGCTGGTCAAGAGGATACACCTTGCTCAAGTCCTTACCGAGGATATATCCCTGCGGCAGCCATTGTGTGCCGTCCGCTTCGGGGAAATCACCATAGGACAGGAAGTTCCCTGCGCCTCCACCAATGGCAGCCCAGTCAAGGTAGAATGGAGCAACAGCAAGCACATCGGGCAGGTAGACCTTATCCACAAATTCCTTCGCCCGGGCGAACATGCCTTGGATCTGGGCAATCGTGTCGGCGTTAATCGCCCATTGACTGCTCGGGTCAATGGGAGTAGCCATACCGCCAACAAGATAGGTTTGCAAATGCGGGTTTTTCGCGCCAAGTAGTGCATGTGCGCGGATTACATCGCGTTGCCAATCGAGCGCTTCGAGATAATGCGCCACAGCCATTAGATTCGCTTCAGGCGGAAGTTTGTATGCTGGGTGTCCCCAATAGGCATTCGCAAATGGGCCTAACTGTCCGCTATTAACGAAACCAGCCAGTTTATCCTTTACGATCTTGAAGTAATCCTCGCTGGACTTCGGCCAATCAGAAATGGACTGTGCTAATGCAGAGGTCTTAGCCGGGTCGGCATCGAGCGCGCTGACCACATCCACCCAATCAAGTGCGTGCAAATGATAAAAGTGAATAGCGTGATCCTGAACGTATTGAATACCTTCAATGATATTGCGCAGAATTCGCGCATTGTTCGGAACTTGAATTCCGAGGGCATTTTCGACAGCTCGCACGGAGCTGAGTGCATGTACTGTCGTTCAGACACCGCAAATTCGTTGGGTCATCACCCAGGCTTCGCGTGGATCGCGCCCTTGCAGGATGATCTCGATCCCGCGGAACATGGTGCTGGAAGCCCATGCATCCGCGACCGCGCCTCCGTCCACTTGCACTTCAATGCGCAGGTGACCTTCGATGCGGGTGATGGGGTCAATTGCGATTCTTGCCATGGTTCAGCCTCCTTCGGTTTGGAGTCAGGATCTAACGGGAAAAATTGTCAGCTGTGAGCATGTTCGGGTTCAGGGAACAGTCTGAAGTACCGAACGACCGCTCCATAGAGCAGGAATCCGCCTGCGATCATGCCGACCATAATCATGATCTCGATCCATGAGGGGAAGTACGTCACAGGCGAAGGTTCGGCGAGACCAACCCATGAGATAACGAGACGGTCTATAAAAGTGCCAATCAAAGCAAACACGCCCGCCCAGAACGGGCCGGATGTGTGACCGACAAGCTTCGAAAGCAAAATGCCCAATGGGAGCACGATGCCGATCAGGAACTGAAGCCAGGCGATCAAGCCAAAGGCATCGGGCCGAAGCAGGAGCGGCACTTCCTCCGAACCCATCCAATCGCCGACTTTGATCGCGGCGTAGAGCATCAGGTTGATGCTCATCGCCTGGCCGATGCGACGGAAGAGGTCGCGGTTGATCGGCAGCTTCAACGCGCCCCAGATCAATCGCACTGCAATGGCTGTCGTGCCCAGGCCTGTGTACACTGCCTGCAAGTAAAACAACAGCGGCAAAGCAGGCGTCCACCAAAGTGGATGGAGTTTGTGCGGCATCAACAGGAATAGCGAACCAAGCGAAGATTGATGCAGCATGGAGAGCACGATCCCCGCGCCCGCGATGATAAAGATGCCGCGCTCGATCCAGCGGATGGGGGTCTTGTATCCCCATTTCTCCAGAAATACTGGCGCGATTTCCAGAACGAGAATGCCTGTATAGAGTGTGATGCACAGGCTGATCTCTTCCAGGAAGGAATGCAGATTGATATAGCCGGGTACAAGGATGTTATAGAACTGGTTCCAGCGGCCAATGTCCAGGAAGAGCAAAATGCCCACGATACCATAGCCGATGAAGCCAGCCAGCACTGCAGGTCGTATCACGGAGTGATAATCCTCGCGTCCGAGAAAGTAAGAGATAAGCGAGATGGTGAAGGCCGCGCCTGCAACAGGGATCAGGAACAAGTCGATCGTGATCCATAATCCCCACGGATAATGGTCGTTCATGTTCGTTGAAGGTCCGAGCCCGACAACCAAACGATAGATCGCAAGCCCAACGCCAAGTAAAGTGAGAGCAAGCAATGGCCAGAACGAAGCAGGAATCCGTTCGCGTGATCTTGTTAGAGCGGCCATGTCTCCTCCCATCCACCGCGCTTGGCAGTAAGGCGTATCATGCCGAGTAAAATCGGTGCGCCGATCAGAATTCCGGGCAGAACAAGCTCAGCCGTCTCTTCGCTGATTTCTGGAATGGAACGCGTGCCCAAATCTTCCAAGCCAAGATTTTCAAATGGGACTGCAGAGAGATACAGAACGGATGTACCACCCGCATCATCCTCACCGTAAATATGATCCACATAACGAGTGGGATTCTCGCTGATGCGTTTTCTTGCCTCAGCGATCAAGTCTCCGCGCTTACCCCAAATCAAAGCACTTGTTGGACAGCGATCTGCGCAAGCAGGACCGCCGATTCCTGGTATGATACGGCTCTCGTAGCAGAAGTGACATTTGGTAACAACCGGGAAGCGCGCCACATCCCATTCGAAACGCGGCACATGGAACGGGCAAACATATTGACAATATCTGCACCCAATGCAACGCTCCGGGTCATACAACACTGGTCCATCACTTGTTTTCTGAAGTGCCTGCACCGGGCATCCACTCACACAAGCAGGATCGACACAATGCATGCATTGTCGCTTTACAAATGAAAATACTCCATCCTCACCCTGGTAAAGTTGAATGAGAGTAAATGTATCGGCGGAAAGTTCCGTGGGGGCATCGTAAACCAGACGCGCATCAGGTTCAGGTGTTGTGCCATTCCATTGGCGACACGCGTTGGTACAGGCGTTGCACCCGACACAGATCGTTGCATCATAGAGCATAGCAATCTGCTCATTCGGATCGGTTGGAGGCAAACTCGCCTGCACGGTTTCAGGAACGGCGAGCGCACATCCCACAGCCAGCCCCGCGACTTTGAGAAAATCTCTGCGGCTGATGGTCATCACGCCCTCCTACTGCCTGGCTTTCGTCTCAGGCGGAGTTTCCTCTTTGTCTGGCTTGGAAAGGGCCTGGTATGCCGCAACACCCGCAGCGCCTACAGCAAGTCCTGCCAGAGCGCCGATAACGCCTGCGGTTGCGGGATCAATTTTCTGGGTGGGAAGTTGAACCGGTGCATAGGTATCGGGTGGAGCATATTGCTGGAGATTAGCCAGATTATATACACCCAACTCCCAGAAGTTCGGCTCCGAACAAGCGATACACCCATGGCCGGCTTTGATAGGCCAACTGGTGCCATCGTTGTATTCGACTGCCGGGCAGTTGTGGAAAGTGACTGGTCCTTTGCATCCCATCTTATAGAGACACCATCCCTTTTGGTGCCCCTCATCACCCCAAGCCACCACAAACTCAGCTGCATCAAAGTGACCACGACGCGGGCAATCATCGTGAATGCGCGATCCATAAGCAAACAACGGACGATGCAGATCATCCATCGCAGGAAGTTCGCCAAAGGTCAGGAAGTGAACAACAGCCGCGGTCAGGTTTACCGGATTATACGGGCAACCCGGAAGATTCATGACAGGCTTATCCTTGATTATTTCGGTTACAAAACTGGCACTCGTGGGATTTGGACTTGCGTATGGCCAGCCACCGAATGCAGCGCAGTTCCCTACTGCAACAACAGCCACTGCATTCGCAGCGGCTTCCTGAAGTTGTTGCAATGCGGACTTGCCACCGATCGTACAATAGAACTCTCCCTCACCCACTGGAATTGACCCTTCGATCACAAGCAGATAACCACCTGCCTTGATCGTTGCTTGTTTGGCTTCCTCGGCCAGATTCCCTGAAGCAGCCATAATGGTCTCGTGGTAATCCACCGAGAGAACATCCAACACAAGTTGTGACACCGTAGGTTGAGTGGCGCGCAGAAGGGCTTCAGTACACCCCGCACAATCCTGCATTTCCAACCAAATAACTGGTAAACGTTGCGGCGTTGCCAGTGCGTTCTCAATCCTTGTTGCATAAGAACGCGGCAACGCCAACACCCCAGCCATCATCGAACAGAACTTCAGAAAATCCCGTCGTGAAATCCCCTGCCGAACAGCGGTTTCTTGTATACTGGTTTCCAGCATGAAAACCTCCTTCTCCTCAGCGAGCGGGCAACCAAGTTATTAAACAACCGCAAAGATCATAAGTAAATCTCAATCTTGGACAATTACAACCTATTTCGTTTCAATGAGTGTAGCAAAATGACAAACGCACTTCAATATGACGTTTGTCACGAACTCATAGTGAATATTCGGTATCAACTCCAATTTATCAAAATAGTTCTTGATATGGATGAAGCAGTGATGCCAAGGCTTCCATCATGAAAAGAATAAAATTAAGTGTGTTGCTGCTTATTGATCCTTCCCACCACTAGACATTAACTGATTGTTTCAACAAATCCAATGTGATCTTTATCGCCGGTGGAACTGCTTCTGCAACTGGCGGCGAGAATTCCTCACTAAAATCATGGATATGCTGGGTTACGATGGATTCAATTTCGCGCAGGAGTTATCCAACTTTTGCAGGGTTGCGGTATTCATCAAGATATTTCATATTCTGCAACTTCTCTGATCAACTTCAAGGTTTCCTGTGCTTCTTCTTCATCCATTAAACTGATCGCAAAGCCGACATGGATCAGCGCATAATCTCCCACTTTGGCCTCGGGCGTATATTCAAGGCAGGCTTCCTTTATGATTCCGCCGAAGTCAATTCTTGCCATGCGAAGAGAATCTTTTTGATAGATGTCTGTTATTTTTCCGGGAATGCCGAGACACATATGTAACTATCCTTTTGCCCTCACCCTAACCCTTTGCGAAGCACCCTGTGCGCTCCCACCGGGAGAGGATGTGTAGTTTGCAACCATAGCCTGACCCAATGCCAGCCCGCCGTCATTGGCCGGTGTTTGCTTATGGAAGTAGACCTCAAAGCCTTCTTTTTCCAGTCCGTCGCGGACCAAATCCAGCAGGATTTGGTTTTGCCATACGCCACCGGACAATGCGACTTCGTTCAAGTCAGTCTTCTTGCGCGCAAGGTTGCAAATATCAACAGATACTTGTGTGACGGTCTTATGGAAACAAGCTCCGATCAAGCCGTGCGACACGTCCCTGTGAACATCATTGATGATGGCTTTCAATACATCTCTTAGGCGAATCAAGATACCCTCGCTGGTTTCTTCAAAGAGATATGGGTATGCAATTGCAGACGAAATAAATGGTCTCGACAGCACTTCCATTTCAATCGCCGCTTGCGCTTCATACGTAACATCGTTTCGGACTCCGATCAGGCTGGCGACCGCGTCGAAGAGACGTCCCATCGAAGAGGTAGGAGGCGCGTTTAATTTCCTGTCCACTTGTTGTCTGACGATCCTGATATTCGGTTCATCGATGTTCCGCAAGAATGGCAGGTCGCTGATTTCAAGGTCAAGAGCATGAGCATATCCAACCGCGATCCGCCAGGGATGACGGATGGCAGAGTCACCGCCGGGGAGCGGCAAATATTCAAGGTGTGCGAACCGCTCGAAGTCCGCGTAAGAGGCGAGCAGGATTTCCCCACCCCAGACCGCGCCATCGGTTCCATATCCGGTCCCATCGAAGGAGAGTCCGATCAATCGTCTGTTTTCCAATCCATTATCTGCCATGCAGGAGGCAATGTGCGCGTGGTGGTGTTGAACTCCAATTTGTTGGCCGCTAAAGCGTTTTGCATATTGGGTGGTGAAGTAATGCGGATGCAGATCGTGAGCAACGATCACAGGCTGCACGCGGAAGAGGCGCAAGAGATGCTGGATGCCCTGCTCAAATGACTCGTACGTTTCTGCATTTTCCATGTCGCCGATGTAGTGACTCAGAAAGGCATAGCGGTCGCGTGCAAGACAAAAGGTATTTTTGAGTTCGCCTCCCACTGCGAGAATAGGTTTGGAATCAGAAGGAAGCCGGACGGGATAGGGGGCGTGGCCACGCGAGCGCCGCAGATATATTGTCGCATGCTTATCCACACGCAGAACCGAATCGTCACAGCGGATGTGAATATCGCGGTTATGCAGGAGGAACGCATCCGCAAGAGGAGAGAGTTTTTGAAGCGCTTCTTCATTGTTTGTGGCAATTGGTTCTTCGCTAAAGTTACCACTCGTCATGACCAGAACTGGTGGAACAGGCTCACACGCAAGCACGGGGTCAGTTTGATTGAGAAGCAGATGATGAAGAGGGGTATAGGGTAGCATCATGCCGAGAGAATCTACATTGGGAGCAATCTCTCCAGAGACTCTAAAGGTTTGTAAGGTGGTCAGGGCCTTTTTTTCAAGAAGGAGAATTGGCTTTTCGCGGCTGGTCAACAACTCACGCTCTTCATCACTGACAGCACAAATCGTTTCGATTACCTTCAGATTGACCGCCATAAGGGCAAAGGGTTTTCCCGCGCGTCCCTTGCGGCAACGCAATTCCTCTACGGCAGATGAATTCGACGCGTCACATGCGAGATGGAATCCGCCCAGACCTTTTATCGCGACGATATATCCTTCACGCAGGAGACGACGCGCTCTGAAAACCGCAAAGATCCGGCATTCAATGCTGGATATTAAGGAATCAAGGTTCAAAGATCGAGGACGCGTTTCGCGCAACTCCACAAATGGCCCACACTCTGGACAGGCAACTGGCTGTGCGTGGAAGCGCCTGTTCAACGGATCGTTATACTCCGTGAGGCAATCGATGCACATGGGGAAATCCGCCATGGTCGTATTTGGGCGGTCATAGGGGATATCCTTGATGATCGTGAAGCGCGGCCCGCAGTTGGTGCAGTTGATGAACGGATACAAATAACGCCTGTCGTCAGGGTCAAACAACTCACGCTCGCAATCAGCGCAAATGGAAATGTCTGCGGAAATGGGCTGGTAGCCGCCCTCCACAGACTCGGACTCGCGGATCTCAAACGAAGAGAATGATTGCCTGGGCGCTTCTTCGACTCGAACAGCATCGACCTTTGCCAGCGCGGGTTTTTCCAGAGTCAGGGAGTGAATAAATTTTTCAAGATTGGAACTTGGTCCGTCAACAAGAATTTCCACCCCTCCAGATGTGTTGCACACCCAGCCATGCAGATCGAGCCGGGTTGCGAGTCCATATACAAATGGACGGAACCCCACTCCCTGCACAACACCCGTGACGGAAATATGTTTTGCCATAGAGTCAAACCCAGACCCTAAAGGTTTTATCTGAAAATCAGAATGGAGCACTTGCAGAGGTCTCTTGGTTCACGCGACTGTTCAATCGCCAGGGAGACCTTTAGGGTCTATAGGTAGTTATTCCACATCAATACTGTCGAGTCTTACGCCATACCCACTCAACAACTTCAAACGATGACTAAAACAGTGCGGGCACAGGGATGTCTCTTCCTCCGGATGAAATATTGTGCCACACGCAAGGCATTTCATCTCCGCGCCCACACGCTGGGAGTGCAATTCCGCGTCCCGGGCCAGTGCATCCTTTGCAGGATCATTACAATAAAACTGAATCGATTCTTCGCGCTCATCTGAAAACTGACCGATCAGCAGATTCACACGCAGGATCCGTTTTTCGCCAGCGTGTTTCGAGGCGTGGTCAAGGATGTTCTGGGTGAGTGAAAGCTCATGCATAGCTACCTTTAAGGTAACCCTTTTGGAGATGCTGTCCAAGATGGAGAAAGTCACCCTTGCGGATGACTTTCTTCTTCATTGCGTTATTACAGTTTGTCTCAGCAATTCCAGCACAATTTGTACCGCCTGCGGCACTGCCTGTGCAACAGGCGGGGATAGCTCCTCACTGAAATCATAAATCTGTCCGGTCGCGATCCCTACCACTGTAATCTCTTCGGGCAGTTGCGCGCCCATGGACCGTCCCAGTGTGATTGCATTCTGTAAAGACGTATCATGCGCGCTTGTCGTATGGAACGCTGAATAATTCGGTAGTTCGTTTAATTTCAAAACGAGGATCGAGCCGATCGGTCCATCCAGGGAAAAGGCGTCTATCAAAATGGCGCGCTCATAACCGATGAGATGCTCCATCAGGTTAATGCCACCGAGTGAGAGGCAATCTACTGCGACAGACGAATCGGGTGGCAGTTTTTTCCTTACTTCCTCTGCAACTTTCCACCCAACCCCATCATCACCAAGTATGGGATTGCCCAATCCAACAATCAACATTCTGGATTTCTTCAATTCCATCTGAGCCTCAAACAATAGCCTGAGAAGTGAACGGAGCCACGGGAGGGCCTGGTCCGTTCCTGACGGTTGTCATCACCTACGCGGCGATTTCGACTTATGGTTTCGCGGCGATCAATTGCACTCGTGTATGCTGCAATCTCTCCATCGCGGCTTTTGCAATTGCATGCATCAATCCGCAGGAGAGTTTCGTATCCACTTCGCAGAGGGCGCGCAGTGCCGAAGCATCGATCTTGATCAGCTTGCACGGTTTCTCAACGCGTACTGCGGCTGTATAGATATACGGATCGATCAAAGCCGAGATGCCGAAGATCTCACCAGGGTTGAAATCGCTAATGTAGTATTCGTGCTTGTAGTATGGGTCGTGCTCTGTCGTGACGATGTAGTAATATGCCGCGCTTCCCTCAACCAGAAAATACAATGAGCTGGCAGGTGTGTCGGCCTCAATAATGCTATCGCCAATTTTATGATCCTTTTCCTCGGCGATCAGGGCGACGGCTTTGAGTTGCGCGTCGTTCATGAAGTTGAAGAATGGGAAGCGACGTAATAGTTCAGGGGAAATCATATTGAACTCCTTACTGCTATGAGGGTTTGTAATAAAATAAGTTCCTTGTTTCGGATGCAGTTGCACTGCATCCTGCACGCAGTTCAACTGCTCGCGAACAGAAAACGGAGGTTATCTACAGACCCTTAGCAAAATTGTTTCAACACTTTTACAGGAATCCCATCCACATCATGGATGGTGATCTGCAATGGCATTTGACCCGGGAGTGAATGAGTTGCGCAGCCGAAGCACGGGTCGTAGGCGCGGAATGCCATCTCGACCATGTTGAGCAAACCCTCGGTCACGTTGCCATCCTTGATAAGACTCGTTGCCGCTTTATGCGTGGACATCTGGATCGGCGCGTAGTTGTTGGTGGTGCCAACGATCAGATTCGCTTTGGTAACGACGCCCTGTTCATCGGTCCAGTAGTGATGCGTGAGGGTGCCGCGCGGCGCTTCGACGATGCCCACACCCTCCGTCGGAGTCTGGGTCGGCTTCGTGTGAATATCCGGTGAGGTGATCTCAGGGTCAGTCACCAGTTCCACCCAGCGTTCCGCCGCGTAGAGCAATTCGATCAGGCGTGCCCAATGCGTGGCGAGACGCTGGTGCACAGGTCTGCCGCCAAGGGTCTTGTAGAACCTATCGTATTCCTCCTGCGCGCGCGGCGTCGCCATGCCATCGGATGCGTTCAGGCGTGAAAGCGGCGTCGCCATGTACACGCCCGAATCTTCGCCATCGACAAAACCCTTCCAGCCAATCTTCTTGAGATACGGAAATTTAAGATACGTCCAGGGCTCGACGTGTTCGGCGATATGCTCGGCATAATCCTTTGGTGCGTACTTGACGAACTCTTTGCCATTCGGGTCCACCACGCGCACTTTACCATCATAAAAATTGACCTTGTTGTTCTCGTCCACCAAGCCCATGTAATAGGTGCGATGAGTGTAAACATCGCCAAGGATCAGATCAACATATCCTTTGTTGCCAAGCACAATGTCGTTGAAGATCTTGAGACTGAACTGTGCGAACTCAATTGCCCAGCGCCCCATTTCTTCGATCTCTTTGCGTTGCTCGTCGGTGATGCCTTTGGTCATTCCGCCAGGGATCGAAGTACACGGATGAACTTTTCGTCCGCCGATCATCTCAACGACGGTGTGTCCATACTTTCGCATTTGGATCACCTTGCCGCCGATCTCCAAACCGACTTTATGGATGACGCCCAGGATATTTCTCTCTGCGACAGGCGCGTCGGGCCCCATTACAAAATCCGGGCCGCCCAATGCGTAGAAGTGTGTGGTGTGATCAGTGCAATAGAACGCGCTGTACAGCAACTCGCGCAACAGTTTTGCCGGGCGCGGCGGATCGACTTGATAGACCGCGTCCGCGGCTTTGGATGCTGCCATATGATGCGCTTCAGGGCAGACCCCGCAAATGCGATTCGTTATAAGCGGCATCTCTTCAATCGGACGCCCAACAACAAACCGTTCAAAGCCGCGCAGTTCCGGAATCTGGAAATAAGAGTTGGCAACGTTGCCATTGTCGTCGAGGAAGATCTCGATCTTGCCGTGACCTTCAAGACGGGTGATGGGGTCAATCGAAATTCTCTGCATAATTGTCATCCTTTCACAGATACGTTCCCTTAAGAACTGATTCGGAGGCTATTCGCGTGAGGAGGTGCTGTCGTGAATTTCCTCGACGAAGTGTGCCCGCGATTCTATTTCTTCCAACTTGAGCGAAGCGTAATTCGAAGCCGCAGTCATAAGTTTTTTTCTCAGTTTTTTCGGCAGCATGTGCAATTGTTCCAGTGAGCAGCCCTGGCTTCGGAGATATTCTTCGATGAAAGCATTCTCCAACAACGCGTTCCGATCTTCCATGAGTGGTTGGTCAGAACCTTTCGTATTCATCTTTACCTCCTGGGCGAGCATAGAAGGTATTGCTCTCTGATCGCCTACACTTTCTCTTTTATCCACGCGGATTTCGCGGCTTTCAAAAGCGACCCTGCCAGATTGAAACGATAAACCTGTCCAACCGGATCAGGGATACCATCCAAAATACGGTCAATCTCTTCGGGCGTTGTCGCATCGATCACGGACGCAAAGGCTGTCATCAGCCGCGCGCCGTAATCCATCACACCTTCGGCCGGGCCATAACATCCAATACACTGCGCGCCCGCTTGTGGACAGCGCGCGTCACAGCCGCTGCGTGTGGCGGGCCCGTTACACGGCACACCTTGCTCGAGAATGCAAAGGGTCGGGTCAACAGGTGCAATGTCTTGAATGCGCTTGAACTCTTTGATAGCTTTCACATTGCGCGCACGTGGACATTCATCACACACGGTTGAATTGCCAGCGCCGATCACCGCGCCTTTTGGTGGGAGTTCCGCTTCGCCGCGAATCACTTTGATAACGAGATCAACTACTGCCCAGATCTGGTGGGACTCAGGCGGGCATCCCGGCATATAGTAGTCCACATCCACAACCTGATCGAGCGGGCGTAAAATCGGCAAAAGTTTCGGGATATGCAACTCACCTTCGGGCACATCAAAAGATGTGCGCGGATAGATCTGATGTGGATTATCGGTTGTGATGGTATTGAACGCGGTGTGAACGATCTCACCCACTGGACTTAAATTCGCCAGCCCGGGGATACATCCCTCACACGCACACGAACCGAACGCGACCAGTATCTTGGATTTTCGACGCAGGAGTCTGGCGATGTGTTCATTCTCGTCATTGCGGATACCGCCATTGAAGAGCGTCAGCAGGATCGAGCCATCTTCCATGGCCTCCACGTCTTTATATTTCGCATCCATCGCCACAGGCCAGAAGACGACCTCGAAGTTCGCGTCCACATCCAAAATCTTTTCATGCGTGTTCAATACCGCGATCTCACAGCCACCACAGGAAGCGGCCCAGTACATTGCGAATTTCGGTTTTGCGGTCATGCGGGCACCTCCTCAAGTTTGGATATTCCTTCCTGCAAGTTTTCCAACTCCGCAACCGGCTTCCCCCAGTTTAGCGGACCTAACTTGCGGATCTCTTCCACGAACGCAGTCGTTTCGCTGGCAAACCTTGCCCCTTCTGCCGCGCTGGCCCAGACCAGTTTCACGCGTTCGGGTTCAATGCCCAAGCCTTTAAGCACGCGCTGGAGCAATAGATAACGACGAAGCGCTTTATAGTTCTGTTCGATGTAATGACATTCGCCAGGATGGCAGCCCGTGATCATCACACCGTCCGCGCCGCTCGAAAGCGCACGCAGGACAAAGGTTGGGTCCAGGCGGCCTGAGCACATCAAGCGGATGAGGCGCACATTTGGCGCGTATTTCATGCGTGCCGTGCCAGCCAAATCCGCGGCGCGATAACTGCACCAGTTGCAGGTAAAGCCGATGATTGTTGGTTCGAATTGTTCAGTCATAGAGTCCACTCCTCACGCCTCAACGGGTTCAAGGTTGCGAAACAACAACCCGTCAATCTGCGCCATGATCTGTCCATCGCTAAATCCCGTGCCGCTGATCGCACCCGCAGGACAAGCCGCCACGCAAGTGCCGCATCCCTGGCATAGAGCGGGATTGATCTCAGAGACCATGTCATCTGCGATGAAAGCGATGGCATTGAACGGACACAAACCATTGCAAATGCGGCAACCCGAACACGTCTCTTGATTGATACTGGCTTTGATTGGTTCGAGTGCGACTTCTTTTTGAAATATCTTGCCCAGCACGCGCGCCGAAGCCGCCGCGCCTTGCGCCACACTGGCGGGGATGTCTTTCGGTCCCTGCACACACCCAACGATGTAGATGCCCTCCGTCATCGTTGCCACTGGATCCAGTTTCGGGTGTCTCTCGGTGTACCAACCACTGGTGCCACATGCAATGCCGAACAGTTTGCCGACTTCTTTGGCATCATGGCGCGGCTCCAAGCCTGCAGCAAGGATCACCATATCAGCTGGAATACGTCGTTGCTTGCCAATCAACGTATCTTCAACCTGAACGATGAGTTTGCCTTCTTCTTCGGGCAGGCGGGCGGCGTCGGTGATCTCAGCCACTTTGCCGCGGATGAAGTGTCCTCCTTCTTCAAGCACACGCTTATAGAATTCCTCATAATCCTTGAAGGGGGTTCGGATGTCAATATAGCAGTTGTAAACCTCCGCGCCAGTGCGCTCCATCACCAGGTGGGCGAACTTCAGACTCTGCATACAGCAAATGCCGGAGCAGTATTTGTTGTAGTTCTCATCGCGACTGCCCACACAGTGAACAACGACCACTGTTTTTGGTGCAGTCTTCATATCGCGCAAGACGATCTTGCCTTCGGTCGGTCCGGCGGCATTACACATACGCTCAAACTCGAGGCTGGTAAACACATTCGGCAACTTTCCATAACCGTACTGCGGAATGCGCGTTGCGTCGAACAGGTCATACCCCGTTGCAAGGATGATGTTGCCGACCTGCACATCCATCAATTCATCCTGCTGGGTAAAGTCAATCGCCTCCGTTGGGCAGAATTTTTCGCAGGCTTTGCATTTGCCATTTTTGAAATAGATGCAATTTTCAACATCCATCACGGGGAAGTTCGGCACGGCTTGCGCGAACGGGGTATACACCGCCTTGCGATATCCAAGCCCCGCTTCATACACATTGTCAATTACTTTCTTCGGACACTTTTCCTGGCAGATCCCACAACCCGTGCATAGGTCGGTTTTTACACAACGCGCTTTTTGCTTAATGGTCACGTTGAAGTTGCCAATATACCCAGATACATTCACGACTTCACTATACGTCATCAACGTGATATTCGGGTGCGTGCCTGCTTCCACCATACGAGGTGTCAAAATACAAGCGGAACAATCCAGCGTGGGAAAAGTTTTATCGAACTGGGCCATGTGTCCGCCAATGGACGGTTCGCGTTCCACAAGATAAACATGGAATCCCGCATTCGCAATCTCAAGCGCAGATTGGATTCCCGCAATGCCGCCGCCCACCACCAAAGTATTTGCATTGATCGGGACTTTGATTTCATCGAGCGCACGATTCTCGATCACACGCGACACCGCGCCGGATACCACTGCTTTTGATTTTGCCGTGGCGACAGCTTTATCTGTGTGCACCCACGAGACTTGTTCGCGGATCGAAGCCAGCTCGACCAAATAAGGATTCAGGCCCGCGTTCTTCGCCGCCGTGCGGAATGTCTTCTCGTGCAAATGCGGAGAACAAGCCGCAACGACAACGCGAGTTAATCCCAACTCTTTGATATCTTTCTCAATTAACTCCTGCCCGAGGCTGGAGCACATAAACTTATATTCGCGCGCAATGACCACGCCCTGATGTTTGAGTTTTTCTGCCGCCCAATTTGCAACATCCACTACATCCACCGTTCCGGCGATGTTTGTGCCGCAATGACAGACATATACACCGATTCTTTCACTCATGGTTTTTCTCCTATTTTCGTCCGCGTTGCGAGGAATAGTTCATTATGATCTCCTAGTAAGCAAAGGCAAGTACGGGCTCCCCGGATACCAGTTCTTTGCCAATTCCAAGTTTTCCAGGTTTGATCCCGAGAGCCACGCCCATGAGTTGTGTGAAGTACATTACAGGGATGGAAAACTGCGTGCCAAACTCGCGGTTGACCTGACTCTGATAGACTTCCAGATTGACATTGCACATGGGACACGTGGTCGCAATGACATCAGCCTTGCGATTCACGGCATCCTGGAGCAGGATATGCACCATATCCAGCGCAGCCTTTCGATTCGTGACAATCAGAGAACCTCCACAGCAACGGGTCTTGGACGGATAATCCACCGGCTCCGCTCCCAATGCCGACAATAGGCTCTCGAAGAATTGAGGATTTTCAACGTTTTCGTGATCCTTTCTTGGCCGCAGAAGCTGGCAACCATAATAGGGAGCGACGCGCAAGTCTTTCAATGGATGGGTAATCTTTTTTCCAATTTCCTCCAATCCCACGTCTTCAATGAAAACTTCGATGAGATGGCGTATCTTCATCGTCCCGTTGACATGCAGGTTGTCTGCTTCCAGGGCATAGTTGATGTGTTCAGCCAGGTCGGGGTCTTTTTTCAGGTAGGCATTCGTGAAATAGGCGTTTTTGTAGCAGGCGCTGCACGGCGCGACGAAATCGCTGAGTCCGTCTTTTTCTGCCAGCGCCAGGTTTCGAGCGACCAGTGTATGCGCCAGTAGTTCGTCCACAGGGAAGTAGGCAGTGGCGCCGCAGCAATTCCAATCCTTGATCTCTTTGAGGTCCACTCCCAACTTGTGCGCGACTTCAAGCGTCGAGATGTTATAGGCCGTTGCCAGACTTTCAAGAGAGCAACCGGGATAGTATGCGTATTGCTTCATGACGGCTCTCCTATTGGGATGATCCTGCGCACCATGTTCTGAAATTTCTTAAGTCCCTTGATCTTTTTGGGCAGCAGAGGCATTCTTCCCTTCAGCATCAGACCTGTGGCAGTTTGTGCCTCTTGGACGAGACCCTGCGGACCATTTTTGAAAATATATGTGGGCGCAAGCAAAGGCTCAAAGGACCTGCCGGAATTCACGATCATTTTTACAAAACTCTCTGAGAATGCAGGACCGATCAGACCCTCTTGATGACGGCCCTTCCACATGGAATAGCGCTTCAGGGCATACATCATATCTGCGATGTCAATCCCAGCCGGGCAGCGCACGCTGCAATGGTAGCAGGAGGCGCAGGACCAAAAGGTATTGCTGGCAAGCACTTCGTCCTTATAGCCGGCGCTGATCAGTCCGATGATTACCCGAGGCGTATGATCCATGAACTCAGCCGCCGGGCAGGTTCCTGAACAAATCCCGCATTGCAGGCAGTCTTTGATCGGATTACCATGCGTCGCGTACATCAGGTTCGCGATCTCATTGTTGAAAGACAGTTCAATACTCATGAATTCTCCTCCTTTCATTCCTGGATTTTCGACTTTCTCTCTTCCGCCAGGCGCAACAGCGCGCTTACCTTTTCCAGCAGAAATTTCGGCTCCACCGGTTTTTCAACCAGCTCATCGGTCTCAACGAAATGGGGATGAACGGATTGGCCGGGGAAGAGAAAAGCAATCTGTTCCCGGATGCCGGTGATGATCAATACTGGCATCTCTTTAAGCTTCGGATCCTTTCTGATCTTCCGCGCCAAAGCAACGCCCTCCGCTCCGCGACCCATCATGATGTCGAGCAGGAGCAGGTCGTAGTGTTCCGCCTGCAAGGCCTGAAACCCATCCTTTGGGTTATACGCCACGTTCACGCTGTAGTTGGCTTTCTCAAGGATGGACTTTATCCCTGCAACAAAATCGGGATCGTCGTCAATCATCATTATTTTGGTATTCATCGGATGTCTCCTTCAGTCATGATTCCATAAAAGGTCTGTGATCAAATCGATTAAGCGTGTTCAGGCACTTTCAGCGCCGGTAAGCGGATCATAAAGGTACTCCCTTTGCCCGGTTCACTTTCCACCGATATTGCTCCGTGATGCGCCTCAACGATGCGGCGCGTGATGGCTAATCCGATGCCGCTGCCTTTCTCAACGGACTGACCCGACTTGCCGGTATAAAAATCATTGAAGATGTACGGCAGGTCTTCCCTGGATATGCCAATACCGCTGTCAGTGACGGATATCAAAATGTCGGCTTCTTCTTCTTCCGCTTTCAACAGGATTTGACTGCCGGTTCGTGAATACTTGACCGCATTGTTGAGAATATTCACCAGCGTTTCAACCAGCGTTCCTTCGTCTCCATTGACGAGTTTTAGCGGCTCCTCGATTGATGGAACGATTTCAATATCCTTCCGCGCCGCATGAGTCCGAACCGTTTCGACCGCTTTGGATACCACGGAGGCAATCGAAGTTGGATGAAAGGTTTCCTGGATCTTGCTCACATCCACAGACAGCACGCGCAGCCACGTGAGGATCAGATTGATGAGATCGCTGATGCTGATCTTCATCCGCTCGAAGCGCCCCTTCTGTTCCTCGGTGAGTTGATTCGACAATTCGTCCACCAACACAAACAGATTCTGCTGAACTGCGCCAAGAGGCGCTTTGAGCTCATGGGAAACTATCGCGGCGAATTGCTCGCGCAGCATCTCTTTCTCCTTGCGCAGGGTAATGGCCTCGAGAATCAATCTTCTTTTTTCCAGGCCTCGCCGCGCGATCAAGCGCAGTTCATCCGGCGTGAAAGGCTTCGGGAGGAAATCGTAGGCGCCCTTCTTC
>Ga0209002_10000329_pt1 | contig 36951 bp, 36 predicted proteins | sample Rifsed16ft2_FD_184010 | JGI IMG/M metagenome (GOLD analysis project Ga0209002, IMG submission 184010) | Soil microbial communities from Rifle, Colorado, USA - sediment 16ft 2 (version 2) | ecosystem: Environmental > Terrestrial > Deep subsurface > Rock core/Sediment | place: Rifle, Colorado...
TTGAACTGCGGACACGAGGCTTTTCAGGCCTCTGCTCTACCGACTGAGCTAAGAGCCCACGGAATTTACGCTGAAAACAGGTCATCTGCGGCGTCAGGACAATAAATTTGAGTTTCAACGTACATTAAGTACGCCTCAACTCAAATTTATTGTCCTTCCTTGCACCTGACCTGTTTTGAGCGTAAATTCGGCATTACACGCTGGCTTTATCGCGTTTCGTCTCACACACCATTTAGCACCTGACCCATTTTGAGCTTAAATTCGGCTATATACGCTGGCTTTAACGAGTTTCATCGCACTCACTATTCTGCATCACCAATCTTAACGCGAATCTTGCTCAGGAACGACCTGTCAAAATCACTGACTTGGCTGCCGGCATCAGATAATGCCTTTTCGTTTTTCCCTGATAACCTTGTTACCGAGGCAACGATCATGTCAACAGAATAGCCCTCATGCTCTATCAATGCAAGGGTATTTTTTATCTCGTCATTTCCGTTGAACACCTGCCCTATTGCATCAGCAAGTGATTTCATCAGCTCTTTAAGTCTTTCATCCGACCTGTCCATCAATTATGACATATTAAATGAACAGCCTGTTTATTGTCAAGTCCATAAAGACTCAATAAGGCGGTTACATTTTCCCTTTGCACTATATTCATAGAAATGTTATTATTTTTCGTTTGTCGAAAGGCTTTTTTAAAAAAGAAATGATCTATCGTTATAAGACACTGCCGGTAATATCACTATTATGCACTCTGATATTTTTTTCTTTTAACATTACCTGCGAGGCTCAGAATGAGTCACATATCAAACAGATAGAAGTAACCGGTAACAGGCGTATAGAGACGTCAACAATCCTCTCTAAAATCAAGCTGAATACAGGTGAGACTTATTCAGCCGAGGGGGTGAGGGAAGATATAAGAGGTCTTTACGAGACTGATTACTTTGATGACATTCGGGTGGTGACAGAAACATCGGAGGACGGGATCACGCTGACCTTTCATGTTAAAGAACGGCCGATCCTTCAAGATGTTGTTTATGACGGCAATGACAAGGTCACTACTGACAGGCTGAAGGAAAAGGTAACCTTCATTAAAGGCGTACCTCTTGGCCGGAAACAGGTAAAAGAAAATGTAGAGAGACTAAGAGAACTGTACAGGGAGGATGGTTATTATGAGGCATCAATCATACCTGTAATAAATAATTTATCAGAAGATAGTGTATCTGTTACTTTCTATATCAAAGAAGGCAGGAAAATAAAGATAAAGGAAGTGCGTATAGCCGGTACAACGAAAATATCTGAAAAGAACCTGATAAAAGTGATAAACACAAAACGCTACAAGTTCCTGACATCATGGCTTACAGATTCAGGCATCTTCAAAGAGGTCGAGGCACAGAATGACGTAGACAGGATTCGTGACTATTATTTAGACCGGGGATATGTACAGGTTCAGGTGAGCGGGCCTGAGACAGAGATAATCGAGGACGGAAAATGGATGAGGCTCACTTTTACCGTCACAGAAGGAGAGCAGTTCCGGATAAGGGACATTGATTTTAAGGGAAATGACATATTTACTAATGATAAAATTGAAAACAGGATGAAACTGCGCAAGGGGATGATCTTCAGCAGGAAGACACTCCGTGAAGACATAGGATTAATGACTGACATGTATGGTGAAAAGGGGTATGCATTTGCAAATGTGTTCCCTGATATAAGACCTGATGATGCTTCACGTGAGATTGACATAACTTTCAATATTGAAAAAGGGGAGAAGATTAAGGTCAGGGAAATTAATATAAGCGGAAATGAAAAGACCAGGGATAAGGTAATCCGCAGGGAAATAAGGATAGGTGAGCAGAACTATCTCAACACGAGTGCGCTGAAGAGGAGTTTCCAGCGTATTAACAACCTCAATTTCTTTGAGAATGTAGAGATCGTGCCTGATACTGTAAGTAAGGATATGGTAGACCTTAATGTGCGGGTCAAAGAGAAGCCTACAGGGGCATTCAGCATGGGAGGTGGATTTAGTTCAGTATACGGGCTGGTCGGCATGTTGGATGTAACGGAAGGAAATCTGTTTGGCAGAGGTGAGCTGCTTAAAGTGAAGGGAGAGTTCGGCGAACTCAGGACAAGCTATGATGTAACATTCAAAGAACCATGGTTTATGGATAAACCTACTTCAGTCACAGTAAATATGTTCGACACTGTCAGGACATTTGATACATACGACATAAACAGCAGGGGCGGCAATATAGGCGTAGGCAGGTCATTCGGAGAATTCTGGAGCGGAGGCTTTACTTATGGAATACAGAATATTACTGTTAAAGGTACTCCGCCATCCACTATAGAAAAAGGGACAACAACAACGGGAAGTGTAATAACGTCAGTAACAAGAGATACGAGGGATAACTACTGGGATCCGCGTTCAGGCAATAAGAATAACCTGTCGGTAGAATATGCAGATAAGTTCCTCGCCGGTGATAATATTTTTATAAAGTATATTGCAGATACAACATGGTATTACCCTCTCATACTTGACACAGCCATTATGTTTCATGGCAGATACGGCGTCGGCAAGGGATTGAGGGGAGATGAATTACCTGCCAATGAAAAATTCTATGTAGGTGGTATATATTCAGTCAGAGGTTTTGATTACGGAAGGGCTACTACCAAATCAACAGTATCAGGCGGCAACATTGTCTTCGGAGATCTCTTAGGCGCTGACAAGGAGTTAATATTTAATCTGGAATATATCGTCCCTCTTGTTAAAGATGCGAGGATTAACGGGGTGTTATTCTATGACGCGGGTTCAGGATTTGGAAAGGATGACAGCATTTCATTATCTGATCTAAGAACAAGCGTCGGCGCCGGCTTCAGGTGGTTCTCTCCGATAGGGCCATTACGACTTGAATGGGGATACAACTTGGACCCACAACCCGGCGAGAGACAAGGTATCTGGGAATTTTCGATCGGGACGTTGTTTTAGCAGGCAGATGGGAAGGGAAAATAGCGGGTTTATTATACGAAAGGAGCGTGTGATATGAGTCTCAGTAAAAAAACATTGTATGCAGTAATTATTGGTATCTTCCTGGCGATGTATGCTGTTCAACCTGCCATGGCTGAGGAAAACAAGATCGGCTATATAGATGCTCAGAGGGTACTGGATGAAAGCACAAAGGGAAAACAGGTCAAAGACCAACTGAATGACTACGTCCAGAGCAGACAGAAGATCATAGATATCGAAGAATCGGAACTGCGGAATCTTCAGGAGGAAATTTCAAGACAGGGAGCTGTGTTGAGTCCTGAAGCAAAACAGGAAAAGGAGGAACAGTTCCAGAAAAAGTTTATGGAATATCAGAAAAAGGTCTCTGAACTGCAGAAAGAGATCCAGCAAAGAAGGGCTGAAAAACTTGAAGAGTTTAATGTTGAATTAGAGAAGATAGCGAAGACACTTGGTGAAAAGGAGGGATATTCCATGATCCTGACTAACCTTGATGTAAACATCATCATCTATGCAAAACCCTCATTGAATCTCACTGACAGGATAATACAGGAACTGGATAAGGGTCTGCCTAAGGAGGGAGACGGTAAGAAGTAAGACGTAAGACGTAAGACGTAAATAAGCAATGAGTAATGAGCGATGAGTAAAGTACAAATTACACTTGGGGATATCGCTGCCAGGCTTGGCGGTGAGCTTATAAACGGGCGTGGTGATATATTAATTTCAAATGTGGCGGCCCTGAAAGAAGCCGGACATGGAGAAATAAGCTTTCTTGCACACCGCAGATATCTCAAAGACCTTGATAACACAACAGCGTCAGCAGTAGTAATCCCAAAAGATATACCATTCGACCGGCTGCCCGCCATTAAAGTTGAAAATCCATATTTTGCATTCTCACAACTTCTGCACATATTCCATGACATCCCTTACGTTGCCAGAGGAGTTGATAAGAGCGTCATTATAGGAAACAATACACAGTTGGGACAAGATATTTCAATCTACCCATATGTGTACATTGGGAATCATGCAATAATTGGCAACAACGTTACTATATATCCCTTTACATTCATAGGGGATCATTCCATTATAGGGAATAACTCTGTCATCTATTCAAATGTCACTGTACGGGAAAAGTGCAGTATTGGAGACCGTGTTATCATACATAGCGGCGCTGTCATTGGCAGCGACGGTTTTGGTTACGTCACACATAATGGAACACATCATAAAATACCACAGGCCGGCAGTGTGATTATAGAAGACGATGTTGAGATAGGGGCCAATACAACCATTGACAGGGGCACGATAGGAGACACTATCATTAAGAAGGGAACCAAGATTGACAATCTTATCCAGGTAGCCCACAACGTTTCTATTGGTGAGAACTGCCTGTTTGCTGCTCAGGTCGGTATAGCAGGGAGTTCAAAGATAGGCAATTACGTAATAATTGCCGGTCAGGCCGGGGTGGTTGACCATGTAAATATAGGCAACAATGTCATAATAACTGCCCAATCCGCAGCTACAAAGGACATTAAGGATGGCGAGACGATTTCAGGTATGCCTGCTATGCCCCACAGGGGGTGGTTGAAGTCAATGGCAATATTTGACAGCCTGCCGGAAATGAGGAAAAAATTATCAGACCTTAGTGTCAGGATAGATGAGATAGAAGGTCTTATCAAATCATCAACAGATAAGGACACACTATAAGAATATTTTTCATTAGTAACCGACATTTTACTCAGGAGGTCATACATGGACATAAAGGAAATACTCCGGATTCTTCCCCACAGATACCCATTCCTTCTTGTTGACAGGATCATAGAAATTGAATTATTCAAGCGGATCGTTGGGATAAAGAATGTAACTATTAATGAGGGATTCTTTCAGGGGCATTTCCCGGATTACCCGGTAATGCCAGGGGTGTTGATAATAGAGGCTATGGCACAGGTTGGAGGGGTACTGGCATTTAAATCTGCAGAGACAAAGATGGACATATCCAATAAGCTGGTCTACTTCACAGGAATAGATAAGGCCAGATTCAGAAGGCCGGTCTTTCCGGGAGATCAGATAAGATTCGAACTCGAAATTACACATATAAAGGAACCTTACTGGAAGTTAAGTGGGTTAGCTACAGTAGATGGGAAAAAGGTTTGTGATGCGGAGATTATGGCGATGGTAGGAGATAAATAGTATAGCAATGAGCAATGAGTTTGGAGAGTGTATAAAATGAATAGGATTCATTCTACAGCAATAATTCATCCGGACGCTGAAATAGGTAAAGATGTAAAAGTCGGTCCATACTCTATAATAGGAGAGCATGTGAAGATTGGGGATGGAACAGCCATTGATTCACATGTGTTAATTGACGGTTGGACTGATATAGGCAGCAATTGCAGGATATCATCTTTTACATCAATAGGGACACCACCACAGGATATTTCGTATGCAGGTGAAGAAACAAGGGTACTGATTGGAGACCGTAATGTCATACGTGAATATGTAACCGTTCACAGGGGCACAAAAAAAGGCGGTGGTATAACAACTGTCGGCTCTGACAATTATATTATGGCCTACGTTCATATTGCTCACGATTGCAGTATAGGGAGCCATATAGTTATGGCTAACGCAGCCACACTTGGAGGCCATATAAAAGTAGAAGACTATGCCCTTATTGGAGGCCTGACAGGCATACACCAGTTCGCCCGTATCGGGGCATATGCTATGGTTGGTGCATGTTCGGCAGTTTCTCTTGATGTTCCGCCATACGTATCCGCCGTTGGTAACAGGGCGGAACTCTTTGGTTTGAACATTGTCGGCCTTAGAAGACATGGTTTTGATAAGACACGGGTACAGAAGATAAAAAGGGCCTACAACATACTCTTCAGATCAAAACTCCAATTGAAAGACGCAATGGTTAAGGTTATTGAAGAGATGAATGAGTCAGAAGACGTGCAGAGGATGGTGGAGTTTATTAAGGGGACGAAGAGGGGGATTTGCCGGTGAAGCTCGGTATCATCGCAGGTGATGGAAAGTTCCCTGCAATAATTGCAGAGGCTGCAAAAAAAAACGGATACTCGATTATCGCTATTGCCCATTCAGGTCTGACGTCTCCGGATATAGAAAAAATAGCAGATCAGACTCACTGGCTCAAATTAGGCCAATTGTCTGAATTAATAAATATCTTAAAAAATGAAGGTGTATCAGAAGCTATAATGGCAGGAGGTATAAGTAAAAGACTCATGTTCACCAATATTATGCCGGACTCAAGGGCATTGACACTACTGTCCGCACTTAAAGACAGGAAGGATGACACAATCCTGAGGGCAATTGCCGGGGAAATAGAGAAGGATGGGATCATTATCAAAGAGGCAACGTCCTGCATTAAATCTATCCTGGCTGCTGAAGGTGTACTGACAAAAAAGGAACCCACACCTGATGAATGGAATGACATTGCGTTTGGCGCCGGGATTGCAAAGGAAATAGGGCGGCTTGATATAGGTCAGTGTATAGTTGTAAGGAACCGTGCAGTAATAGCTGTGGAGGCTGTTGAAGGTACAGACGAGACTATACGCAGGGGCGGCAAACTTGCCAATGGCGGCGCTGTAGTGATTAAAGTATGCAAACCCGGCCAGGATACCAGGTTTGACCTTCCGACAGTCGGCCCAACTACAATAATGAGCATGATTGAAACAGATGCCCGTGTCCTTGCAGTTGAAGCAGGGATGACCGTAATGATAGATAAAGAAGGAATGCTGAAGTCTGCAGAGGAGGCAGGCATCTCAGTTGTAGGAATATAAAATCGCAGCAATGAGTAAACAAGCAATGAGCAATGATTTGGGGGAATTATAGGGTGAAAATAAAAGTAGCGGTAATAGGAGTGGGGTATCTTGGAGAGCATCATGCAAGGATTTACTCATCAATGAATGACGTTGAACTTGTGGGTGTTGTGGATACAAACAAGGACAGGGCAAATGAAATGGCCGCAAAATACTCAACAAGGGCATACTATGACTACAGAGAATTACAAGGTGATGTGCAGGCTGTGAGTATAGCAGTTCCAACTATTCTCCATTACCCTGTTGCGCTTGAATTTATAAAACACAATATTGATATATTGTTGGAAAAACCTGTTACAACTACAGTTGATGAGGCAGACATCCTTATTAAAGAAGCTCGGGAACGCGGAGTTCTGCTTCAGGTCGGCCACATTGAACGGTTCAATACCGCTTATAGAAACATGCAGAAATATATAGGCAGACCAAGATTCATTGAGACCCACCGGCTTGGTCCTTATGTAGGACGTGGTATTGATGTTGATGTCATTTTAGACCTCATGATACATGACATAGACATAATCCTTTCCATAGTCAGATCTGATGTTGTTGACATCAAGGCAATCGGTGTGCCGGTTCTTACGAATCATATTGACATAGCCAATGCAAGATTGGAGTTTGCCAGCGGCTGTATCGCAAATATTACAGCAAGCAGGGTATCAAGGGAACGAATACGGAAGATAAGGATATTCCAGCCGGACACATACATAACGCTCGATTACGGTCAGCAGAGCATGGGAATCTACAGGCGGATAATAGAAAATAACACTGCAAGAGTAACAGGTGAAGATATAAAGCTGGAGAAAGAGGAACCGCTGTCGGCCGAGCTTGCTGCCTTTGTCAATTCAGTCCGTAAAAGGTCAGCCCCTGAAGTATCAGGAGAGGACGGAAGGGATGCCCTGAGGATCGCCATAAAGATACGGGAAGATGCTGAGAAGAGATTAGCCTCCGATCAAATTTGACGACCTCGTAAAAAGTCTATTGAAGAATATTATGATGATAGCCGGGGAGGCATCCGGTGACATATATGGTGCGGAATTAGCGAGACATCTCCTGAAGATAATTCCAGGTTTGAAAATAACAGGTATCGGCGGAAGCAGGATGAGGAGCGCCGGAGTTGATATCCTGTGTGATATGTCAGACATCAGCGTGGTCGGTTTCTCTGAGATACTGCCAAGGTTACGCGCAATAAAGAATGCCTTCAATGTAGTTTCAAAACTAATCAGATCAGGGGGTACAGATCTTGTCATCCTTATAGACTATCCAGGATTCAATATAAGGCTCGCCGGTGTAGCTAAAAAAGCGGGGGTGCCGGCAGTGTACTATATAAGCCCGCAGGTGTGGGCATGGAGAAAAGGGAGGATACGCCTCCTTGCCGGCAGGATAAAAAAGATGTTCGTAGTATTACCTTTTGAAGAAGATATTTATAAGAAGGAGGGAATCGTATGCTCTTTTCTGGGACATCCCCTTGTTGACGAGATACTCTCAGCCAGACCTGTAGAAGATTCAATGCAGCTTTATGGACTTGATAAAAACAATAAGGTTATCGGGATCCTGCCTGGAAGCCGTATAGGAGAAGTGAAGGCATTACTCTCCTTATTTCTCGATGCAGTACAAATCATCAGGGCCGGCAGTCCTGAAATCCAGACGATTATGGCTGTAGCAGAATCACTTGATTTTAATGAAGTGGCCGGTATTGTTAACAAATGGAAGATGACAAATAATAACATGTCATTTGATGTAAAGTTGATACGGGGAGAAGCCAATGATGTCATAAATGTCAGTGATGTCATAATAGCGGCATCCGGCACCATTACATTGCAGGCAGCGCTACTCGGTAAACCAATGGTGATTGTATATAAGTTGTCGTTATTTACTTACACTATTGCAAAGTTGCTCGTTAGCGTAAAAGATATCGGTCTTGTGAACATAATGGCAGGCAGGAGGATAGTCCCTGAATTAGTGCAATATGATGCCACTCCTGATAAAATAGCCTCTGAGACTAAGCTGTTTTTATATGACACTGAATATTATGAAGAAACAAAAAAGGGATTAAATGACATAAAGCTGAAGCTCGGCCCGCCAGGCGCATCGGAGAGGGTGGCGCGTGAAATAGCAGGGATATTATATGTATAAACGCATACTGGAATACGTCAAACCATACTGGATAAGGATACTTATAGCATCACTCTGTGCCATTGGTGTATCCGGAGCAACTGCTGCTGTTGCATGGCTGGTCCAGCCTGCACTTGATAAGATATTCATTCAGAAAAACCTGCAAATGCTTATGCTGATTCCAGTTGCTATACTCATCATGTATTTTCTGAAGGGTGTCTTCAATTACTACCAGTCCTATCTAATGCGGTATGTAGGCAACCGCGTCATAATGGATATGCGTAATGACCTCTACTCTCATTTAACCGTTATGCCCATGCAATTTTACACCGAGCACTCAACCGGGAAGCTGATGTCCAGACTGCTGAATGATGTCAGCATCATTAATAATGCTGCGTCAACTTCAATTAAAGACCTCGTCCAGAATCTTATCACGGTAATCGCACTTCTTGGAGTTGTCTTCTATCAGGACTGGAGGCTTGCAGCCATTTCATGCTTAGTCCTGCCATTCGCTTACTACCCGATCATAAAACTTGGAAGAAAGTTAAGACGCGTCAGCAGGAAAGGACAGGAAGAGATATCAGGCATTACTGCCATAATGCATGAGACATTTACAGGCGCAAGTGTAGTGAAGGCATTTGGTATGGAACCATCTGAAATAAATAAATTCATGGAAAAGAACTATAGCCTCTTCAAAATCAGCATGAAGGGTGTAAAACTGACAGAGTTAAGCACTCCACTGATGGAATTCATAGGCGCTGTAGGTGCATCACTGATCATATGGTATGGAGGGCATCAGGTTGTAAATGGTGTCACAACTCCAGGCACCTTTTTCTCATTTCTGACAGCTCTGATAATGATGTACAGTCCTCTCAGGGCGCTCACACGGGTTAATGCAGCAATACAACAGTCTATTGCAGCGGCCGAAAGGGTCTTTGCAATCCTTGATCTGGACACCGAAGAGGTTACTAATAAAGGGACTACGGAACTACACGGTATAAAGGATAGGATTGAATTGAGAAATGTCTCCTTTAAATATCCAAGTTCAACAAAACATGCAATCTCAGATGCCAGTTTCTCGGTACCTCATGGTAGGACAGTGGCTTTAGTCGGCAGCAGTGGAGGCGGCAAGACAACCATTGGGAATCTCCTGCTGCGTTTCTATGAACCTGAGTCAGGAGGAATTTACATTGACGGTACGGATATAAGGGACTTCACCCTCAGGTCTTTAAGAAGCCGTATAGGCATAGTCAGTCAGGATGTCATTTTATTTAATGATACTGTGTTCAGTAATATTGCATACGGCAAGAAGGATATCGGCATGGAAGATGTCATGAATGCTGCAAAAAAGGCTTATGCTCACGATTTTATCATTAATATGCCGGATGGATATAATACTGTAATTGGTGAAAGAGGCGCAAAAGTGTCAGGAGGAGAGAAACAGCGTATTGCGATAGCACGTGCAATACTTAAAGACCCTCCGATACTGATACTCGATGAAGCCACATCAGCGCTTGATACAGAATCAGAACATATGATCCAGATGGCGCTTGATAACCTGATGATTGGAAGGACTACGTTTGTCATAGCCCACCGTCTCTCGACTATAAAGAACGCTGATCTCATTATTGCACTGGATAATGGAAAGATTGTAGAAATGGGCCGGCATGAGGAACTGCTGACCCGGAGAGGATTGTATAAGAGGTTGTATGATATGCAGTTTGCGGAGAAAGGACAACTGTAAGTAAAAATGCAAAATTCAAAATTACAATGTAAAACTAATAAATATGAATTTTGAATTGCAATTTTGAATTATTATATTTAATTATTAATTTACAATGCTCTATTGCTTACACTCCTCTCACATATATATAGAATAATATGGGTGATACGAAAATGGTTGTATGATTCCGGTATTCTTAAGACCAGGAAACTCCCCTGCCCTGTTATATGCGTCGGAAATCTAACGACAGGAGGCACGGGGAAAACACCTGCAGTTATTGCACTTTCACGAATACTTGGCGAAAACAATCACCATCCGGCAATACTCTCCCGTGGTTATAAGAGGAGGTCAAAAGCCTCTGTCCTGGTAGTCAGTGATGGCAGATCCATTCTGGCAACACCTGAAGAGTCTGGTGATGAACCATACCTGATTGCATCATCACTTAAGAATGTCCCCGTAATCGTCGGTGGAAACAGATATACATCCGGCATTCATATTCCGGATAAGTCATCTGCAGATCTTTTCATACTTGATGACGGTTATCAGCACCTGAAACTGCACAGGGATATAAATATCCTCCTCATTGACGCATCAAATCCCTGCGGTAACGGATATCTTCTCCCAAAAGGTATTCTCAGGGAGCCGTTTAACGGTATTTCGAGGGCTGATTGTGTAATTGTGACAAGGTCAAATGAAGGAAACAAGAATATTGCTGAGACACTAATCAGGAAATATAATCAAGATGTTCCAATATTTTATGCATCTTATAAAACTGCTGACATAACAAACCCTGCCGGTAAATCCTGCGGATTTGACTTTATAAAAAGCAAACAAATATTTATGTTTGCAGGTATAGCAAATCCTGGATCATTCCGGAGGAGTATAGAAGATACCGGAGGAATGGTAATAGGTGAAATGTTATACCCTGATCACTACTGGTACAAAAATGATGACCTGAATAAAATTATCAAAGAGGCATCGCGCTTGTCAGCAGATGCAATTATTACAACTGCGAAGGATGCCGTCAGGTTGCATGGCTTAGACCTTTATGATAAGACAGGATTAGAAATGAAATTTCTGATACTTCACGTTGAGATGATGATTGATAAGGGTTTTAAGGAATGGATAAGAAAAAATACTGAGCAATGAGCAATGAGTGAAGAAGCAATGAGTAAGAAAAAAGAGCATAACACCCTGACAGAATATATAGAGTATATAATTGTCCTGGTTTTTGTCCGCATCTTCTCACTAATACCCTACAGGCTTGCGTCAGATATAGGCGGATTTATTGGACGGCTTGGCTACCTCATTGACAGCAGACACCGGCTTATAGCATTAAAAAATCTTTCTATGGCATTTCCCGAAAAGGACAGTAAGAATATTGCCCTCATCGCAAAAATGTCCTTTAAAAACCTGGGGAGGTCTGCTGCAGAATTCATCCATATAGCAAGTCATTCACCTGATACAGTTTACAAAATACTTAATAAATCAGTAACCGTTGAAGGACGTGATAACATAGATAATGCAATCAAAAAGGGAAGAGGTGTTTTATACCTCACCGCCCACTTTGGGAACTGGGAATTACTCGGTATCGTTTTAACTACAAATGGCTGTACCCTGAATGTTATAGCAAGGCCTTTGGATAACCGGCGGGTTGACAATATAATAACATCACTGAGGAGTGTTACAGGGGCAAATGTCCTTCCCAAAAAGGGGGTATTGAGGGACATGCTGAAGTGTCTTAAGCGAGGTGAAGGGATCGGCATCCTGCTTGACCAGAATTCCTCAATAAATGAGGGAGTATTCGTTGATTTTTTTGGGCAACCCGCTGCAACAAACAGGGGGCTGGCTCTTATTGCGATGAAGAGCGGAGCATCAGTTGTACCCACCTTTATCATTAGAGAGGATACTTACAAACACAGGGTTACCTACTTACCTGAGATTGAGCTTATAAGAAGTGAAGAGAAGGATAATGATGTTATCTCCAATACCCAAATGTTCACCACTGCGATAGAATCATTTGCAAGACTCTATCCGGAACAGTGGTTTTGGATGCATCGAAGGTGGAAGACAAGACCATAATTATGATAAACAATCAGGGAATAAAGAAAGTGCTTGTAACAGCCCCCAATTGGATTGGGGATGCTGTGCTTGCATTGCCTGCAATTGCACGCGTCAGGGAACTCTTTCCTGCTTCACGTATCACAATATCAGGGCTTCCCCATATATGTGAACTATTTAGAGAAAGTCCGTATGTGAATGATATGAGGATATATTCAGGTTCACTATTATCAACAGTTAGTGATATAAAAAAATGCGGCTTTGATTTAGCCATTCTCCTGCCAAACTCATTCAGGACAGCACTCATGGTTAATCTTGCCCGTATTCCGCTTCGCTGCGGTTATAACAGGGACGGACGTGGAATTATGCTGAATATGGCGATAAAAGTGGACGCAAGAACGAAAAAACTTCCTCAAACTGAATATTATATGAACATTGTAAATTATATATTTGGTGATGGGGTATTTTCGGGTGAACAGAAGAGGAAAGAATGGCTACATCTCTCTCAGGGCGAACTTCAGCATGCAAATGAAATTCTGCACAATTTCAACATCCCCTCAGGCTCTCTTATTATAGGCATCAACCCGGGCGCTGCCTACGGGTCTGCAAAGCGATGGCATCCTGAGCGGTTTGCACTCCTCTGCAGGACTTTAGTAAATACGCACAATGCTAAAGTCATAGTATTTGGCAGTCAACAGGAGATGAACATTGCAGCGGAAATAGTAAATCTTTCTCAGGTACCAGTCATCAGCATGGCAGGAAAAACATCAATAAGGGAACTCATGTCCCTGATAAAACAATGCAGTATATTTGTCACAAACGACTCAGGACCAATGCACATAGCAGCAGCCCTCAATATCCCGATAGTGGCAATATTTGGTTCAACAGACCCTGAAAAGACCGGACCTATGGGAAACAACCATATCGTAATAAAGAAAGATGTGGATTGCAGCCCATGTTTTAAGAGGAAATGTCCAACTGACCTGAAATGTATGGATTTGATAACTGTTGATGATGTGCTGAAAGGCGTGGAAAGAATAATAGAAAAGCAGTGAAAACCCCCTTGAATATAGCCGTATTTATAGACAGAGACGGAACCATCAACGAGGAAGTTGGCTACGTTGACAGCATAGAGAGATTTCATATCCTGCCTGCGGTATCTCAGGCTATACTAAGATTAAATGAAAACAATATTCCGGCAATCGTCATAACGAACCAGTCAGGAATTGCGCGCGGATATTTCTCTGCTGATTTTGTAACTAAACTTCATGACTGTATGATAAAGGAACTTGAGAAGCAGAATTGCAGAGTCAGCGGCATATATGTGTGTCCACACCACCCTGATGAAGGATGCGCATGCAGAAAACCCAAACCAGGGATGTTACTAAAGGCTGCAAAAGACTATAGCATTACACTGCACAACTCTTATGTCATAGGGGACAAGGTCATTGATATAAAAACAGCTCATAGCGTTGGCGCGAAAGGCATACTTGTGCTGACTGGATATGGGGCGGAAGAAATTAAGTTTCTTACGAAAAATTCGGCAAAAAAATCGGAGGACAGACCGGATTATGTAGCTGCTAATCTTTATGAAGCGGTTGAGTGGATTATTAAAGAAGTACTGAGCAATGAGAAACGAGCAATGAGAAAGAAAGAAGAGGAGCAAAATCAGAGGCGTATTTTGATCGTCAAACCAAGCTCTCTCGGAGATATTATACACAGCCTGCCTGTATTGTGGTCCCTGAGGAAGACATATCCTGATGCGTTCATAGGCTGGGTCGTTAAAGAGGTATGGCAGGATGTCCTGTCAGAAAATCCATTAATTGATCGCTTGATAATCCTGGGAAAAGGCGCCGGCGGTATTTTCTCTGCTATTCGTGAAATCCGCAGGATGAGATTTGATACGGTCATAGACCTTCAGGGGCTTTTCAGGAGTGGGATTATTACGTATTTTTCCGGTGCAACAGAAAGGTCAGGCTTCTCCAATGCAAGGGAATTGGCCCCGATATTTTATAACAATAAAGTTATTGTCCCGCAAGGTCATATGCATGCTGTTGACAGATATATGATGACTGTTAGTAATCCCCCTTTATTAAATTTTCCTCTGTACATCGCCATTGAAGATGCAGAATGGGCAAAAGAGTTCCTAATGGAAAATAATTTATACAATAAAAGACCTCTTATCGCCATCAACCCATCAGCAAGGTGGGTCAAAAAGCGCTGGCCTGCGGCCTCATTTTCCGCACTAATAAACCAATTGATTAACGAATTGAAAGCAGGTATAATCATCGTCGGCAGCAAGGAGGATATACCCATCGCAGAAGAGATAAATTCTCATGTGAATGAAAGGATTGCTATTGCAACAGGTAAAACCTCACTGAAGAGACTCCCTGCATTACTTGCTAATGTCAATTTGCTGGTTACAAACGACTCAGGCCCCATGCATATTGCGGCAGCTATAGGGACGCCGGTAGTTGCATTATTTGGCCCTACTGACCATAGATTAACAGGACCATATGGAAGCGGTCATGTTGTTATAAGTAAAGATATGGATTGCAAACCATGTCTGAGAAGACCTTGTAAACACGGCAAGCCGTTATGTATGGAAATGATTGCGGTGGAAGATGTAGCGAATGCAGTGAAAAAAATATTAGCCAGGCAATCGAAACTGGTAAAAGGGGGGCCTTATGCCGCTAAGTAAAGATTTGCTGGAAATCCTTGCATGCCCCAAGTGCAAGGGAGATATAAGACTCACAGAAAAAGAAGATGGTCTTATATGTGACAGATGTAAGCTCCTTTATCCTATAAAGGATGATATACCGGTTATGTTAATAGACGAAGCGATCAGAATCGGTGAAAAATAAATGATACGTGGTAAAGGCGGGGCTTTACAGGTGCAACATTCTTTCCGGGAATTCCTGAGTCGTATAATATCGAAAAACAGGATTACGTTAAGCTTCGTAGGTGCTGCTGTATTTTTGTACTTTGCAGCGCCTGCACGTTCAACAGTCATTGCAGGTATCCCTCTGATATTAATCGGAGAGATTATTCGGACATGGTCATCCGGCTTTATTAAGAAAAATGAAGTACTTTCCCAGTCAGGACCATATTCTATGACAAGGAATCCTCTTTACCTCGGTAATTTTCTGATAGGAATGGGATTCAGCATAATGACAAACAATATAATACTTCTATGCCTCTTTTTAGCCGTTTTCTTTTTTATCTATACAATGACTATACAAAGTGAAGAAAAATTACTATTAGCAAAGTTTGGAGATACATATATAAAGTATAAAGAAAGAGTGCCTGTATTTTTCCCGTTAAAAGCCGCATCTTTTAAAAAATCATCATTGGAGAATTCATCGGAGAATTCATCCGGCCATTTTGACTGGCACTTAGTAATAAAGCACAGAGAACATCATACGTGGCTTGGTATTATTGCGGGGCTTATTATCTTTTTAGTTAAATTGGCATTCTTTACGGCTGGTTGAATGCCTTGCGGGGTAACAAAGGTATTTTAAGATGAAAATAATGATCTTAGGCGCCGGCGGCCAGCTCGGCAGTGAGCTGGTGAACATATTACAGGATGACACACTTATACCGCTCACACACATGGACATCGAGATGACCGATGAACAGCAGGTTAACAGCATCCTCTCCTCCAACATGCCGGATGTAGTCATCAACACTGCTGCATATCACAGGGTTGATGACTGTGAAGACAATGTAGAGTTGAGTTTTGCTGTAAACAGTTATGCTGTAAGGACCATTGCCAGGATATGCAATGACCTCGGGATCACATTTGTACACTTCAGCACAGATTATGTATTCGGGGGTGAAAAGAAAACCCCATATGTCGAGGATGACTGTCCCAATCCGCACAGCGTCTATGCAGTATCAAAACTTGCAGGAGAATTATTTGTAAGAAACATCTGCAGCCGTTATTATTTAATAAGGACATGCGGTCTTTATGGGGCAAAGGGAGTAAGCGGCAAGGGGGGTAATTTTATTGAGACAATGATAAGACTTGCAAACGGGAAAAAACCTCTTAACGTTGTATCAGACCAGATCGTAACACCAACTTATGCAAAGGAACTTGCTGCAAAAGTGTCACAGTTGATACGTACTGAAGAATATGGATCCTATCATATCACAAATAACGGAGGGTGCTCCTGGTATGAATTTGCAAGGACAATATTCGAATTAACAGGCATTGATGCTGATATATCCCCGATATCCTCATCTGAATTCGGCGCTAAAGCCCGCAGACCGGCATACTCTGTCCTTGAAAACAGAAACCTTAAATTACTTGGTCTTGATGACATGATGCAATGGCATGACGCCTTGAAGGAATATCTAATAGAAAAGGGACATGTCCGGTAGCAGACAACAAATATAGTCATTTTAGAGAGATTTTAGAATTTGTATAGAATAGCTGTTATCACGCCATTAAATAAAGAAGACTACCTTGCTAACACAATTCTGGACGGCTTAATATCATTGCAAAATGAAGGGAATAATTTAGAATTTTTTATTTCATCATTGTATCCATCCCGTAGGATTCCAATAAAAAAAGAACTTATATTAACCAGGAAGGAATTTATTGGTTTTGCAAATCAGGCTGATATAATATTCCTTATTTGGGGAAAGGATAATACTGACTTTAGTCTTGCAAGAAAAATAGGAAGATGGGAAAAGACTGTTTTTATCGATGGTTCCGAGCCCGGAAACAATATGAGGCTCGACAAAGAAGTTCAGTCCCGGATGCTGAACCTTTCATATAAGGGATCAGGAGCTATTTATCGTGAGATGCTTGAAAAGTGCGCACTATATTTCAGGCGCGAAAAACCATATATAAATGGAATCGTTCCGTTACCTTTTGGCATTGATTCAGCGTATACACGATATTGCGGAACCAACAAGGGAAAAGACATTGACTTTGCCTGTGTCTTTGGGCAGGAAGAATATCCTGCCTTACGAAGAAAGGTTAGAGAGAGGCTGGAGCAGTTTTGCCAGAAGAATCAATTTACATATTTCGCCAGAAGGACAAACAATACAGATGAATTTTATGAAGTATTATCCCGAACCAAGGTCGGTATTTCTGTTAGCGGCGGAGGTTTTGATACGGCCCGTTTTTGGGAAATCCTGGGGAATCAGTGCTTATTGCTTACGGATAAAATCGATATTTTCAGAATGGAAGACGGTGCCCTCAATTATAAAAGGATATTTGAATTTGAGAATATCAATGACTTTGAGATTGTTTTGAACAAAGTAGCTTCTTTCTTAAGAAACGGATACAATCAGATTGAGCTTGACAAGGAATTCAAGGATATCCTTTCCAGGCATTCCTCAAAAGCCCGTGTTTTGACAGTTCTTAATAGAGCTAAAGAAAAGAATATATTGAAAGAGTCTCTTGCATAAGTAATAAATTAAGTGAATTTTTAGGATTGTGCTAAAACTTGTAATAGAAGATACAGAAATTACATGAATAAATTAAAAGTTTTGCTTGGCCTCTCTGATCCAGTGGGAAAATTGGAGAAAGAGAGGCAAAAAGAATTAAATCATCCGGAGAGACTTGCACTGTTGGAATACTGTACAAGTGGAAAGGGGATAGATGTTGGTTGCGGTCATAGAAAGACACATGAAAATTGCATCGGGGTAGATATTCTCCCAAAAGGCTCTTTGGGAAAAGTTGGATGCATTACAGGGAAAGAAATTGTATCTGATATATGTGCATCCGGAGATAATCTGCTCATGTTCAAAGATCAGGAACTTGATTTTGTAATTTCAAGGCATAACCTGGAACACTATGTGGATGTAATAAAAACCTTAATCGAATGGAAAAGGGTTCTCAGGATTGGTGGTATAATGGCGGTGATTTTACCGGACGAAAGCTCAATAAATACGATTGCCCTTGATCCCTCACATAGACATGTATTCACGCCGGAAAGCTTTCTTAGATATATAGAGCTAATTGGCGACTTTGAAGTTGTCAAGGTCGAGAAAGTTATTCCCAACTGGTCCTTTATAGGCGTGTTTAGTAAAACAGGCTGACACGGGTGACGCCAGGCCGTTTCAATATATCCAAATGAACTTTAAATCTGCTTATATCAGCGAGAGAACAGATATCCTTTCCCTCATCCCCCCGAATGTGAAGAGAGTGCTTGACGTTGGTTGCAGCACAGGGGTTTTAGGGAGACAGATTAAGCAATCCATGGGAATTACTGTCATAGGTATAGAGATGGATCAGGATATGGCAAAGGTTGCGGAAGGGGTATTGGACAAGGTATATTGTGTGGACATAGAAAAGGGAGATGCAGCAGGTACCCTGAAAGAAGATGGCTTTGATTGCATTATATTCGCTGATGTCCTTGAGCATACCAGAGATCCATGGGATATATTGCAGCGTTTCTTACAGCTACTTAACCGTGATGGTTGTGTGATAGCGAGCATCCCGAATGTCAGGCATTTATCCACAATAAAGGAGCTGCTTTTCAAGGGAAAATGGCCATATAGGGAGCGTGGCATCCATGATAAAAGTCATTTGAGATTCTTTACCCTGAAAAACATCATTGAATTATTTGAAGGTGCAGGACTTGAGGTAATTACTATCAGGAGAAAGTTCAGACTCTTTGAGCGGAGAAGCCGTAAATGGCGGGACAAGCTTGCAGAAATGTTAGCGCCTGTTTTAGGCCGGGAGTTATTTGTGTTTCAGTATCTGATTCAGGCTCGCAGGAAAGGTTTGTGAAAAAGAAGATAACTATTTTATCCCATAATCTTTCTGGTAATAGTTTCGGACGTGCCTACCTGCTGGCCAGGGTATTGATGAGGCGATATGATATAGAAATCGTAGGTACATGTTTTGGAAATGGTGTTTGGCCCCCCTGTTCAAACATTAACGGTGTTACATACAAAATTCTGGAAGGTTGTAATTATCCAAAATTCTTTTCTTCATTCAATAAACTATTAAAAATGATTACAGGGGATGTGATTTATGCAATTAAAGCCCTGCCCACAAGTTTTGGGATCGGAATTTTAAAACACATTTCCTCACGATTACCACTCGTGTTGGATATAGATGACTGGGAAGTCGGGTTTTATTTGAGCAAAACAAAAATGAAATTTATAGAAAAAAGTTTGAACTTTATAAATCCAAACGGTCTGCCATACTGTTGGCTTTTGGAAAAGATGACAGGATTCGCAGATAAGATTACAACTGTATCACCATTTCTGCAGAATAAATTTGGCGGTGTTATTATCCCGCATGGAAAAGATACGGAGACTTTTGATCCAAAGTTATATAATTCTGCAGAAGCGAAAAAGAAAATTGCTCCTGATGAATGTAAGATAATCATGTATTTAGGATCACCTCGCCCTCATAAAGGGCTGGAGGATGTAATCTATGCACTTGATATCCTTAATCGAAAGGATGTAATTTTTGTAGTCATTGGCAGCAATCCTGACAAGGCTTACGAAAAACACCTTTTGACTATAGGAAAAGAAAGAATCCGTCTCTTTGGCATGATCAATTTTAACGACATTCCCTTTTATCTGTCTGCGGCTGACATCGTTGTTATCCCTCAGCGTGCCTTACCGGAAACGATTGGGCAAGTACCCGCCAAGTTATTTGACGCTATGGCAATGGCCAGGCCAATTATATCGACACGGGTATCAATGATTCCTCAAATCCTCGATGGGGGCGGCTGTCTGTTCGACCCTGGGGATAGCAATCAATTAGCGGATTTAATAGAGTATCTATTGTCTAATCCGGAAAAGGCGCAGGAATTAGGAGCTATCGCAAGAGAAAGATGTATAGCGAATTATAGTTGGGACAGGATGGAAGAAGACCTTGCCGGGATATTTGATGTTTTATGAAAATAACTTATATATCAAATAACAATTGGCCGGGTACAGAACCCGGACTCACTTTTTCAGTATTTAACGCAAGAGGATTCCGGCAGGCAGGGGCTGATTGTCTCCTCATACTCTTCGGGCAAACGTCGAAGCCGGTTCAGGAAGTCTACAAGGAGCTGTTTGGCTTTGATGAGGAACTCCCGATTCTGCCAATCCGTGCCCCGCGTATCGGCGGTTCAAAATTCCTGTTTTATTTGAGGACATTCCTGTATTTATTAAACAATAACACGGAAATACTTATTACCAGAAATCTCAACTTTATGTTTTGGGCTGTCTTGCTTAAGAAACTAAGAGGGGTTCGTATCTATTTTGAGTCCCACGATTTCTGGACAGACCTGTCGCTGAGGCAAGAGAGCATCTCAGCCGGACATCGCCGGCAAGGAAGATTGGAACGTAAATGGCTGCCGAGAGCAGACGGCATCATCTGTCAGTCTGAACCACAATCCCTTCTTTATAGAAAATATTATCCAGGGATGCCTGTCCTTACCGCCTTGCCGGGCACAAAGCCTTCTGTCGTGAAAGATAGAAAAGGATTTAGTTATACACTCGGTTATATAGGATCCTTTACAAAAGATAAATATCCTTTAACAGTAGTCTTGAAGGCCCTTGCCGCAATCAAAGATCCCAGGATCCGGCTTATCTGTATTGGTGCTAAAAATGAAACAGAAAAAGACCGTGTCCATAGAGAAGCCGACAGCCTTAAGATAAGTGACAGAGTTGAGATATACTCCTGGGTGACCGGGAGTATGCTGGAGCAGCTCAAGGCCCGTATTGACGTCGGAGTTGCAGTGCTTTCATCTGATATGTTCTGGAATAGGCTCAGTACTCCCTTAAAAATATTGGAATACCTCTCCACCGCGACCCCTTTTATAGCCACCAGGCTTGACGGCATCTCCAGTCTTATAATCCATGAAAAACAGGGGCTCCTTATAAATAATACACCGGAACAATGGGAAAGAGCCATCAGGACTATCTATAGTGATTTTTCATATTATCAACAAATGGCAAAGGAGTGCGCAATCCTGGGTGCAGAGCTGAAATGGGAGCATCGGGCCAGGAAAATTATCGAGGCACTTGAATCGGGTATATTTGCACAAAACAATATATGCCCTGATCATACAGGAAAAGGATTATGAAGCGGCGAATCAGCGTTTGTATAATCACCTATAATGAAGAAAAGAATATCCGGCGATGCCTCGAATCCGTTAAATGGGCAGATGAAATTATAGTCGTTGATTCAAAGAGTACGGATCACACCGTTCAAATCTGCCGGGAATATACTGACAAGATTATACTTCGTGATTTTCCAGGGCATATTGAACAGAAAAACTTTGCCATTGATCAGGCGGCAGACAACTGGGTTTTCTGCCTTGATGCAGATGAAGAAGCTACACCGGAGCTCCAGGATGAGATTAAGGCCGTCCTTGAAGGTGAAGATACTCAGCAAACAGGATTTTATGTGTCCAGAAAGACAGAGTATCTTGGGGAATGGGTCACCTATGGCCGTTGGTATCCGGACTTTAAACTCCGTCTCTTTGACCGGCGCTATGGCCGCTGGGGGGGGGAGAACCCGCATGACCGCGTAGATATTAACGGACAGACCGGCCGCCTCAAAGGAGAACTTCTGCATCGTACATACAGAGATCTCTCTCACCACCTCGATGTGATTAATAAATACACTACAATTGCGGCTAATCAGAAACATGCCAGGGGTATAAAATTCCCAATACTCCATGCTGTATTCTCCTCTGTCTTTTATTTCATAGATTCATACATTATCAGGAGAGGTATATTCCATGGTTCCAGGGGACTTATCCTCTCCACCATGGGTTCTTACTATGTATTCCTTAAGTATGCTAAACTCTGGGAGCTGTATAACGCACCGACAAAACACATGGATAAATAGTGGACTAAGGATTTTAATGTGAGTAATGAGGATACTGGAAATTAACACTGAGAAGACCTGGCGTGGAGGTGAACGTCAGACGTTCTACACAATAAAGGGACTTAAAGACGCTCATGTCAGTGTTGAGCTTTTATGTCTTAAGGGTTATCCCCTCTCTGAAAGGGCACGAATACTGTCTATCCCGGTCCATACAGTAAAAGGTCAAGGTGAGGGCATAAAATTCCTCATGAAATATGGACGATCCTTTGATATAATCCATGCACAAACGGCCAAAGGACAATCAATAGCTGTCATTACAAAGGTGTTTCATAACAGACCTATCGTCTATACCAGGAGAGTTGACTTTATACCAAAAGGTAATCTTGCACGATTAAAATATAAACTGACAAATAAAGTGATTGCCATTTCCACACCCATAAAAAAAATACTTGAAGAGTTTGGATTTAATAATATAGAAATCATACCTTCTGCGGTAGTGGAGACCGGGTTAAACAGGAAAAGGGGAGATGATCTGAAAAGGGAGCTTTGTATATCAGGTAAAAAGATTATCGCGACGATATCTTCATTAGTCCCGCACAAAGACCCATTCACAATGGTAGAAACTATTAAAGAACTTTCAGAAATAAGAACTGACTTTGTCTTTCTGCATTTCGGAGATGGTGCATTAAAAACAGAGTTGACAGAAAAAATCACAAAATATAAACTCGAAGACATTTATAAACTACTGGGTTTTTATGACAACGTAGAAGATTTCTTCAGCATTTTTGATCTCTTTGTCATGAGTTCTCAGGAAGAGGGTTTGGGGAGCAGTGTCCTTGATGCCTTTATATACAAAGTACCTGTGGTATCTACAGATGCCGGCGGTCTGAAAGAGACTGTAGAAGGCAGAGGATTACTATGCCATGTTAAAGACGCAAAGTGCCTGGCATACAGCATTAACCGGATGATAGAAGATAAACTATTACGGGAAAAGCTTGTTAACAAGGCTTACAATGATGTTAAAGAACATTATTCCCTGAAGGAAAATATAGAACAGTATGTCAGGATATTCCATTCATTTGCGTGCTCCTAATACTCATATTTCACAATATCTGTTGGGTATTTTCGCCCTCTTCGTCATGCTATATCCCATAACCACAGAGGCCAGCCCTAACATCCCCCTCTATGACTGGAAGTCTGATCAGGTAAGAAGGGTGCTGAGCCTTTGCCAGACAGGGATAAGTACAGCCACCCTTCCCCTTCGAAGCGATATAGTCCTCAGTGCTTTGAAACAGGCTGACGATACAGACTGCGTTCCTGCCGGAACCCCTTTAAAAGTGTTAATGGAAGATGTAATTACTGTTATGGAAAAAGAGGATCAGAAGTCGTTTGCCGGTGCATACAGAATCAGGATGCAGCTTTCAGATCATCCTTTTAATCCGGACAACTCATTCGGAGAGAGGATAGATAAGGGGCTCAGGTCCACTTTCGACATACGCCTGTATGGCTCACTCCCCTATGGCCTGTCATATGAATTTGTCCCGCAACTTCAGGTAAGCCGGATAGGGGATGAGAATCACTCAACTGGTGATATTTTCATCGGATATATCAAATGGACACACAAAAACATCGAGATCGAAGGAGGACGTGATACATTATGGTGGGGACCAGGATACCACGGGAACACAACCCTGACCAACAACATCGAGCCGCTTGATTTAATAAAACTGAGTAACGTATACCCTTTCCACCTTCCGTGGATATTCAGGCATCTTGGCAATACTAATTTGATGGTCTTTGGAAGCAGGCTTTCATCCCAAACAATAAGATACATAGATGAAGGAACAGAAAAGATAAAGAAGAAACCACCATATTTTCTTGGGATCAGGGGAGAGCTTCACCCTGCATCGTACGTTCATTTTGGGGCATCGCTTGCATCCCAGTTCATAGGCCGTAATAATTCCCTCAACCGGATTTCAGACTGGAAGGCCATTTTACTCCCGTCATGGGAAGGAAATGAAGGAGAGGGTACTGAAGGACCTGTTGCAAACAGGAGATACAGCTATGATTTTATGATTCAGACAAACCGTATACCCCGTATACTGAACAGCGAGTTATACTGGGAGTACGGAGGAGAGGTGGGGATTATATCCGGAGCCCTCAATATCCCGTTTCCAAAACCACAGTATATAAATGAGGTAATAGGGGTCTATTTGGATTTCGGAGGAGCTGACCTGCGTCTTGAAGTTTCTGCTCCGTTTAAAAATCCACTTGAAGGCTCTATCTATTCCCATGGTCAATTCACTGAAGGTTACAGGCATGAAGGTCGGATAATAGGACATCATATAGGTCCCGGTGCAAGGGATTTCTTCCTTCGCACTACCTTCCTTACAAAATCACGGGCCATTCTTGGAATAGATATAGACCATGAACAGCACTATATTGAAGACTGGTCAGAGACTATCATCGGGACTGATGTTACGCTCAGGAAGGGCCCTTCCCGGACATATCAGTTGAGATACCAGTGGCATGACGGCAACAGGGATTACGGTATCAGGGATATTCATTATCTTGCATTATCTCTTTTTTATCAGTTTTGACAAGGCTATATATCACCCATCCCCATGCATAGAATACAATAAACGGATCTACCAGGTAATCCCAGAGATTCTCTGATTCAAGGATATTAAGATTAAATGCTATTACTGCAATAACAGGCAGCATAGCCGCAAAACGAAGAGACACCATCCATGCAAGGATTGTAAGGCACAATATCAGAATTAACAGAAACCTCGGGTGATAACCAAGTCGGTACAGGTCCACAGGGAGAAATCCCAGTGAAGTAGGATATAGGATCAATCCTGCAACTGCAACACTATATAATATTGCAGACTTCTCCCGGCCGGAAGGAACCTGTCTGTTGTTCGATATGTTGATATTGTTCGATATATTTTTAACAAGGAATGACAGCAGTAATATAACTGAGGTAATACTCAGGTTACCGAAGACACCATAAAAATATTTATATAAATAAAGCCCCCTGACCGGTATGAATAGTATAGTAAATGATATGGCAGGGAGTACTATGCGTAATCCAACGCTATTCCATTTTCTGTTTATAATAATCATGGTAAAGGAGGCTATCAGGGAGAAATAGCAAAAAATCGGGTATGCCCTGGAAAGAAAGATGGATATCATCACAATCCCTCCAACCAGGAGGAGTTGAAATAGATATGCCTGATACGTTTCCTGTTCCACGTATACACCAAATGGATCATGTCATCTCTGGTATGAATCCAGAAGGGATATGAAAACTCTTTCCTGTTACCATCATTCACATATCCTCTATCATCAAAGACATGGACAACCTCCCATGTCTGTCCATCATCTACTGATCTTGCCAATGACATGTTATCCCTGTTTTTATATGAATTATTGAAAGCAAGCAGTAGACTTCCATCTCGTGTCCGAATCCCCATTACAGACGAATCAGGATTAGGCAAAGGAAGTTTCCCGACTTCAGACCAACTCCTGCCGCCATCATCAGTAAAAGAAGATAAAACGCGTGAAGTAGAGGAACTGTTGCAGCGCAAGAAGGCTATACCCCTTTTTGAATCAAGCGGCACAACAGAAGGCTGCAATGATGTACCGTCTCCGGAGATCCGCACCTTGTCCATTATTGTCCCATCAGTCCGCAGTCTCAGAAGCTCACCAAATTTGATCAAGAACTCGTGATACACCGGCAATCCAATTGACCCGTCATTGTATAAGAACGGAGCCCCCCTGACCAAAGTACTAAGGTTCAGAAAAGGAGACGTTACCAGACGCCTTGCCTCACTCCAGTGAAGACCATTGTCTATGGATGTACGGACGTTAACGGTACTTCCAGACCATGCACCAACGGAGGCTGAGACGTAAAACAACCAAATCTTCCCATCAACATCTTTAAGCAATACCGGATTACCCACTTTCCTTATGTAACGACCAAGGTCTTCCCCTGTATCCGAAGGCCCTGTGAGAATGCTATCCCCTGTCCATTCCCCTGTTTGCCTGTTCCAGATTGACCGATAGATAGCCACATCCTTTACCCCTTCCCTGGTGCCGCCATACCATACTGCAAGAAGGTTCCCATCGTTCAACTCTACAACAGACGGACTATGAACAATCGGTGTCTGACCTTCTATCTGAATGAATCCATTGCGATAGAACGGGACATGGTTATTAATACCTGATGACTTCTGTCCCTCCTGGATGTAGAATTGCCATGTATGTGTGTATGAGAATTCTTTATATAGTACAGGCAGGAATGCGAGGATGACAAGAAAGATAAAACCGGCAGTCGCCCCCCTTATCCGCACTGGAGTTATGGATGGAATGGTGTTTAACTGCATGAATTGTAGTAGAGCATATATTTGGATGTCTCATGGAACCCGCGGAGTATACGTTCCATATTTTTGACATCTTCCGGATATTTTTCCAGGACATCATCTTGTGGAGACTCTGAATCAAGGCGATGCAGATGTTTATTTGAGCCATTTTCGCTCATAAGGAGATAGAATTTTTCATTAAAGAGGCCTATCTCCGGAATACTTCTGTGCACGATAGTGAAACCATAGTGTCTTGACTCTATACCCGGATCTAACAGGTTACGCCCCATAGTCTTATTCATATACTCATGTGATGTAAGCGAGGCTATTGTCGGCAGGACATCCATTTCACTGGCAATACTATCATATGTCTGCCCCCCTCTTATGAGTTTGGGTGCATAGATTAGAAAAGGCACATGAAATCCTGTCAATCCAAGCTGTGTTTCATATTTTGGAGTATGGTCTCCTCCATCCCCTCTTATCCCATGATCCCCGAAAAATACAAATATGGTGTTATCAAAGTATTTTTCTTTCCTTGCCATATCCATGAATACACCTACACTATGGTCCAGAAAACGAAAGGCATTAAACTCCTCCACTGACTCATAACCATTCCGCTTCAATATCTCTAAATCAGGAGACTCCGGTTTGAAACCACGGCTGTCCTCCGGAATTGTATAGGGACGGTGATTTCCCGCTGTTTGTATAATGGCAAAATATGGCTTATCCTGCACCTGCCCTAATACGTTGTTCGCCTCTTCAAAAAGGGCAAGGTCTGATATCCCCCAGACATCAACCCGTGGAGATTGATAACTCCCCTCTTCATATATTCTTATTCCCGGGACATTATGAGAAAGGAGTCCACGGATATTCCCCCAGCTTGCACTGCCTCCAATGAAGAAGAATTTTTCGTATCCTTCAAAGGCATTGATAATAGTATGCTGGCAGACTATAGATGGATTTCGGGACGATGTGTTGTTTGTCTCCACATCAGGGATACCTGTTACAGCGGTAAATATGGAGCGGGCCGTCCCCCAGTGAGGGGTATAAAATTTTGTAAAGAGGAGGCCCTCTTTAGCTATGGCATCAAAGTTTGTGGTGGGGTTCAGGGGATTACCATACAACCCGGTTTTATAATAGGAGAAAGACTCAAGAAAGACCATAACAACATTGGGGCGCCCCTTTATCCCGCCGTCCGGCTTAATATATCTTGTGAAATTCAGTTTTTCCCTGTCCTTCGAAGAAACCCCCAGATAGTCCGCTATTTCAAAGTAATGTTCACGAATAATATTTTTATCATACCTTATACCTCCGGCATTTATTGTGTCATAGAAATAGAGTACCGGATTCAGCGCTACTGAAGAAGCAAAGGCATTAGTACCATAGAAGGCATCACTCCAACGGAGGGGATAATAAGAGAGTTTTCCATATATCCCGAAGATGATCAAAAAGATGTATATAGAAACAACTATCGCAGTCTGCCATCTCTTCATCTGCGACGATGAGACCCTGGCAAACAGGAGAATCAGGCGGTTTACCCCATAACAATACAGCGCAGAGACCGACAACAATCCAAGCGACATCCAGATTACAGGATAGGTCTCCCACACCATTTGGAAGGATATGGCGGCATCCTCAAGAAGGCTTATCGCTGTAGAATCCAGGCGAACATGCAAATAGGCAAAATGTCCAAAGTCTACTATATAAAACAGAAAAACTATAAACGCTATGATGGTAAAATAGATGACCCAGAGAATTCTCGCAAAACGGAACTTAAACGGATTGACCGGCCTGAGCCATCCTATCAGGATAAATGGTAAAATGATTAAAAGGGATAGCCGCAGATCAAATTTGAAGCCGATATAAAGGGAACGGATTAATGTGCCAAAAGAGATAGAGTCTGCAGGATTATCAAATAACTTCCAGAAGGTTACGCGTAGTAAAAATAACGGGACTACAAATAATAAGGCTGCAACAACTGAAAAACTTATTGTCCTGGGTAACTTCCGAATCATGAATAGATCTATTGTATCATTAATTAAACAAAATAGATGTGATAGTTTAAACAACCTGTTTTGTTCTGTCAATCCTCAAAATCAATTATCAGCAATTCTCGGTGAAGTGGTATAAGTAACTGTTAGCCAGTTGTGCACCATTTATTTTGTGGCGTACTTACATTACAACATCTTCTGGCGGGTAATTAGCATCTGTTATCATTTATCAGATGATACCTACTGAATGAAAATGGTGTGCTTTGTCACGGAGGGTTGTGACATTTATGGCAGTTGATACCCTTATGCGCGCTCTGAGACCACTTTGTAAATGCAGTATCCTTGTTTGGCCGAAAATAACCCCATCCCCACCCTGACCCTTCCCTTGAAGGGGAGGGAATAAGCATAGCTCCATTTACCCTACATTATTTTGCCCACGAACGCAAAAAGGCTACGAGAGAGTCTATCTCTTCGGGTTTAAGTGTTTTTCCGTAAGCAGGCATACCATTTCCGCCGTCAGTAATGAACTTCTGGAGTTCTTCATCCGTCTTATTTAAAACAGCAGGGTCTTTAATTTTCAATGCAATCGCCCCCTGCCCCTGGTCTCCATGACAAATGGCGCATTTTCTTTTGTAAAGCTTTTCACCAGCCTTTACATCACCGGCACTGGCGGCGAATGATGATGAGTTGAGTAAAAGTATAAATATTGAAAAATTAAATATGGTGATATAGAAAATTTTTTTCATTATAATTTCGCCTCCCAGCCTAAAACCTTCCCGCATTGGCAGCAGTCTATCTCACAGGTACATGAGCAAAGTCCGGTCCAAGCAGCAGTCCTGTGGTATGGCACTGTGTACATGTTTCCGCTCCGCTCACTACCTTGCCATCTGCATGGCCGGATGCAATCGCGTTATCATGACACGATATGCATACGGATTTATATGCCAGTGTCCTTGAGTTGTCGTCAGACGCAGCATTATTCAGGTCCGTACCTGTACTTGTAGTTGTCCCCAGTATATTTGCTGTAAAAGGAATTCCATACGTCTTTGGTTCTGCATCAATATGGCAGGCAAGGCAGTCCCTGCGATCCCGCGGATACCGGACTTCGGAGAAGTCATTTACACTGCTTCCAAAACCGTAAATGACGTATGGCTTTGACAGGTCGAGGTTTTCACCTGTGTGGATGCTGTGGATCATGACTTTGAAGTCTATAGGCCGCTCTGTGAGGCCGTCCACCGGCGGAGTTGCAGGCCGCCTGTTTTTGTCAGTAGCATTCGGGTTATGACAAATTACACATTCCCCTACATTGTTCACTCTATTTGCGCCATGCATTGACAACCTGCTGTGACAGGCGAGGCACTTGTCTGTGTCTACTACTTTACGCCGCTGTTTTGACGAGTCAGTGATCTGTAATCCTGTAGTAAGGTCAAAATAATATTGAACTGATTTTCCACCCACATTGTAATTCTGTGTCCCTTTATGTGGCGTTGTTACTGAGTACGGTCTTCTCCCTTCAAGACCGATGACACCGACGCCTGTCGCTGCCGCCGGGATTGGCGTGGCAACGATTATAGTATAACTACCGTCACCGTTTGCTGTAGCTCCTGTGAGCGCCTGTGTTAACGGCTGTCCATAATTGACCATTCCATTATTAATGTAGTCCGTCTGAGAAAAATATCCGACCTTTAGATTGAAGCTTGACGGAGATGCAGGCGATATTTCCATTCCTGCATCGTTTGTTACCTTAAAGGTCACAGTTGGGGCATTTCCTGCGGTTGCATTAGTTACTGAAATAATCTCAAAGTTTATACCAGTATATATAGACGATTTTTCCAGTATCGTGTGTGCGCTGGGAACCGGCACTTTGGGATCCGCTGCACCTGCGGCCGTAATATTATAATCATTGCCGCCCGTATTAGGATGACATCCTGCACAAAGGGTGTCATCGGATTGGGTTCCTCCTGTGTGAGGCACAGCAGTAACTGTGACGTCGGCTGCGCCGTCCTTGACAACTTTTGTAACGCTGCCGTCAAATGTAGTTACATCATGGCAGGTTGTACACTTTTCCCTTGTTGGAGAATCCTTCCATTTGTCTGCGTCTTTGCCAAAACTATTGCCTGCCAGATCCGTTCCTGCCACATGGCACTTGATACACTCTATGGGTGTAGTGGTTATAGTGCTGTCGCCGGACATAAATGGGAAGGCCACCGTCTTATAACTATGAACAGCACCTTGGAAGCCAATAATAGTAAAATCGCCGCCCGCAGCATTGCTTGGAAGTTTTTCACCCATATGTATCTTGTGTATAAGTGATTTCATGTCTATTGCCTGTCCAGTATCAGGGTCAGTGGGGCCGGGGTTATGACAGAGTATACACAGGGCTATGTCCCGCCTTCCTCCCCCATGTAAGCCAAGTTTCCCGTGACACCCGTTGCAGGCAGATATAGAAACAATCTCCCTGCTCACTGTTACTGCTTCGCCGTCTGGCCTGAAGTTCAGGTAGGGATTGACCGCCTGCTGAAATGAGGTTCCAGTTGCAGAAGTTACCGTACGTTGTATCTGGGCCCCAACCGTATGAGTTAATGATGCATCGAATGCCAGGCTTCCGAGGGTCTTTGTTGTGTCTTTAATATCAGTAGCGAAGGTGTATGTGTAGGTTCCGTCGCCGACAGTGGCAAAGGTCCCACCCGAGTCAAATGCCGGTTGCCCTGCTGTCGAAGCCTTGATGTAATTCTTGTAATTACCGTCAAAACCGATCTGTGCAATGGTAAATCGTACGGTTAGTCCGGTGGTAGCAGGATCAAGCGGCGCACCATTGTCATCAAACAGCGTAAAGGTAACCACGGGTTTTGAACCATTAGTATCAATGCTTTGAATAGTTGACTGGAGATTTCCACTGGGACTGACCGTTGCCTTTGGTGCCTGAGCGCCTTCTTTTTTGTTGCTCCCGCAACCGGTGATAATACCAGCCAGCATAACCACAATAATGACAATTGCATGTGCTTTATTCCGCTTAACCATTGCACTGATCCTCCTTACTTGTACAGACAGTATACAAATATTCTATATGGATACTGTCTGATAAAACAAACTTCAAAAGAAAAGATTAACCTTAAAAGTTGTCATGGCATTTATTACAGCTTCGTCCCCCACTCTTAGAGCGGTATTTATCCTTGACTGCACCCCAGTTACGCGGGTGCGGGCTGACCATTAATCCTTGTCTGGCGCTGTGGCACGTTAAACAGGTCTCTCCGTCGCTGTGGCAGGCCTGGCATGCCTGCAAGTTCCTGCGTGCCTCTGTGGCATGGTCAGCCGACCAGACCTGTTTAGGCAAAAGGCCGCCAGGATGGCAGGTTCTGCACTGGCTTGTTGTAAAGGTTGAATGAGAAGGGCCTGTTCCTGCAGGCAGGTCAGACAATGACCTCCGGTGAGAAAGGGTTCTCAGATCCTCGCCCCGGAACTTTGTGTGGCACTCCGAGCAGAACTTTGAGTCATGGCAGCGAATGCAGGTCTGCGGGTTATCCAGTGCCTTAAGCGGATGGATTTCCCTGAAGCTGGTCCTGTGGCTATTTGGTACATAGTTTCCCCTGTAATTTGAGACATTCAGGTTGGGATCAATGCCGCCGCCAGTGTGGCAGTCAAGGCAGAACTGCTGTTTGTGACAGTCCACGCAGTTTCCTCCTTCTCTGCGGGCGATAGAGACGTGTTCCCGCATCTGGTCTGCACCATGCGTGGGAGCAACCCCTGAACCCATGTGGCATTCGGCGCACAGTTTCAGATCCATATCAGCATACTCTTTGTGGGAGAGCTTCACCATAAAACTCTTTTTCTTTGTTACCGGTTTGCCTTCGGAAGGTGAAGATGATGTCTTCTCTGTACCTGGCACAGAAGCCTTGGTATCTGTTTTAGTTTCCGACGATATCCCGTTCATGTTTTGTGCCATGAGCAATCTGCTGAAGCCGGCTGAGACCGTAAGAGCAAAGGTGAGCACAAACAGCATTAGAATAATAGGTTTATTCATAAATGTCTCCTTAATACCTTAGAAATCCACATCAAAGGTCAGCCTACCCTGCATGTCCTTTTTGTAGTTGATATCCACGCTGTCCTGAACCCGGAACGAACCGGACATGTTCCTTGCAAAGGTATACCTGCCTGAAGCCCAGTATCTCCTGGCCGATTCCTCTCCGGTCATGTCGTCCCGATTGTATACATCGTAGTCTATACCGGAAGCGGCCTTCCACTTCCCGGAATTGCTGTACTCGGCATATATCCTGTATCCATCGAGGTCTCCTGGGTAACCCCATCGTTTGTCGTGAAACATGCCTATGGCAGCTTGAACAGAAGGCCTGAGCTTCAATCCTGCTTCGTACAGCCTGGCATCACCGCCTTCACCGAAGCTCTCCTCACTGTAAGAAAGGCTGATATCAATCCACTCTGCTGCAGTATAATCCGCTCTGAAAATATTCTCTTTGAATTTGTCAACAGCGAATACAGAATAGATAGAGGTGGAGTCAAAGGTAGGATAACTCTGGTAGTGCTCAGCGGTCAGCATCATGTCGGTTGTTGGGAAATACTTGATGCCTCCCAGTATCTCGTTTAAGACTTCGGCTGTCAGGTCATATCTCACATTCGCATATAATTTGAACAATTCAAACATATACTGCTTGTAACTGCTGCCAATTATATCGCGTGCTATATCGCCGTGATCGTAGGTGCGTAAGTAGCTGACATCAAAATAGTTCATGGATTTGCCGGTGAGATACGCAGAAAAACCCACGGAATAAGAATGGCTCGTTAGTACTCTGTCTTCACCGAAGATGACATTGCGGCCTCCCATGACCACCAATCCGACAGGTCCGACATCGTTGATGTCCGCCTCTATGCCGTCCATCAGTGCACTACCAGCCGAGAAGTTCACGAACTGACGGCCAATCCGCAGATCTGATACATTAAGAAAATTTCTGTAATCGGCATATAGAAAGTAGAGCCTGTTCTCAATGTCTTCACCGGCATCGTTGCCTTTGATGTCCCATAGCAGTCTGCCATAGCCGGTCAGAGAAATGTTATTCCATTGATCAATGCCCGTGACAGAGAACCGCAGATACTCGGCAACATCAGCCTGCCTGCTTGCATCAACAATATCGTTATACCATAGGAGCTGTGTTGAGCTTCTACCGCTTACCTCTGCTGAATCTGCGGTTAGCGGCAATACAAAAACCAATAAAGCACAGAACGCGGAAATAATTACCAGCCTCATGTACGACCTCCTTTTACATTACCTGAAGCTGCGTTGTGCCGTGAATACATAAATATGATATCGGCAGTATATAAACTATTTTGAGTGCATTCTTGTTGTGTGAAGAAAAGAGGGATGTACTTTCTACAGGAAGATTTGACTATCCAAAAATTTAAATAGGACGTACATCCGTGTATATCTATATCAGAAGAAATGGAATTAATCAACATGAATTCAGGGGACATCCATATTTAATTCAACTACCTTATTTCGATTTTGTTTATCGCCGGGCAACTGGCAGCATGAGGAGTTTGGTGTCTACTATTGACATCACATATCAGTCCTGATAGTGATAATATAATATATAACGCAAAACTCCTAAAATCCCAATGAAACCTCAAATAGTTATAATTATTTTCCTTTGCATCGTCATACAGGCAGCAAATGCCTATAGCTTGCCGCAATTCCCAATAAGATTCGGCGACGGAATATCCGGCGAACATGATCATCTCCATGAAGTCGAGGCAATGACAATGGATTGCCGTACCTGTCATCTGAATCCAACAGGCGGGGGGATGAGAAATGACCACGGCTGGCAATTCTCGCTTGAAAATCTCCCGATGAAGAGGTTTGACGAGGAGGATGAAGAGACCCTAAAAGAGGCAAGGCTCAATCGTATTATCGCCATCGGGGCAGACCTGAGATTCGCCTATCTCCTATCCCAATCTGAATCTACATCAGCTTACATGAATAGTTTTTTCCCCATGCAGGCTGACCTATATGCCGCGTTTATGCCTCATCGCAACTTTACCATATACTATCAGGATGGACTTCAGGGAAATAAGGAGTTCTTTGGACTTATCCATGCTCTTCCTGCCAATGCCCATATTAAATTTGGAAAGTTCCTCCCGCCCTATGGTTTAAAACTGGATGACCACACCTCCTTTATTCGTGACAAACTCGGATTTGGCAATAACTTCGGTCAGGATTCCGAGGCCGGGCTTGAGGCCGGGTTTGCAAAGGGGCTGTGGTTCGGCAATGCAGCGATCTTCAATGGAACCCGCGGCGCACCGGATGATAACACTGCTAAGGCGATATCAGGCACCGGCGGGATCAAGACGCCGCTCTTTTGGCTTGCAGGTTCTTATTATAGAAACAAGACAGCGGGCACAGGGGGCGAGAAAGATAATTACATCGGGGCATATACAGCCTTCCACTTCCGGCAACTTTCCCTGTTAGGGGAGTGGGATTGGATCTCTAAAGAAATGAGTGGGGCTTCAAAAACTACCGGTAATGCCGCCTATGCAGAGATTAGCGCTGACCTGATAAAAGGGGTGGCAGCAAAGGTCAAGTATGATTTCTATAACCCTGACCAGGATACATCAGAAGATATTACACAACGTATTACCGTTGGAGTTGATTTATATCCATACCCATTTTCAGAGGTCTTGATTCAGTACCGTAAAAATATTGAAGAATCTAACGTGACTCAAAACGATCAGTTTTTGATAATGGTACATCTATTCTACTAAAAATTTAAGGAGGTACACAATGAAGCTATTTCAATCCATCGGGATCTTTTGTTTATTGGCCGTCTCTTTATTGATAACAGGTTGCGGAGGTGCCGGCGGGGGCGGTTACAGCAGCAGTGGAACAACTACAACTATTTCGATCATTCCTGGCGCGGCTTTGAAATGCACAACTGCGTATTTTCCCTACAGCGTCACTATCTTAGTCGGTGAGACCGTTACATGGAAAAATAATGATACTATGGCACATACCGTAACCAGCACAAGTGATAGTGGACCCACATGCACCGCAGTCGGCGGCTCAATCACCAGCTCACCATTAGACTCTGGTCTTATAGCAGCCAACGGGACATTTTCTCACACCTTTGACACCGCAGGGACATATGATTACGTTTGTACCGTTTCCGGTCATCTGATGCGGGGGACAGTAATCGTGGAGTAAAAGAGAGAAAGATAGACTTCACATTAGCAGAATGATAGAATAACCGCCATGAGATTGAAAAAGGAGAGGATCGCCATATTAGCAAAAAACATTGTAACGGGGCTGATTGATAAAAAGTGCGTAAACCCTCTCATCCCCAAAGGGGATTTCATCACAAAGATAGAACATACGATTACAGACGAGATGATGGTCGAAGACCGGCTGAACGAAGAGGTGCGGGAAATATTGAAGACCCATTCGAAGCAGATCGATCAGGGGAGCATCAACTATAACAGGATGTTCCAGATGATCAAGAATAAGCTGATTCAGGAACGGGGCATTATCATTTGATGCTGAGCGAAGACAAGATAAGCCACCTTTCACACCTGATCTTAAATGACATCAAAAAGGGGCTTGCTGCTTTAAAAGAGGATGAGATCTCCGTATTGAGAGAGATCAAGCGATTGATCGCCGCAGAACTCCACCTCGATCAGGAGATAGACCTCATCGTGAGAAAAAAGCTCGGACCCTACTCCCAGAAGTTTCCTGAAGGGACCCCCGATTGGAGCCACCAGTACAACCGCTTCTTTGAAGAAGAGATGCGGAAGCGGAGGCGATGAGGATATTGGATACCCGCCCGGCGGCAGTGCCAAAATTAAAGACCTGACCCTATCTCTCCCGCACTCGACATGCTCCTCTTTCACCTGAAAATCCTTGATCAAATCCCCCCTACCCCCTTTTCTAAAGGGGGAGAACTAACCTCCTCTTTGAAAAAGAGGGGAACCTTCATTATTTATTGTGGAAGAATTTTTCCTTCAACTTATGAAGCTGTTCATACTGCCGCGGGAAGATGGTCTTTAGCTTCAACAGATGCCGCC
>Ga0209002_10000331_pt1 | contig 36911 bp, 39 predicted proteins | sample Rifsed16ft2_FD_184010 | JGI IMG/M metagenome (GOLD analysis project Ga0209002, IMG submission 184010) | Soil microbial communities from Rifle, Colorado, USA - sediment 16ft 2 (version 2) | ecosystem: Environmental > Terrestrial > Deep subsurface > Rock core/Sediment | place: Rifle, Colorado...
TTGAGGTCGCTGTCCCGAAGGGGTTCGCAGGTTCAAATCCTGCCCCACGCATCCCTCGGGTGACCCCTAGGGCCCCGCCGGCGTCCGGTCTGCGGGGACCGTCGTGGCGCCGTTCGCGTGGAACCGGAGGAACGGCCACCAGCCCCACCGGACGAGGCGGCCCAGGGTCTCCGGGATGTTCCCGAGGGTGGACATGTCGATCACATCGCCGAGGGCGTCGGAATGCTCGCCCTCGATCGCGTCCAGGCACGAGCGCATGACGCGCGGGAGCGTCCCGGGCATCCGGCCCGTGAACACGACGGCGAGGTACGACTTGCGGCCTCGCACGATCGTCACGCTCTCGTCGCCGATGTCGAGGCCCTCGAGGTTCCGTTCCGTCTCGTCGGAGAAGCTCCGCTTCGCGAAGTCCATGATCGTCGTCAGCATCCCCGTCACGATGTCCGTGTCCAAGGCTGTCGGCTCTTTTCTGGACACGCTCGCGACGAGGATGCCCACGTTCGTGACGAGGAACGCCCATTCGACCTTCCGGCGGCGGTACACGATGAGGGCCGCGGTCCCGCCCACGGTCGCGAGGATCGGCAGGAGGAACACGTACCCGGGGATCTCGCCGGGCGCCAGGAGCACGACCGTCACGCGGACGGCCCGGACCACGCTGAACTCGCCGTCGCTGAGCTCCACGAGGATGTCTTGGGGGCCCGGGCCTTCGAAGTCCAGTAACAGCCCCTGGCCAACCACGCGGGCCCGGTTGTTCGTCGTGGTGAGGACGAGCTCGGGGAGCGGGGTGTCGATGTCCCGGAGGTGCGGTGCAAGGTCGACGAAGGCGGTCGTCGCATTCACGACGAAGTTGGGGAGGCCTTCGAACCAGGGTGCATCGTTCACCGGCTGGACCGAGACCTGCACGGTGTCCTCCGCGAGCGCGCCTGCGGCGTCCGTGGCACGGAACGTGATCTGTTCGACGCCGGACCAGTTCGCGACGGCGCTCAGGTCCACGATCCCCCGGCCATCGATCGATACGATTACGGACATGCTCCCGTAGCTGTAGAAGAGCTGCGTGTCCTCCGGGTCGTCGAAGAACGCGCTCAGGTTGTAGACGCCGGTCCGAGTCTCGTCCTCGAGGAGGGAGGTGTCCGCGAGGCGCGCGACGAGGACGGGCGGGTAGTCGTCCCCGACACGGACCCGCACGGTCCGGGTCGCCACGCTCGTCCCGTCGCTCACCGTGATCGTCACATCTTCCGTGGATCCGTTCATCCCGACGGGATAGAGCAGGGTGAGGAGTCTTCCCGAGACGGAGATGAACGCGCTCGAGGTCGTGATCGTCAGCGCCCCCGCCGGGGTGTCAGGATCGCGGATGTAGGGGCCCAGGTCGAACGAGTACGGCTCGTCGAACCGGACGGTGAGGTTCGGGACGTTCCCGATTGTGGGCGGATCGTCGATCGGGAGGACGGTGATGATGATCGTGTCCTCCGCGATCGCGCCCGTCGGGTCCTCCGCGCGGAAGGTGACCTGCTCCCACCCGAACCAGTTGGAGTGGGCCTCGACGTCCACGGAGTGGTTCGCATGGATCGTGACGTTCAGGTGGGTGTAGCCACCGGAGTAGAACAGGGCGTCCAGGTCCGGATCCGTGAAGTAGTCGTCGAGGTCGAAGACGCCGACGCGACGTTCGCCTTCGACCATCACGAGGTCGGGCAGCTCCAGGTCAAGGACGGGCGGGCGGTCCGACGTGACCTTGACCGCCACGACCCGGGACGTGGTGTCCTTGCCGTCGCTGACCGTGAGGGTGATGAAGACCCACTGGTCGAGGAGGCTCTCGGGGTACAGGAAGGTGACATTGAGGCCGGAGGCGACGGCCCGGGTCGGGTCGTCCGTGAGTAGGGAGATCTGAGCCATCGGATCGTCGATGTCCGAGATGTACGGGGCGAAGTTGAACGTGTAGGGTTCGTCATGACGGACGACGAGGACCCCCGGAGGGCTGAACCCCGGGGGATCGTTGACCGCGCTGATGTTGATCCACGCGGCCTGTCTCGTCCAGTGGCCGTCGGAGTCCGTGAGCCAGTACGTGACCCGCATGCTCCCCCATGCATCCGGCTGGGGGTAAAACGTGAGGAGGTGGTTCCCGGGCGTCTCGAGTCCGCCGATGCTCACGATGTCCGGGTCGAAGCCGCTCACGTTCCATCGGAGGCCCGAGAGGGGCGTGTCGTCGTCCCGGACGAGGCCGGAGAGGAGGATCGACCAGGGAGCCTCGTCCTCGATCCGGTTCGTGTCTGGGATGACTCCCGTGAGCCGGGGCGTCGGGTCGAAGATGGGCGCGTCGTAGACGATGCGGAGACGGGGACGTCGGGCCGGATCGGCATCGTCGGAGCTCGCGAACGCGTGCACAGGTCCGGAGGCCTCGTTTGACTCCGTCAGGACGACGCCCGCGTTCGGATACGCGCCCGTGAACCAGTCCCGCACCATCGCGGTCACGTTCCACGTGACCGTGCCGGGGGCCGCGGCCGACGCGGACTCCGCGGATCCGTAGTCACCTCCGGCCGTGGCCCACGCGGCGATCCCGTCCCGGTAGGACCAGGACACGCCCGCCGCTGGGTACGTCTGGGGGGACCCCATCGAGACCTCGAGGAAGGGCACACCCGTCGGGGAGGCTCCGTCGTGCGCGAGGTGGGTGTGGTTCCAGTTGTAGCCCCACGTGCGCCAGTCGCGGGCCAACCCTCCCGTGCCGTAGACCTCGACCCCGATCCCCGTCGGGATCACGATCTCAAGGGTGCCATCGGCATCGAGGTCCGCGATGGCCGGGGTGTACAGTGCGAACTGGGAGAGGCCTCGGAGTCCTGGGATATTCGCGGACGTGTTCCACCGTCGGATGAGGTTCCCGTTGCGATCGAGGATCCGGAGTGCGGCGAGCCCGCCTTGGCCCTCTTCGAGGTACGCGACGTCGCGCGAACCGTCCTTGTCCAGGTCGACGACGGCCGGGTAGAGGGGCTGGAACGCGTCGTCCGTGTGATCCCACAGGTACGTGCCGTCGGACCCTCGGAACGCGTACAGGCCGCCCGTCTCGACGCCGATAAGGATCTCCAGGCTCCCGTCGCCATTGAGGTCCGCGAGGGTCTGGCCGCCTTCCTTCCAGCCCGGCACGGGGATCGGCGCAGTCCACTCGAGTGCCCCCGTCACGGCGTTGAAGGCGTAGAAGGGGCTCCCCGAATCCTCGTCGACAACGATGACCTCGAGGGTCCCATCGTTGTCCGTGTCGGCCAAGGCGACGGCGTTCTCGAGCCAGGTCGCGGGAACGGGCGAGGTCGCCCATCGCTGAGCCCCGCTCACGTCGTACGAGTAGGCGAACGTGTCGTCCGAGGAGAAGAAGAGCTCGGCCTGGCCGTCCCCGTCGAGGTCCGCGACGGCGACCCCGTACGCCCAGTCCGTGGCCGGGAACGTCTGGATTGCAGTGTGCGTGACGCCGTCCAGGGCCGTGGCGGCCCCCCCGCGCCCGCTGTACACGACATCGAGGACCCCGTCCCCGTTCACCTCGACGAGGACCGGCGGGGCGTAGGGGGTCGATCCGAGGGCCAGCGGTTGCCGCCACACGATCCCGCCGGCGTTGTTCAGCCGGACGATCGCCGGGTCGTTCGCGACCACGACGATGTCGAGGGCCCCGTCGCCGTCCATGTCCCGGATTTGAGGCGTGTACGGGATCGACCGGACCGTGGAGACCTGGGTGGCCCACTTCTGCTGGCCCGTCCCGGTGAGCGCGTAGACATAGCCGTCCTGGCCGCCGAACACGACGTCCAGGGCGCCGTCCCCGTCGAGGTCGACGATCGACGCGCCCGAGGACCCCGTGCCGGAGTTCCAGGTCCACAAGGGTCCCGCGCTCCACGTCTTCGTCCGGTACGCGGGAACCGCCGTCCCGTTGCGGCTGTAGTAGACCTCGTACGTCTTCGTCGCGTACGGGCCGACGGAGGCACCGAAGACGAGCTTCGCCGATGCGACCTGGCCCCCCGCGAACGTCGGCGCATAGACCTGGGACGGGACGACGGAGCCGCCGTCCATCGTCCTCAGGTCCCTCTCCGGGATCGCGATCGTGTAGGGCGCGAAGGGAATCGTGAGTTCGACGGGTTCAGAGACCCGCCGCGCGCCCGCGGTCTCCCGGACGGTGACGGGGACACGGGTCCACTCGTTCTCGCCGAACCCCTCCTGCCAGGGTGCGCCCGCGCGGCGGACCTGGACGACCCCGGCGCCCCCCCAGAGCTGGGTCGCCTCGAGGTTCGCGTTCACGATCGTCGCGCCGGCCGGCAAGGAACTGAGATCGAACCGGAGGAGGCTTCGGGTCAGGCTCGCGTTCCCCGCGTCGCGGCCGACGAGGAGACTCACATTGTTCCCGTAGTTCGCCGCAGGTGTGATGTCGAGGATGAACGCGTCCGTCCCGTTCACGGGATCGGGCTGGAGGGTGACGGTGAAGAGCGCGCGAGGCTCCACCGGGGTCGCGCCCGGGCCTCCCGACTCCGGGATCGTGAGGGGCGTCGCGAGGAGCGCGAGGGCGCACGCTAGCGCCAGCGCCACTCGAGCCTGCGGCCTCGCCGCACTCCGTCTCGGAACCACGACGGCTTCCCGTGCTTCTCCATCGGCTAAAGCCTTTGGCGACCGTTATCGCCCGTGATTGATTATGACCGGGTGTGGATTGCGGGAGGGTCCCGCTCGGAGGGGCGTCCCAAGCCGCGTCACGGACCCGGCCCGGGCCGCGCGGAGGGTCTGATACTCACGCGTGATTCTTGGCCGGACGCAACCCCTGGCCTCCTCGTGCCCGACGGATCCGGCCGCCGTCACGGGTCGCCCCGAATCCTGTCTCTGCGAGGACCTCGCCGGGACCGACTCCCTCATCCGGGCCTCGCGCATCGGGGGGCTCGAAGGTGGGTCGATGGGACTCCGTATCCTGGTCCGGCGCCTGGACGGACCGCCGAGGACGATCGGGATCGGACTCGGAACGGCCTACGCCGGCTTCGGGCTCGACTTGTACATCCACGAAATCGGGCAGGCTGTGGCCGACGCGGAGTCGATCTGGTCCCTCGCCCACGTGCCGATCTTCCTGGGCATGGGGATTGTCGCCACGGGGTTACCCTGGGCCCTCCTTCGCGCCGCCGTCCCGGCCCGATCTGCGACCGCGTGACGGGCGATCAGGGGACCCGCCCGAGGACGGGCGGCGCCACGGGCGTCGCGACGAGGGTCTCGTGCCGCCGGAAGGCCGCCACGACGTAGGCGCTCGGCACGACGGCGACGAGGGCCATGAGGGCGAGGGCCGTCCCGATATCTGTCGCGTCGACGAGCAGCCCGACGAGGGGCTCGAAGATCGCGAGGGCGAGGGTCACGAAGAACGTGGAGATCCCGAGGACCGTCGCCCGGTCGCTCGAGCCGACCCGCCGGTTGATGATCGTCGTGACCATCGGGCCCTCGAACCCCCATAGCAGGTAGTACGGGGTCTGGGCGAGGACCGCGAGGGTCAGCCCGAGACCCGGCGAGAACCAACCCGCGCTCGCTCCGTACACCACGAGGAACGGTGGGAAGACGAGGAAGAAGGCGATCCGCAGGGCGCCGCCCTCCCCCACCCGCTCGAGGAGGCGTCCCATGGACAGGCCGCCCACCGCGGCGACTACGAAGAACGCGGACCACACGAACCCCATGAGCAGGAAGTCCCCTCCGACGACGTCGCTGATGAACGGGGAGCGGAAGAACGCCATGACGTACGTCACGACCCCGATGAGGACCTGGAAGACGATCACGAGGACGATGGGCCGATGGTCCCGCGTCGTCCGGAGCCCCATCCGGATCTGGCCGGCGAGGCCCGTCGCGGCCTGGCGTCGGACCGCAGGCTCGCGGAACGTCGCGGCCACGACGAGGGCGGCGAGGCCCGGGACCGCGTACACGAGGAGCGGCACGGCGAGGGACCTCGTGAGGAACACGAGGAGCCCGCCGAGGGGGACCGCCGCCGCCGTCGCGAGGGACGTCAGCATCGCGGCGCGGCTCACGACCTTAGGGTAGCGCTCCTCCTGCCCCGCCTCGGCGAGGGTGTCGTAGAGGTACGCGGACGCGGTCCCCCACATGAACGCGGCGCCGAGGGCCCAGATCCCGTTCGCGAGGGCGAAGATCGGGAGGGACCCCGCAAGGCCGAAGAGGACGATCCCCGCGTCCCAGATCGCGACCCCGACGAGGAGGGCCGGCTTGCGGCCGTAGCGGTCGGCGATGGCCCCTGCAGGCATCGTCACGAGGAGGCTCACGATCCAGAACACGATGTCTACGAGGGTCGCCTGGAAGGCGTCCGCGTGGTCGAACAGCCAGAGGGTCCAGAACGGGCTCCAGAGCTGGAACGCGACGAGCATGTCGAACGCGTAGTACCGACGGATCCGGGACTCCAGGGAAGGCCGCTCCACGCCCACGGGCCGACCGGAACCTGAGGGGCTCCATAACCTTTCGGCTCGTACGGATACGACGGGCGGGGGAGCCCCTCGCCTGTCTCACACGGGGAGGAACCCGCGCGCGTCCGCGAGGAGGACCGCGAGACTCAGCACGGATGACTCGAACTCGCCCCGGCGCGCGCCGCCGAGGACGTCGCTCACGCGGAGCCGCTCCACGCTCCGGATCTCGTCGGGGCTCGGCGGGCCTCCCGTGGGCGTCCATCCGTCCGCGACGAACAGGTGGAGGCTCCCTTCGAGGTAGGCGGTCAGGTTGTTCCCTTCGTAGAGGGGGATTGTCCTCGAGGCCGCGTGACCCGTCTCCTCGAGGAGCTCCCGCCGCGCGCGCGCCTCCGCGGACTCGCCGTCCTTCGCGATCCCTCCGGGGAGGGAGAACGCGATCCGCCGGAGGCCGTGGCCGTACTCCCGCGTAAGGAGGATGCGGCGGTCCCCCGTGACGGGGAGGATCCCCGCGGACGTGCCGAAGTGGAGCCGGATCCACTCGCGGGTCGCCCCGCTCGGGAGCACGACGCGGCCCTCCGAGATCGGCGACCACGCGTCCCGGAGGCGGCGGGTCTCCACGATGCGCGGGGTGTCCTCCATCCTCGATCGGCCTCCCTGGAGGAAAGACATCTGGGCACAGAGCTCCCGCGCCCCGAGCCCGTTGGGGCCCCGCGGAAACCCTTAATATCGTTCATCGGACTATCCGCGCCCGATGCCCCTCAAGTTTTGGAAGAAGGAGAAGCCTCCGAAGGGCAAGGAAGAGGAGGGGGAGGAGGCGGGGGAGGCACCGCCTGCGAAGAAGGAGGCGCCGAAGCCGGCAGCCAAGGAGGCCGCAGAGCCGAAGAAGGAGGCCCCTCCCCCGGCCCCGGCGCCCGCCGTCCGCCCGGAGGCCTTCGAGGCGACGGCCCAGGAGGTCCATGCCGGGCTCGTGGAGCTCGGCCTCACGATCCCCGCGACGCGGGAGATCTTCGCGAAGCGCGCGGGCCTGTATCCGGGCGGCGCAGGGGCGTTCCACAAAGACTACGGCTCCGAGCCGTACCGCGCCGCGACCCGCGTCCTCGCGGACTGGCTCGGCCTCCGCGCCCCCCACGACTTCGACCCCGAGAAGCTCCTCGCGGAGGCGAACCCGCGGCTCAGCTCCTTCGGCCTCTCCGTCGAGCTCGGAGACCTCTCGTGGCTCGACCAGGAGCTCGGGCTGCGAAAGGCGCGCCTCCGCCTCGCCGATTCCGAGAAGGTCGTCCGGTTCAAGGACCCCCGGGACTTCGTGAAGGGGATCAACGAGCTCATCGCGGGGAGGAAGGTCGCGTTCCTCGAGCTCGAGACCTGGTCCGACGACTTCGCGTTCCTCCTCGTCCGGGACCCGAAGTGGGACCGCCTCGCGGAGACGGAACTCGTCGTCGTGAAGGCGCCCCAAACCGCGGTCGGCGGGGAATGCGGGGAGTGCGGGGCGAAGGTCGGGAAGTACTGGAACGACTGCCTCGCGTGCGGGGCCGTGTTCGGCTAGGGGCCCTTGTCCTTCTCCGGGGGCTTGTCTTTGACCCCCGGCTTGGACCGGAGGATCGGGGACGGGTCGTACATCGCCTGGGGCCACTCCCGGCGCTCGACCTTCATCCCGCAATGCGGGCAGTTCTTCGCGTCGAGGTGCTCCTCGTTCCGCGTGAAAAGGACCTTCCCGTCGCAGTAGGGGCAATGGAGGGTCCGCGGCTTCCGCATGATCTTCTTCGCGAAGACGGACATGGCCCCCTCACGCAGCTCCGGGCTCATCCCGCGAGCCAAGGCATGGGCCATTAAGAAGGTTCCGCCCGGCCCGCGGTCCCTCGGGAGGGGCCGGCGCGGCCCGCGCAAAGGTCAAATGGGCCGTACGCATCCGTCGGACCCGGATGGCCGACCTCCGCCTTCGATCCCATCACGAGGTCCGGGGCGCCGTGTTCCGGACGGAGGCGGGATGGTCCGTCCCCGCGAGCTACGGGCCCCTCGGCTTCGAGGTCTCCCGGGTCCGTCGCGGCGCGGGGCTCGCAGACCTCAGCGACCGCCGGAAGCTCGTCGTCACGGGCGAGGACCGCGTGACGTTCCTCGACGGCCTCGTGACGGCCGACGTGAAGACCCTCGACCCGGGCTCCTCCTCCTACGCCCTCGTCCTCACGGACAAGAGCCGCGTCGTGGGGGACCTCTGGCTTCACGCGTTCCCCGACCGGCTCGTCCTCGACCTGGAGGCGTCCCAGGCGGAGGCCGTCCACGGCCATGTGCGGAGGTTCCTCGTGAGCGACGACGTGTCGTTCGAGCTCCTGCCCGCGGCGATGCACCTCGAGGTGATCGGGCGGGAGGCCCCCGCCTTCGTCGCGCGGGCGCTCGGCTGGGACGTCCGGGGGAAGCCCTCCGGATCTTTCGTGACGTTCCCCCTGGACCGGAAGACGAGCGTGCACGCCCTCCGGACGACGCGGTTCGGCGAACCCGCCGTCGTCCTGTGGTCCGCGGGAGGCGACCTTCGTCCCGCGTGGTCCGCCCTCGACCGGGCGGGCGTCCCCGCCGTGGGCCGGGAGGCGCTCGAGGTCCTCCGCATCGAGTCCGGCCTCCCGCGAGTCGGGGTCGACATGGGGCAGGACACCCTCGCCCTCGAGGCCGCCCCTGACGGCGCGATCAGCTTCACGAAGGGCTGCTACGTCGGGCAGGAGGTCGTCGCCCGGGGCACGTACCGCGGCCACATCCGGAGGAAGCTCATGGGCCTCCGGATCTTCGGGGACGTCCCGCCGGCCCGCGGCGATCCCGTCACCCTGAAGGGGGCGGAGGTCGGCCGGGCGACGAGCGGGGCCTGGTCCCCGACGACGGGCTGGGTCGTCGCCCTCGCCCTCGTCCGGGTCGACGACGTCCCCGCGGACGCGAGCCTGTTCGTGGACCGCGGCGGATGGGACCTCCGTGCGAGGCTCCATCCCCTCCCGTTCGTCCGCGGCTCCGCGTGAGCGGAGGGCGGCATCCTCATATCCGGCCGCCGAATGGGGTGGGCCCATGTGCCGGATGATGGGCGTCGTGAGCCAGGGGCCCGTCTACTACGACCTCTTCGAGGAGTTCGCGGAGCTCGCGACGACGGGGATGTGCCCGGTCGGCGCGCCGGACGAGCGCGGACACAAGGACGGCTGGGGGCTCGCGTGCTTCGAGGATGGCGCCCTCAAGGTCCACATGCGGGACGTCGGGGCCGCGCCGGACGCCTCGAAGTACTACGGGACCGCGTGGAAGATCGCGAAGCTCAACATCGAGCGGGCGCCCGGGCGGAGCCTCGTCGTCCTCGGGCACCTCCGCCGGGCCTCCTCGAAAGCGCGGGGCGCCCAGAAGTGGTCCCACCCCTTCCTCGAGGAACGCGACGGGACGACGTGGGCCTTCCAGCACAACGGGTCCCTCGAGAAGGAGGCGGCGGACCCCGATCGGATCGACTCCCAGATCCTCTTCTCCCTCGTCCTCGACGCCCTCGACGGGCCCGGCCACGAGGACGTCTCGAAGGCGGTCCGCGCCGCCCGGGAGGCCGCGCTGAAGGACTACGGAGGCTTCACGAGTCTCAACCTCATGCTCACGGACGGGCGCTCCCTCCACGCGTACCGGGACTTCCGGTCGAACGGGGAGTACTACACCCTGTACCAGGACCACTTCGGGGAGATGGTCATCACGACCTCGGAGCCGATCCTCGCGATGAAGGCGGAGCCCCTCCCCCGCGGCGTCCTCCACACGGTGACCCCGGACCTCGAGGTCCAGCGGACGACGATCGCGTGAGATCCGGGAGACGCGGATCAGGCCGGGTCCATGGCCGTCCGAGGTCTCGGGAGGACTCCGCGAAGGCGCCCACCCCCTGTCCAGGTCCGGACCGCCCCCGTCGAGGGCCAGCGCACGGGAGGCTCTCCCGCGCCCTCCGCCTCGACGTGGAACCGGAGGATCCGGGGGATTCGGAGGGGCTGGACCAGCGCGACGAACCGACCGCGGGAGTTCACGAAGGGGACGGGATGACGCCGGCCCTCCCCGGCGATCTCGTAGACGAGCTCGAGCCGCCGGGCGGCCTCGAGGTTCGAGCCCGAGAGGACGACCCGACGCAGGCCGTTCCAGTCTTCGATCCGCGCGCCTTCGAGGGCGAAGCCTCCTGCGGCCTCCGGCTCGGGCTCCGCGTCGGCCTCGAGGGGGCCGAACCGTTCAGGCTGGGCCCCGCGGCGGTCGGCCGAACCCCGGAATTGGGCCCAATCCCCGGGCCGGAACCGCGCCCTCGGGAGGGTCCAGCCCCGGATCGACCCGTCCCAGGATGCGGCGACGAGGAGGCCCCCGCCCCGGGGTAGGGGCGCGGCGGCGGGCGTCGAGAAGATCGGCCCTCCTGTGCGCAACGGGAACCCGGGCACCGGGCGCCCGTCGGGCCGGAGCGCATGGATCCCGCCGTCCCACGAGCCGACGAGGACCTCGCGGGCGCCGTCGCCGTCGAGGTCGAACGCGATCGGGCTCGACCAGACGAAGTCTCCGACGTCCACGGGCCATCCGGACCGGAGCCTCCCGCGGACGTCCCACGTGTACAGCCGCTCGCTGCCCACGACGATCGAGGGGCCCTCCCCGGACCGCAGCTCGGCGACCGCCGGCGAGGACACGATCCACGAGTCCGTGGCGCGAGGCCATTGAGACGCCACCCGGGGACCTGCGGACGTGACGTGGACCCGGTCCGCGGCCCACACGAGATGGCCACCGCGGTCCTCGAGGTTCACGGAGGCCGCGGACGACCACACGACGTGGCCGGCGGCCCCGATCCTCCGGTGGCCCGTGCCGTCGGCGGCCCAGGCATGGAGCCCGCGGTCCCACGCGCCGACGGCGACCCCGGGCCGTCCGTCCCCGTCGAACGCCGCGACGGTCGGCGAGGCGCTCACGAACGGCCGCCCGGGAATCGGGGCCGTCCACATCGTGGACCCGTCGCCCCGGAGGGCGCGGACACAGCCGTCGTCGGAGCCCACGACGATCTCCGAAGCCCCGTCCCCGTCGAGGTCCGCGAGGGCGGGGGTCGAGAAGACGTCCGCGTCCGTGGCCTGCGGCCATCCCGCGACAGGGTCGCCGTCCGCATGGAACGCGTAGATCCCGCCGTCGTCACAGCCGACCACGACCTCCCCCCGGCCGTCGCCCTGGATGTCTCCGAAGGCGGGCGAGGAAGCGAAGGGGAGCCGCCCGCGCCTCGGCCAACGGGGCATGGGAACGCCGTCCCAGGAGAGACCATGGAGCCGGTCCCCGCCGACGAAGATCTCCGGCCAGCCGTCCCCGTTCACGTCCGCGAGGAGGGGCGAGGAGCTGATTCGGCCCCGCGTCGACCGCGCGAAGAGCGGCTCGACGAGGGCCGTCACGGAGTTCGCCTCCGTGCGAAGACGTGGAGGTGGTCCCCCCATGCCCGGAAGGGCCACGCGACCGCGAGGCGTCCATCGAGGGCGTCGAACGGCCGTCGGAGGGGCCCGAGGCGGGCCCACGTCCGCGAGAGGTAGGGAGGGGGGAGGGCCACGAGCCATCCCTCGATGCGCTCGACCACGAACCGCGGCGCGAGCGACCGGAGGAGCTCGCCTTCCGAGTAGGCGCGCGCCCGGACCTCCGCGAGGCCGTACAGGCCGATCCCCGTATCGCCGCGGAGACGCCGGAAGGCGCGGCGGAGGTCGAGCCGCAGGGAGGCCGCGAGGAGCTCGGTCGCACACGGGCGGCTCACGACGGAGGCGACGAACGCGGCCCCGGGTCTCAGGAGCCGCGCGATCCCCTCGAGGGTTCTGAGGAGATCGGGCTCGCAGTTGAGGGCTCCGAAGGAGCTGTAGGCGCCGTCGAAGGACGCGCCCCGGAGCGCGTCCCCGAGATCCCCCGCCGCGAGCGCGCGGACCGCGACGAGGTCCTCGAGCCCTTCCGTCCGGACGCGCGCCCGCGCGAGGTCGACCATCCGGGGCGAGACGTCCGTCGCGGTCACGCGGACCCCGCGGCGCGCGAGGTGGACCGCCTCCGTCCCCGTCCCGCACCCTGCCTCGAGGACGTGCATCCCGGGCCCGAACGCCTCATCGAGCCACGCGAGGGAACGCTCCCGCATCCGCGCATGGAGGGGGTTCGTCTCCACGATCGCCTCGTACCCGGAGGCGAGGCGGTCGAACGCCGTCCCGACGGCCGCGTACCCGGCCATGTCAGTCCCCCCGGAGATGGGCCCATCCCCCCAGGGTCACGTCGACGAGCCCGTACGCGAAGCGGTCGACCGCCTTCGCGAGGACCCCGGGGCTTTCCGCGGCCGCGCGACCCGTCTGGACGACGAGGTGCGTGCCCAGGATGGCCGCCCGGTAGAACCAGGACCCGTATCGGTTGTTGTACAGGACGACGTTGTCCCGGGTCATCCTCCAGTGCTCCCCCTCGCGCAGGGACTGCCGGACGGTCTCGTGGAACTCCGTGCCCGGGAGGGGATACGCGACCGTGATGCCGTAGTCGTCGGGCTGGAGGCGGCGGAGCATGTCGATCGTCAGGCGGAGGTCGTGGACGTCCTCCGGAGGATACCCGTAAATGAGGAACCAGTACTGCTCGATCCCCAGGTCCGCGGTCTTCCGGCTGATCGCATGGACCTCCTCGATCGTGATCCCCTTCTTCATCGCGTCGAGGACCCGCTGGCTCCCGGACTCCACACCGTATAGGATGCGCCGGCATCCGATGTCGCGGAGCCGCCCGAGGACCTCCTCGTCGACGAGGTCGACCCGGCTCAGGCACTCGAAGGGGATCTTCGCGTCCGCCTGCTCGATTGCGTCCGCGAGCTCGAGGGACTTCTTCCGGTGGATCGTGAAGATGTCGTCCGCGAAGCGGATCATGTCGGGCCGGAGTCGCGCCTTGAGCTCGAGGAGCTCCCCCACGACGTTCCCCGCGCTCCGATGCCGGTACCGCGCGCCGAAGATGGGCTTGCAGCACCACGTGCACTGGAACGGGCAACCCCGTGCGGTCATGACCGTCGTCTGGCTCGCCCCGTGGAACCTCCGGGTCGTCGCCGCGTACGCGGGCCAGTCCGTCAGGTCGCGGGCGGGGTACGGGATCCCGTCGAGGTCCTCGACGGACCCTCGAGGGGCCGTGCGGTGGATGCCCCCGTCCTGGGGCAGGGCAAGGCCCGCGATCCCCTCGAGGCCGTCCGCCTCGGGGGACGCGAAGTGCCCTGCGAGTTCGACTCCCGTCACCTCCCCTTCCCCGAGGGCGACCGCGTCCACGGTCCCCCCCTGGAGATAGACATGGGGCGCGGAGGAGGGGTCGGGTCCCCCCGCGACCACGGGGAGGCCGCGCGCGTGTGCGATCCGGGCCATGTCGAGGGCGACGTGGCGGGAGATGACCGTCGCGTAGATCCCGACGGCCCGGGGCCGATGCGCGTCGAGGGCCCTCGCAAAGTCCCGCAGGCCGGTCGCGTGGGTGCCGTCGAAGAAGGCGGGAGTCAGGCCCGCGGCGCGGAGGCACGACGCGATGTACAGGGGCCCCAGGGGCGCGAACGGCCCTTCGATCCGCTCCCCCTTCCGGTCGTAGGCCATGAAGTAGGAGTTCGCGAGGAGGAGGTCGGGACCGCCTGTCATGGGACCACCCGGTACACGAAGACGGCATGGGTCCCCGACGCGGCCCCCCTCGCATCGTACACGAGTTCGAAGTCTGCGGTCCCTGTCCCCGCCTCGAGCTCGGGGAACAGGGTCCTCAGGGCGTAGTACGGGACCCCTATGTACACGACGTAGGCCGCTCGTCCCTCCAGGAACGCGAGGGCCGCGCCGCGGTCTTGGGGCAGCCAGCGGGCCCCTAGGATGCGATCGGGCGGATACCCGCTGTGGTAGGCCGCGATGGACGACTCACTCACGAGGATCTTCCCCTCGGGGAGCGGGAGGGTCGAGAGGAACCGCCCCGCGCGCACGAGAGGCTCCATCGCCTCGCTCGACGGGAAGCCGCGCTCCCAGAACGACGCGGCGGAGGGGAGCATCGTCGCGGAGGCGAGGACGACCGTCGCGGCGATCGCCGCGGGCACGAGGACAGGTCGCCCGCGGAGGGTCGGGCTGCGTGCGCGACCGAGCCGCCGCCCGAGAGCCGCGAGGCCCTCGGCTCCGTACAGGGAGAGGAACGGGATCGTGATCATGACGTAGCGGTAGCTGGGGTTCCCGAACCGGAGGGCCGTGTACATGAAGATGAAGCCCCAGAGGGTCAGGACGATCCAGGCGCCGAGGTCCTCCCGTGCCCTTCGGACGACGACGGCCGCCCCGGCGACGAGGACGATCGGGAAGTACCCGATGTAACCCGCCCACCACCGGAAGAGGGCCTCCCCCGCGGCGATCTGGGTCCCTACGGACAGCTGGTACCGGACGTCCGTCGAGGTCTGCTGGACGACGAGAGCCGGGAGGAAGCCCCATTGCGACGCGTACACCGTGTACGCAGCCATGAAGGCCGCCGCGGGGGCGAGGACGAGGAGGGCGGACCGGCGCGATCCCCATGCAGGTCGGCGCATGGCGAGGAAGGCCGCGGCGAGCGCAACGACGACCCAGGCCTCGTAGCGCGTCATCGCGGCGAGGAGGAATGCGGCCGCGGCAATCGCCCGGTTCCGGGGCCGCGCCGCGTCGAACGCGAAGAGGCACGAGTACCCGAGGAGGACGAGGAACCCCGTGAGGGACTCTGCGGTCGCCCATCCGCTCACGACGACGTCGACGAAGTTCAGGGTGAAGAACGACAGGGCCGCGAGTCCCACGGCCGTCCCGGACCTCCGGCCGAGGACGTACACGAGGACCCCCGTCGCGGAGGACAGGAGGAGGTTCGCGCCCTTCAGGGCGGAGAAGTTCCACACGCCCGCGACCCCGAGGACCCCGGCCCCGAGGAAGTGATAGATGGGCAGCCAGTTCCCCTGGGTCATCATCGAGTGCCGGTCCCAGTACTCCCCCGTCGTCACGAGGTTCGCGGAGATCCACCAGTTCTGGTACCCGTCCTCGAAAGGGTCAAGGAACGCCGCGTAGTGGAGGCGGAGGAAGAGACCCGCCGCGAGGAGCCCCAACGCGACGAGGTGCTCGGGGCGGGGGACGGTCCGGAGCCCGTGCGCCACGGTCGAGGCGGAACGCCCGATCCGACCGAGGATTCGGCCGGACGGGATCAGAGGGAATCGCCATGCGGTGTCTTCGATGTCGACCACCCCTTCACGCGGAACGCGAGGAGGAACGCGAGGAGCCAGTGGAACCCGTACACGTAGAGCGCGGGGAGGTACCGCAGGTCCCCCCGGTTCCCCGTCCTCGCGAGGATGAGGGCCATCGTCCCGTACGCGCCGATCCACAGGGAGACCCAGAGGACCGCGGGCGGGTACCAGTACGTGAAGGACCACGGGAGGACGTAGTGGAGGATCGTCAGGACCGTGGACGCGTACCACGCGCCGTTCGCGACGGGGGCCGCGAGGTAGAGCATGTCGCTGAGCCCCATCCAGCTGCGCCAGCGCTTCGCGAGGACCTCCATGTGGCCCCGCTGCCACCGGCTCCGCTGACGGAGGAGGAGCCGCCAGGAAGGCGGCTTCTCGTCGAAGGCGACGAGGTCCGGCTTGTACTCGATCCGGGCGCCGTCGAGGACGAGCTTGCAGTACAGGTCGTAGTCCTCTACGAGCTCGTTGTCCCAGCCCCGGACCCTCTCGAGGGCCTCCCGGCGGAAGAACACGCCGGTCCCCGCGATGGGGCACGGGAGCCCCGCGGCGTTCCGGCCGCCCCAGAAGAGGTGGGAGAAGATCCGGTACTCGACGGCCTGGAGCCTCGTGAGGAGGTTCGCGCCCTCGTTTTTCGTCTCGATCCGGGCCTGGAGGACGTCCGCCTCAGGCTCCGTCAGGAAGTAGGCGACGGCCCGGCGGAGGAGCTTCGGGTCCGGCAGGCGGTTGTCCGCGTCGAACTGGGCGATGATCTCGCCCCGTGCCGCGGCGAGCCCGGCGTTGAGGGCCAGGGCCTTCCCCGAGGTCCCCGTGCGCAGGTCGAGGACGCGGAGGCGGGGGTCCTGGACCGCGCCCGCGATCTCCGCCGTGCCGTCCGTGCAGTTGTGGGCGACGACGATCACCTCGACGTGGGGGTAATCCTGGGCCAGGAGATCCGTCACGAGCCCGCGGATCACGCGGGCCTCGTCGCGGGCGGGGACGATGACGGACACCGTCGGGGAGTGGATCGCGACGGAGTCCACGTCGATCGCCACGGGCACGAAGCGGAGGGACGCCACCGCAAAGACGAGCCAGAGGACCGCGACGGAGAAGATCGATGCGGTGAAGCCCGCCGTCAGGAGGGTCAGGTCGAGCACGATGGGCCGACCCCGCAGGTCCGGGAACGTCGCGAGGCCGAAGTCCCTCGCGAGGGCCCCGACCATGAGGGCGAGGATCGCGGCCGCGTAGGCTACGACGAGGACCAGGACGACGAGGTCGCGGACGCCGCGGACGCCGACGGCGCGCAGGGGGTCCCTCAATCCTGAAACACCTCGTAGGGGAACTTGACCCTCCGGAGGAACGCGGCCCGCGCCTTGGCCTCGGGGTCCGTCCGGCTCGTCTGGACGAGGACGTACAGGACCCGCGCGACGGAGCGCGCGAGACGCTCGACCCGGGCGAGCCACCGCGGACGGGACGCGATGCCCTCGAGGAGGCCCGCGAGGGCCCCCGGCCTCGGGACGATCTCGTCCGCGAAGGCGCGGCGGTAGGCCTGTGGGAAGATCGGGCCGATCCACGCGTTCCGGCGGAGGATCTCCGCGAACCGTCCCGCCCCGAAGAGGGGCTGGGCCCGGAGGAGCTCGAAGGCGAGATGCCGGTCCTGCCGCACGAACGGGTCCGTGTCGGACTCCGTCCAGATCACGTTCACGCAGACGACCTTTGGGAGGAGAAGGAGGCGGTCCCGGGAGGCCCTGCGCGTGCGGCGACGCTGGATCGCGTACCGCAGGCCGAGGAGGTTTGCCTCGAGGTAGCAGATGTACTTCGTCCCGTCCCGGACGACGAGGTCGAAGTCGATGTCGTCCCCGTCGTCATAGCCGCCCGAGGCGACGGAACCCGTGAGCCCGAGGCACCGGATGAACGGGCACGCCCGCAGGAGGTCCGCGGCGAAGGCCTCCGCGAGGGCGCGGGCCTCTCCGTTCCGGATTCGGTCCCGCACGGCCCGTTCCCGAGAGGGCCCGATCAGGTCCTGGTGTCCTCGCAGGGCCGCGTGGCCGTCGAGGACCACGATGTCCGGCGCGAGGCGGAGCGCGACCCGGAGGTCGGGCTCGGGGACCTCGCCCCCCAGGAGGGATCCCGCGAGGGACGCGAGGGTCGGCGCGTACCCCCACCGATGGGCAAGGTCCAGGGTCGACCGTGCTCGGGCGAGGACCTGCGTCGTCGTTGCCTCGGAAGCCACGGACTCGAGCTGCGGCGCCCCATCGCCCCCTCGGGCGCCGGCATTACTATCACGATAGTATTAAGGTTTTGCCGGAGTCCTGGGGGCGCCCTCGAGGAGGGTTGACAGGAGGAGGAGCCTTCGGACTCGCTCCCGGACGGGCGGGTAGCGGCTGAAGACCCCCTTCGCGGGCCCGAGGATGCTGAGGCCCCAGGCCGCGCGGGGCGTGGGGCCTCGGTCCGCGATCTTGAGGAGGGCGGACGCGAGGGCCGCCGGCTTCCCCGTCGTCCGGCCGCCCGCCTCGTCCGCGAGGTACTCCCGTTCCCGGTGGACCGCGGGGTCGAAGAACTTCGAGAAGGGGTCGAAGAAGAGGACCCGGGAGAGGACCCGGGAGAAGACCTTGAACCCCGCGTCGTGGTGCTTGATGTGCATGAGCTCGTGGGCGATGACGGTCTCCGCCTCGTCCCGGTCGAGGGCGCCGAGCAGCCCGCGGGACAGGAGGACCGTCGGGCGGGACCCGCCGACGGCCATGCCGACGGGGGCGTCGGAGTCCACGATTGCGATCCGCGTTCGGGGGAGGCCCTCGAACTCTGCGAGGAGGTCCGCGTAGGACTGGGTCCATGCCTCCCCGGGCTCCGGCCCCCGCAGGGGGAACCGCCGGAGGACCGCCGCGGGCGCGAAGCGCCACACGAGGGCGGAGATGACGATCGTGGCCGCGAGGGCGGCGAGGACGGCCCCCGCGGCGGCGATCTGGACCCCCGACGTCCGGTACGCGACGGAGCGCGCCTGCCACACGCACAGGAGGAGGCTCACCCCGACGAAGAGCCAAAAGAACATCGTCAGGGCGTAGAAGCCCGTGAGGAGGCTCACCCGGAGGCGCGGGTTCCTCCCGTTCGTGACGAAGACGTAGAGGAGGGTGGCCATGGATGCACCGCACACGGCGAGGATCGCGAGGGGCAGGGGCGCCGTCCAGTACGCCGCGAGGGCCTTCCCCAGGAGCTCGAGCCCCTCAGCCATGCCCCCTCTCCCTCTTCCGGCGCTCCGCGATCCGACGGTCGAGGTCCGCCCGGTCCCCCGACCCGAGCCCCGCCCCCTCGGGGAGGAGGTTCGAGACGGCGGCCCCGCCGAACGTGTCGACGAGGCGGCCCACCATCCCCTCGAGGGCCTTCCGGTACGCCGCACCCTCCCTGACCCGATAGCGGATCCGCTTCGAGCTCTCGCGACGGACCGCGACGAGGCCCTTGTCCACGAGCCGGTACAGGGTCGTCGTCACGCTCGTGTACGCGACGTCCCGGGACCGCCGGACCTGCCGGTGAATCTCCCCCGGGGACGCCTCTCCCAGGGACCGGAGGGCGCGGAGGACCGCGAGCTCGAGGTCTCCGAGTTCCACGGAATACGACAGGGATAGTAATCCTCATTAACCTTGGCCCAAACCGCGGGACCCCGGAGGGTCACGCGAGGGAGCTCGCCTGGGCGGCGAGGTCCGCGAAGCGCTTCCCCAGGATGTCGAGGCCCGCGACGAGGACGTCCTTCGAGGAGAGGGAGCCGTCCGTCTCGAAGCTCATGACGATCCGCGTGGGGTCGCTTCCCACCTTGACGGACTCGACCTTGTACTGCTCGATGAACCGCCGGCAGACCTTGCAGTCGGCCGGGAGCTCGACGGTCTGCTCCTCGCCGGAGCTGGATTCCATGTGGCTCGTGCAGTAGGGGACCGCCGGGTCGAGGGCGTCGAGGGACTTGTTCCCCGCCTTGAGGATCGGGTCGTACCGGTACCCGACGCCATGGGTCGGCTGCCACTTCGCGTGGTCCTTCCCCGAGCCGAGGACCGCGGTCGCGTAGATGAGCATGGCCTGGCCCTCCCCGAGCTTCACGATCGGGATGTTCGGGTCCCTCGGGCGGAGCTTCGCGTCCCCGATGGGCTCGAGGTCCCCCGAGGTGACGGTGCCCGGGCCCCGCTTGTTGAGGGAGTAGATGATCGTGCAGTTCGGGCAGCCCTCCCCGTGGCACGAGGGGCACGTCTCCCGCGGGTTGTAGAGGGCGAGGTCCGTCGGCACGGGGATAAGGCCGAGCCGATGGGCGATCATCTCGTCGAAGAGGGGGCTCACGCTCTCGTACTCCTTCCCGTCCTCGGCCCGGATCGGGCCGAGGTGGAACTCGACGTCCTCGATCGCCATCTTCGGCACGTCCGAAAGGAGGACCCGCCGGAGGGCGTTCGCGAAGGCGGGAGCCGTGTCCTCCAGGAGGAACCGCATGGATTCGTCCTTCGCCTCGAGGACCTTGATCTTCATCTCAGACCCTCCGGCCACGCCGGCCCCCCTTGGGCTTCGTCCCGTCGTGGGGGACGGGGGTGACCTCCTCGATCCGTCCGATTCGGAGGCCCGCGCGGGAGAGGGCGCGGATCGCGGCCTGGGCCCCGGGGCCCGGGGACGCGGACTTGTTCCCGCCCGGCGCGCGGACGCGCACGTGGATGGAGTCGATCCCCTTCTCCTTCGCCGCGTCGGCCACGCGCTCCGCGGCCTTCATCGCGGCGTAGGGAGAGGCCTCGTCCTTCGCGGCCTTCACGACCATGCCGCCCGTCGCCTTCGTGATCGTCTCGGACCCCGTGAGGTCCGTGAGGGTGATGATGATGTTGTTGTACGACGCGTAGATGTGCGCGACGCCCCACTTCGGCATGGTCAGGCCCCCTCCGGCCCGCCGCCCTCAGGGGGCTCGGGCGCCTCGCCAGGTCCCTCCTCGCCCTCGGGGGCAGGGGGCGGCGCGGGCATTTGGGACCCCGGCCTCGCGGGGTGGAGGTCGTTCGCGATCGGGGAGCGCTCGTCGTACACGATCACGTTCTCCTCCGTCCTCGTGACGATGTACCCGGGCACCGTCACCCGGCGCCCGTCGACGGACACGTGACCATGGACGATGAACTGCCGGGCCTGCCGCGGGGTGAAGGCGAGGCCCTTGAGGAACGTGAGGGTCTGCAGCCGGCGGGAGAGGACCGCCTCGACGTCGAGGGCGAGGACGTCGTCGAGGGTCGTGCCCTCGAGGGGCAGGAGGCCGATACGCCCGAGTCGGCGGAGCAGCTCGTCGCGCTCCTTCTCCGCCTGCGTGTCCCCCGTGCGGACGAGGGCCTGGAGCTGCCGCGCCCGCTGCCGGAACCGGCGCAGGACGAACTGGGACCGCCACAGCTCCTTCTTGTTCTTCAGGCCGTACTTCTTCAGGAGCTCGTTCTCCGCCTTGATCCGCTCGCCCTCCCACGGATGGGAGGGACGCTCGAACTTCGCGCGGGAGAACTTCGGGTCGCCCAACGGCTCACTCCTTCTTCTCTTCCTTCTTGCCGCCCTCTTCCTCTTTCGCCTTCGCGGCGGCGATCGCGGTCTTCTTGATCACACCGACGGTGAGCCCCGTCCGCCCGTTGCTCCGGGTCCGCTGCCCGCGGACCTTCTGGCCCTGCTCGTGCCGCACGCCCTTGTAGGAACGGATCATCCGCATCCGGTTGATGTCGTCCCGGAGCCGGATCTCGACGTCGGACCCGAACACGTGCATGTCGAGCCCCGTCTCCCAGTCCTTCGGGCGGTTCACCAGCCAATGGGGGGTGACCTCCCCGAGCTTCCCGAGGGACTCCTGGATCCGGTCCGTGTCCGCCTCGCCGAGGTTCCCGAGCCGCTCCGTCCGGGAGACGCCCGCGAGGGCCGCGAGGGCCTCCGCGACTCGGATCCCGACGCCCGGGATCGCGGTCAGCGCGTACGTGACGGACCGCGTGCCGTCGAGGTCCGTGTTCGCCATGCGGACGATGTACCGGAAGTCCTCCTTGACGCCCTCGAGTTTCTTCGGAGCCCTCGGGGCCTTGGGCTCCTCCTTCTCTTCCTTCGGCGCCTTCTCGGGTCTCTTCCGCTCCTCCGCCTTCGCGGGCGCAGGGGCCGGTGCGGGGGCGGTCTTCTCTTCAGGCATGGAATGGACCCCGGCTGGGGAGTCTCCCAAACTTCAGGACGTATTTAAGGATTAGGAGGTGCGCCGGGGGCGCGTTCCCAGAACCCCGGATATCGGACGACGAGGCCGACCTCGTCGACGTCGAGGTCCGCGGTGAACCCCGATCCGAGGGACTCGTACCGGTACGACCGCGGTCCGAGCCGGGTGTACCTCTGCCGGAGGGGCTCCACGGAGAGCTGCGGGAGTCGGACCCACGCTGCGAGGACCTCCGCCACGCCGCCCACTGGGAGTGCGAGCCTCCGGATCGGGAGGAGGTTCGTGGACGGGCTCGCCTCGAGGTCCACGTCCGTGCAGCCTGCGAGCTCGGGGGCGCGGGAGCCGTCGCGGAGCCAGGAGCCCGCTCCATCCGACCGCAGGCGCAGGGGTTGGGAGAGGCCGGCCCCGAGCCGCTCCACCCGAACCCGCCGCGTCCTCCACGCCGCGTCGAGGGCGATCTCGTACCGCACACGGCCCGAGCCCTCCTCCGGGGGACCCGTGAGCTCGCCGCGGATTCGCCGGCCACGGAACGCCGTCTCGAGGAGGACCCGGTCCGTCCCCCGGCCGTCGACCCGGCGCCACTCCGCGCTCCACGGTCCGGCCATGGCCCTCACGCGTCGCCGTCGCCGCCCCCGACGACGGCGTCCGCCTCGATCTCGACAAGCATCTCCGGGGCGATGAGGCGGGAGACCTCGACCATCGTCGTCGCGGGCCGGATGTCGCGGAAGACCTCGCCGTGTGCGCGACCGATCGCCTCCCAGGCCGAGATGTCCGTCGTGAAGATCCGCGTCCGCACGACGTCCCGGAGGTCCGCACCCGCGCGGCGCAGGGCGGCCTCGATGTTCCTCAAGGCCTGCGCGGTCTGCGCGCGAGGGTCCCCTCTCCCGATGATCGCGCCGTCGGGGCCCGTCCCCGTGGTCCCAGCGACGTACACGTTCGCGCCGATCCGGACCGCCCGCGAGTACCCGACGACGGGCTCCCACGGGGTCCCCGTGCCGATGTTCGTGCGCTCCATCCTCTTCCTCCGAATCGCCAAGGGCATCCGCGCCCGGGCTTTCAACTTCTCCCGGGCCCCTCACGAGGCGTCGGGACCTTTCGTGGCCCGGAGGACCTTGTAGCCGCTCCCGCGCCGGACGATCTCTGCGACCCCGAAGGCCGAGGCCATCCGCGCGCGGAGGGAGTCCGCCCCCTGCCGCGTTCGCGCCACGAGCCAGAGACGGCCCCCCTCGTGGAGGTGGTCGGGAGCCTCCGACACGATGCGATCAACGATGGCCCGCCCCGCCCGGAGGGGTGGGTTGCACAGGATATGGTCGAACCGGAGGTCCGCGACGGGGGCGTAGAGTCCACCCATGCGGACCTCTGCGTTCCGGATCCCGTTCGCCTGGAGGTTCCACCGTGCGAGGGCGACGGCCCTCTTGTTGACGTCCGTCAGGATGACGCGCCCGCCGTCCGAGAGGCGGGCCGCGACGATCCCGACGACCCCGTACCCGCATCCGAGGTCGAGGACGGACTCGCACGCCCCCAGATCGAGGGCCTCGAGGAGCAGCTCCGTCCCGCGATCCAGGCGCCCGCGGGAGAACACGCCCGCGTCGGATGTGAAGACGAAGCCGTGGCCGCGGATCGACACCCGGACCTCGGCGGGGGCGCGGCGGGACGTGGGCCGTCGGGAGAAGTACTGCTCCGCCATCCGCGCGCGGGCAACGGACCGGGAGGCCTTAAGCGCGTCGCTCCGACGCCGAGCTGTCGGGTTTCCCACCCTGTCCTAGGAGGAGGGTCGCGATCCGCAGGTCCTCGCTCGAGCCCGAGAAGTTTCCGTCCCGGAACTCCCGTTCCGCGCGTCCCAGGAGCTCCTGGACGTCGGGGATGAAGGGCAGGCCCGCGTCCTGGAGTTGGACGACGCGGGCGCGGGTCTCCTCGATCGCCTTCGCGAGGGTCTGCCGCACGTTCTTCCTGCGGACGAAGGCCGCGTGGGCCCGCTGGAGGTGCTCGAGCGCCCGCGCGTAGCTCCCCTCCCTCAGCGCCTTGCGCGCGTCGCGGATCGCCGTGTCCGCCTCGTAGGAGTGGAACCCTTCCCGGGTGAGTTGGGCGTAGAGGATCTCCGCGTCCACGAGGCCCGTCGTCGCGGCGCGGTACGTGTCCCCGAGCCCCTTCGCCTCTTCGGAGAGGCGCCGGGCCATCGCGACGCCGGGGTCGACGAGCCCCTTCGCCAACATGGACGCGGCCGTCTCGGCCTGGGTCTCGACCCGCTCCGTGGCCACGCCCTCCCCCCGCAGGTCCGCGAGATGGGTCTCGAGGGCCTTCAGGACCCGGACGCCTTCGCCGTAGTCCGACCTCCGGCGTCCCGCGGTCGCCTCGATCTGCTTCGCGATCCGAATCGCGCCGTCCACGTTTCCGAGGGCGAGTTCGCGGGTCGCGTCGTGGAGGGCGGACTCGAGGTCCGTCGCGGCACCGTCCGCGAAGGCCCGGGGGTCCGCGGGGCCCGAGACGTCGAGCAGGGCCTCCGTCGCGAGCTCTGCAAGGAAGATCTGGTTCGAGGCCTCCGTCGCCTTGTCGAGGAGGTCCCGGCCGTCCTTGTTCGCCCGCTCCAGGAGGACGCGGGCCTCGAGGTAGTTGGGCACGAACGCGCGGTTCTCCCAGATCCCCGCGAGGACCTTCTCCTCCGCGCGGCCGAGGACGGCCTCAAGGTCCTCCGTGTGGAGGCCGAGGCGCCGCATCTCCTCGATCGTCGTCCGGAGGGCACGGGCGGCCTTCTGGTACCCGCTGTGGCGCTCGTCGAGGGTGATCGCGATCGCCTCCGCCTGGCGGGCCGCGGCGAGGGCCTTCGAGTACTCTTGGGCCGCGAAGAGGTCTTTCGCGATCTTGAGGGTGTCCTCCGCAGGCCGCAAGTCCGCTTGGGTGAGGCGCAGGACGGTCACGAGCCCCTCCGAGTGGCCGATCGCGTCCTCCGCATGGCGGGCCTTGGCGGTCTTCAGGAAGCCGTGGGGCGCGGGCTTCGCGACGGTCATGTTGGACTCCTCCTCGGGGAACGCCCAGAGGCCGTGAGCAGAGGGTGTGAGCCTCCGCAGGCCGGTGGGTCAGGAATAGATTGGACGGGCCCAGGATAAGCGTTGTGATTGTTCGCCCGTGATAATCACGGATGATAGCCGGTCGCCTCCGCGACGCGCGGTCCCGCGCGGCCTCGAGGGCCCTGCGGACGGACGTCCTCGGGATTCCCGCGGGATACGTGAACGATTATTATAGGTGGGGTCCTACGCCCCGCCCGTCATGGGCGGCCTGTTCCAGCTCGCGCGCCCCCTCAACTGCGTCATGTCCGCCGTCGGCGTGGGGATCGGGGGGATGGTCGCGGTGGGGGCCGAGGCGTGGGCCGCCTCCGCGCTGCGCCTCGCCTTCGCCGGGATCGCGGCGGCCTCGTTCACCGCGGCGGGGAACGCCCTCAACGACTACGCCGACCGGGAGACGGACCGCACGAACCATCCCGAGCGGCCGCTCCCCTCAGGCCGCGTCACGCCGCGGGCGGCCCTCGCCTTCGCCACGGCGGGGTTCGCGGTCGCGGCCCTCACGGGCCTCCTCGCGTCGTGGGAGTGCCTCGTCCTCGTCGGCGTGAACGCCGCCGTGATGGGTGCCTACGAGTCCCGCCTGAAGGCCCGCGGGGCCGTGGGCAACCTCGCGATCGGCTACCTCGTCGGATCCCTCTTCCTCTTCGCGGGCCTCGCCGTGTACGCGGGGCGGGGAGACCCGCTCCTCCGGACGGCGATCCTCGCGGCCCTCGCGGGCCTCTCGACCCTAGGCCGGGAGGTCACGAAGGACATCGAGGACATGGCGGGGGACGTGGACCGCCGGACCCTCCCCCAGCAGATCGGCGCGCGGCGCGCGGGCCTCGTGGCCACCTCCGCGTTCACGGCCGCGGTCGTCCTGAGCGTCGTGCCATGGAGCCTCCAGATCCTCGGCTTCCCGTACGCGGCCCTCGTCGTCCCCGCGGACGGAATGTTTATCTACGCCGCGTTGTACTCGGCCGCGCGACCGACGGCCTCCCAGCGGGTCGCGAAGTACGGGATGATCGTGGCCCTCGTCGCCTTCCTCGCGGGTGGGGTCGGGTGAGCGTCTACGAGTACCTGAAGGAACGGCGCGCGAAGGCCGTCCTCCACCTGACCCTCCTCGATCCGGACAAGCAGAGCGCGCGGGAGGCGGGGGAGCTCGCGGCCGAGGCCTCCGGGGCGGGCACGGACGCGATCATGGTCGGCGGATCCACGGGCGTGACCCAGGCGAAGGTCGACGCGACGGTCCTCGCGATCAAGGAGGCCGCGAAGGTCCCCACGATCCTGTTCCCCGCGAGCGCCGCGAACCTGTCCCCCCACGCGGACGCCCTCTACTTCATGAGCCTGTTGAACAGCCAGGAGCCGCGGTTCATCATCGGCGAGCAGCGGCTCGGGGCGGGGATCGTGAAGGCGTGGGGTCTCGAGACGATCCCCATGGCGTACCTCGTCGTCGAGCCGGGGATGCGCGCGGGCGAGGTCGGCAAGGCGGACCTCATCCCGCGGGGGAACCCGATGGTCGCGATCCAGTACGCCCTCGCCGCGGAGATGATGGGGATGCGCCTGATCTACCTCGAGGCGGGGAGCGGGGCCCCCGAGGCGGTCCCGCCCGCCCTCGTCCGGTCCGTCCGCGCCGCGGTCGGGGCCCTGCTCCTCGTCGGCGGGGGAGTCCGGACCCCGGAGACCGCAGCGTCCCTCGCCCGTGCGGGGGCCGACGCCGTCGTCACGGGGACGATCGTCGAGGTCGCCCGAGGCGGGGACGCCCTTCGGCGGATCGTCGAGGCGGTGAAGGCGGCGCGATGAAACTCCTCCGCCCGAAGACCGCGGCCCAGAGCCAGGCGGAGACGACCCGGATGGCCCGCCGCCTGTTCAAGGCCCCGGCCCCGCGGAGGATTCTCCTGCCGATCGCGGCGTTCAGCGCGATGCAGGGCTTCCTCCTCGTGTACCCGCGCTTCGACGGCCCCGGGGTCCTCGCGGCCACCCTCGCGTTCGCACTCCCGGCGTACGCGGCCGCGGGCCTCACGGGCCCCGTCGCGGACGCCCTCGGGGGCCGGATGTACCTCCGGCGCTCGACCCTCCTCGCCTTCCTCGGGCTCATCGTCGTCGGCGCGGTCCAGCTCGTCGCCGTCGCGGCTCTCACCGTCTACGCGCTCCTCGGCTCCAAGACCTTCGACTTCCCGCTGGACCGGATCGCGGTCCTCGGGTACGGCGCGGCATTCTGGTCCCGCCAGGTCATCCTCGCGTCCACCTCGAACGCGGACCACGCGAGGTCCCTGCCCGCGGCCCTGGTCCATCCCGTCCTCGGGATCGCGGGCCTCGCCCTCGTCGCCCCCCTGGACCCCGGCGAGCTCGTCCTTGCAGGGATCGTCCTCGCCGTGTTCCTAGGCTCTGCCGTCGCGTACGCTGCGATCGCGAAGCGCCCCCTCCTGCGCTCGTTCGGCTTCGACGGCCTCCGCCTCCTGCGGTACACTCTCGACCACTACACGGAGGCGGAGGAGGCGGGCGTGTCCGAGCTCGAGGGCTTCTTCGAGTCGATCAGCGTGCCCGCGCGGATCCGCCTCGGGGGTCTCGCGTTCCGCGTCGCGGGGCGCCTCCGGGTCGTCGTCCTCGCCCCGACGGCCCACCCGGGGCCCATGGGTTACGTCGCGGGGAGCGACCTCCCGACGAAGCTTGCGACGGCCCTCGCGGACCTCACCCCCGACGTCATGGTGGCCCATGGGGCCGGGACCCATGACGAGAACCCCGCGACGACCGGGGAGGTCCGCAAGCTCGGGGAGGCGGCCCGCTCCCTCCTCACGTCCGCCCCGTTCGCGCGGGACGTCGGCCAGCCCGTGCGGGTGACGCGGGGCCGGGTCACGATCCTCGCCCATGCGTTCGGCTCCTCCGTCCTCCTCGTCTCGTCCTTCGCGCCGAACCCCACGGACGACGTGGACAGCGCGACGGGCCACGCGGCGGTCCAGGAGGCGAAGCTCGCCGGGGCGCAGGACGCGGTCTTCGTGGACGCCCACAACTGCCTCGAGCCCGGGATCGGGCTCACCCACTTCGGGTCGGAGGGGAGCCACGAGATCCTCCAGGCCTCCCGGGACGCGGCGGCGGCCGCCCTGCGCGCGCCCCGGGGGGCGCCGAGGGTCGGATACGCCCGGAGGGCGGGGTTCTGCACGCCCGACCAGGGCCTCGGGGCGCGCGGGATCGAGGCCCTCGTCGTCGAGGTCGACGGCGTCCGCACGGCGTACGTCCTCTTCGACGGGAACAACATGGTCCCTGGCCTCCGGGACGAAATCCGCGCGAGGCTCGAGGGGATCGTCCAAGAGGCGGAGGTCCTCACGACGGATAACCACTCCGTGAACCTCACGATGACGGGGTTCAACGCGGTCGGCGCGGCCTTCGACCGCGGGGTCCTCGCGGGCCACGCGGAGGCCGCCGTCCGGGAGGCCCTCGACGGCCTGGAGGACGCGGAGGCGGCCCTCGTCTCTTCCTACGTCGCGCTGAGGATCTTCGGTCCCCAGGCCGCATCTCGCCTGACGACCTCGATCAACGCGACCATGGCGATCCTTCGTCCGGCCCTCCTCATCACGATGTCGGGCGCCCTCGCGGCGGGGGCCCTCGTCCTCGTCCTCGGCTAGACCGCGTCGAGGAACATCCGGTGGATCCGGAGGTCCCCGCTGAGCTCGGGATGGAACGCGGAGCCGATCAGGGTACCCTGCCGCGCGAGGACAATCCGGTCCCCGTGCCGGGCCAGGGGCCGGCAGTCCCCCCAAGTCCGCAGGATCGCGGGGGCCCGGATGAAGACGCCCGTGAAGGGCGCGTCGAGGCCCTCGACCTCGAGGACGGCCTCGAAGGATTCGCGCTGCCGCCCGAATGCGTTCCGGTCCACGGCCATGTCCATGAGGCCGAGGAGCTTCGTGCGGGTCCGCATGGCCTGCTCCCCCGCGTCCTTCGACAGGAGGATGCAGCCGGCGCAGGTCCCCATGACAGGCATCCCCTCGTGCCGTACCCGACGGACGATCTCCTCGAAGAGGCCGAGCTTCTCGAGGAGCTTCGAGATCGTCGTGCTCTCCCCGCCCGGGATCGTCAGGGCGTCGATCCGGTCGAGGTCCTCCCGGCGGCGCACGGGGATCGCCTCCCCCGGCCGGCCGGCCTCCCGCATCGCGCGGGCCACGGCGTCGACGTGCTCGCTCACGTCCCCCTGGACCCCGATCGTTCCGATCCGCACGTTCCCGCGCTAGGCGGATGCGCGATAAAAGGGTTCGGGAGGCCGCGATCCCTTCAGGTGTTCTCCCCACGATCCCGCGCGCCCTTGGCCAAGAGTTCCCGGAGGATCCGCTCGAACTCCACGTGGGAGGCCGTCGCGTTCAGGCGCGCGCCGAGGACGTTGTTGATCAGGACGTCCTCCCCCGTCCGCGGGAGCCCGTAGCCCCGGAGCACGGCATCGCCCTCCGCGAGGACGACCTCGCCCCCGGGGGACCGCGCGAAGGCATCGGGGCGGTGCTCGTCGAGGGGGACAACCTCGAAGAAGCGGTCCATGAGGAGGGGCCGGATCCGCGCGCGGCCGACGAACGCCACGCGCACGCGGTCCAGGAGAGGGTCTAGGCTCGTGTTCGACTCGAGGGCCTCGCGGTTGATGCCGACCTGGGAGAGGGCGAGGTCCGAGGAGGTCCCGCCGAACGGGGTCACGTACCAGTGCCGGAGGGTCTCGATCGGGTACTCGGGTCGGTCCCCGGGTTGGTCCGCACGACGATTCGTGGACGATCCATGGTCGGACGGCCTACTTCTCCCTTTCCTCGTGGCTATCCGCCACGCGAACGAGCGGGCCTTCGGACGGAGGTGCCGGGATACGTTCGGATGCCGTTTCGATACACTTATCTAGAGCACGGATGTACCGCGAGCCGGGTGCCTGCACGCCCATCGGGTTCGTGCTGATCGACATCGAACCGGCGCGCGAGAAGGAAGTGTACAATCGCCTCCTGGCGATCGAAGAGATCGTCGAACTCTATCCTCTCTTCGGGGAGTACGACCTCATCGCGAAGGTCGAGGCGGACAGCTACGAGCAGATTGGCTCCGTCGTCGTCACGAAGATCCGGTCCATCGACGGCGTGAAGGCGACGAAGACCCTCGCGCGGATGTCCCTCTGATCCCGCTCCGAGGTCCCGGGGTGCAGGGAGGCGCCCGATCCTCCGGTCGAGATCCCTCCGCGACGGGCCGAACCCCCTCCTGTACGCCCAGAAGGGGAGGTCGCGGTGTCCGTGGATCTCGCAGACGGCCAACCCACAGCCTGCCTGCGGGTTACCACCGAGCCGTGGTCCCCGGGCCTCACTCGTCGACCCGCGGCTCGTACACCGCGATCGCGTCGATCGCGACGAGGAGCCCCGGCGCGTCGACCCCCAGGAGGGCCGTGGACCGCGCGGGGGGCTCCACCGGGAAGGACTCCCGGTAGGCGTCGTTCATCCCTTTGAAGTCCTTCGGGTCCCGGAGGTACACGGTCGTCCGGAGGACGGCGTCCAGGCCGAGCCCGAGCTCATCGAGGATCCCCGCAACGTTCCGCAGGCACTGGCGCGTCTGCCCGCCGATGTCGGGGGCGGACCACGCCCCCGGCGCGGCGCCCGGCGGGAGGGGCGTCTGGGCGGACACGAACACCAAGCCGTTCGCGACGACGCAATGGGAGTAGGGTCCGAGGGGCGGGGGGAGGCCCCGGACGTCGGGCGTGTTCTTCATCCGTTCACGGAGGGCGGGCAACGGGCCCGCGTCAGAAAAGGGTTCCGGGGTCCTCGACAGATGCCGAAGCCCGCCCCGCTCCGGTTTGAATCGACGTAAAACTATATTAGAAGGCGAGGGCTTTTGTCGCCCGAGCGCGAAGCGGAAGGTCGTCCCCAGCTCACGAGCGGGGTTCCCATGACCAGGCGGGATTTCATTTTCCGTATCGGAGGGGCCGCCGGCGACGGCGTCTCCTCCACGGCGGAGAGCTTCGCGAAGATCTGCGCCCGGAGCGGGCTCCACGTGTGGACCTACTCCTCGTACCAGAGCGTGATCCGGGGCGGCCACGTCTGGACCCAGGTCCGCGCGGGGATGGACCCCCTCCTCTCCCACGGCGAGGACCCCGACGTCCTCGTGGCCCTGAACCAGCCGACTCTCGACATCCACGCGGGGGATGTGTCCCCGGTGGGCGTGGTCGTCTACGACTCCGAGCAGCTCCGCGCGGACCCGTCGAAGCTCCGGAAGGACGTCCGGCTCCTCGGGATCCCGCTCCGGAAGGCGGCCCAGAGCCTCTCGCCCAACGCCCTCATGCGGAACACGGTCGCCCTCGGCGCCGTCGTCCGGCTCCTCGAGATGGACGTCCGCCACGTGGAGAGCGCGTTTCAGGACATGTGGGGGGACAAGAAGCCGGAGGTCGTCGCGCAGAACGTCTCCGCGGCGAAGCTCGGGGCCGATGCGGTCGCCGAGTACGGCGGCTCCCTGCGCCTCGGCCTCTCCTACACGAACGTCCCCCGGCCTCTGATGACGGGGAACGAGGCAATCTGCCTCGGGGCCCTCGCCGCGGGATGCAAGTTCCTCGCCCAGTACCCCATGACGCCGGCGTCGTCGATCATGCACTGGATGGCCGCCCACGCGCCGAAGCACGGGATTGTCGTGAAGCAGGTCGAGGACGAGCTCGCGGCCGTCAACATGGCGATCGGCGCGGGCTTCGCGGGCGCGAGGGCCATGACGGCGACCTCGGGCGGGGGCTTCGCCCTCATGGTCGAAGGCCTCGGCCAGGGCGGGATGACGGAGACCCCGGTCGTCGTCGTGCTCGTCCAGCGCGCCGGGCCGTCGACGGGCCTTCCGACGAAGACGGAGCAGGGGGACCTCAACCTGGCGCTTGGGGCGGGCCAGGGCGACTGGCCGCGGGCGATCCTCGCCCCCCGGAGCTCGGAGGAGGCGTTCTCCCTCACGGCCCAGGCCTTCAACCTCGCGGAGATCTACCAGACGCCGATCATCCTGATTTCGGACCTCTACCTCTCGGAGGGGCATCGCACGGTCGAGCCGTTCGACTTCAACGTGCCCATCGTGCGCGGGCTCATGGTCGCGGACGGCGGGAGCCCCGGGGAGCGCTACCGCCGGTACCGGTACACGGAGAGCGGGGTGAGCCCCCGCGCGCTCCCGGGGACGCGGGGGACCGTCTTCCAGGCGGGCACGGACGAGCACATGGAGTCCGGGGAACTCATCTCGGACGTCCTCGCGGGCCTCCCCGAGTTCGTCGAGGAGCGCCGCCGGATGATGGAGAAGCGGATGCGGAAGCTCGAGGGCCTTCGGAAGGACACGCCGCCCCCCGAGGTCTTCGGCCCCGCGAACGCGGACCTCACCCTGATCACGTGGGGCTCGACCCAGGGCCCGGCCCGGGAGGCGATTCTCCGCCTCGAGGCGAAGGAGCGGTTCGCGGTCAACGCGCTCGAGTTCCCGACCCTGTTCCCGTTCCACGTCGACGAGACGCTCGCCGCGCTCCGCGGTGCGAAGCGGACCCTCGCCGTCGAGGGGAACTACACGGGCCAGTTCTCGCGGCTCCTGCGCGCGGAGACGGGGATCCGGCCCGACGCGTTCCTCGGGAAGTACGACGGCGAGCCGATCGCGGCCCGGGAGATCGTCGCGAAGGCCCTCGAGGTGGTCCGGTGAAGACGGCCTTCGAGCTCCAGACGTACAAGTCCGAGATCAAGCCGACCTGGTGCCCGGGCTGCGGGGACTTCGCGGTCCTGAGCGCCCTCCAGAAGGCGATCCATGGCCTCCAGCTCGAGCCCTGGAACGTCGTCCTCGTGAGCGGGATCGGGTGCTCCTCGAACCTCCCCCACTTCCTCTCGACGTACGGCTTCCACGGCCTCCACGGCCGCTCGATCCCCGTCGCGAGCGGGATTAAGCTCGCGAACCCGGACCTCCACGTGATCATCACAGGCGGGGATGGGGACGGATACGGGATCGGCCTGGGGCACACCCTCCACGCGATGCGCCGGAACCTCGACGTCACGTACCTCGTGATGAACAACCAGATCTACGGCCTCACGACGGGCCAGGCCTCCCCGACCTCGGAGAAGGGCATGAAGACGAAGTCCACGCCGAACGTCGGCGTGATCGAGAACCCCATCGACCCGATCGCCCTCGCGATCACCGCCGGCGCGACGTATGTGGCCCGCGCGTTCTCGGGGGACGCGAAGCACATGGCGGACCTCGTCCAGCGGGGGATCGAGCATCGCGGGTTCGCCCTCATCGACTGCCTCTCCCCCTGCGTGACGTACAACCGGACGAACACGTACGACTTCTTCCGGGAGCGGGTGTACGACCTGAACCAGGAGGGCCACGACCCGAAGGACATGAAGGCCGCCGTCGCACGGGCCCTCGAATGGCCCACGGCCCAGAGGGACCGCATCCCGATTGGCGTCTTCTACCAGGCGGAGGGCGTTCCTATCTACGAGGAGATGGAGCCGGGCCTGCGGCAGGGGCCCCTCACGAAGGCCCGCCTCGGGATCGAGGACCCCGACGAGCTCATGAAGGAGTTCCTCTGAGTCCGCGGGGCAACTCCCGGAAGACCTTGAGGCACGACCAGCTGCCAGGGCGTGACCCTACCACCCCGTGGTGGGCGTCTTGGTTGGGGCTGGCGCTCACGATCCTGCTCGTCATGGGCCTGGTCCTCCTCCAAGCAGTCCTCTGGGAACGCGTCCCGGTCCCGGGGCCGCCTCATGCCCGTCGGCGGATCGTCGGGAACGCCACGCTCGCGGACGACTCCTCCCCTCGCAGGATGCCCTCGATCCGCGCCCGTGCCGCGTCCACATCCCGAAGGAGGCCTCCCGCGTCGACCCCGAGGTGGTCCGGCGGGTACTCCCGGATCTTGTCCGCCCCCCGTCCGAGGAGGGCGACCGCCCCGGAGGGGTTCCCGTTCTGGAAGTGGTGGAAGCCCGCGCAGACCTGGATCAGGCCCTGGAGGAACCGCCTGGAGGCGCCGCGCTCGACATGCCACGCGTCCTCGAGAACCTCATGGGCCTCGAAGAAGTATCCCTCGTTGAAGAGCCGGATCCCGTCCGCGACGGGGTCCTGCGCGGGGGGCCCGTCGTCCGCCATGGAGGGCACCACACGCCGGGGCGGGAAGAACCTTCGCGGGTCAGGGCTTCGTCACGATGAGCCGCCACTCTTCGCCCGCCCGGTCGCACGCGAGCGCGTACCCTTGCTGCTCGCAGAGGACCGGGATCGAGGAGGTCGCCGTGGGCTCGCTGTCCGTCAGGATGACGAGAGACGCGCCCGCGGGCAGGGCCTCGAGGGCCTGGCGCGCGCGGATGTAGGGGTACGGACAGAGGAGGCCGCGGGTGTCGAGGACGTCCCCTCGACCGGGGGAGGCTTCCGTCTTCGCCAGGGTCTGGGCCACGCCACGTCCCTCCGAGGGGATCAGATGAACGTCACGACCCCGCCCTTCTGGGCCGCGGGGAACGCCTCGTTCAGGAAGCCGATCACGTCCTCGAGGACGACCCCATCTACGACCGTGTCCTTCGTGACCCCGAGGTTCTTCAGGATGTCCGCGGAGGGCGCGCACGCGGCCACGCGGACGCCCATCTTGATCGCGTCCTGGAGGACCTGCTTCAGGGGCGGGAAGCCCGGGAAGTGGATCTGGTCGACCGTTCCCTTCTTCACGACGTCGAGCCCGGCCGTCGTCGCGTACACCTTGACCTTGTGCCCCATCGCCGCCGCGCCGAGAGCGAGCTGGATCGCAGGGTACGCCCGCGCGGGCTCGTTCGACACGAGGACGAGGTGCAGCTCTTGCTGGACCATGGGTATCTATAAGCCTGTTATACGCGACCCTATAAGAACCTTCTTGGCGGGAAAATCCCTCACTTTTGCGCCCTCGCCTGGGCGAGCATCGTCCGGATCGTCTCCGGGGCGTACGCCCCCCGCTCCGTCGCGATCATCGTGACGAGTCTCGCGGGCACGACTTCGAAATAGCGGTTCATCACGTCGATCTCCCGGGGCGGCCGGTCCCAGATCTCCTTCGCGGGCATGGACGGGGAGCCCGCCCACGCGGAGCTGTCGAACCGAGCGTCGAACTTGAGGCTCTCCGTGGCCACGTAGAGCGGCTTCCCGTGGTCCTTCGCCGCGAGGCCGAGGGCGTACGACCCAATCTTGTTGATCACCGCGCCGTCCCGGAGCACGCTGTCGGCCCCGATGAGGGCGCAGTCCGCGTCCTCTAGGAGCCCTGGCCCGAGGGCGTCGGGCACGAGGGTCGCTGGGATTCCCGCCTCCGTCAACGCGACGAGGAGGAACCGCCCCTCGTTGACGGGGCGGGACTCCATCACGTACACGCGTTCGAGGAGGTCCGCCTGGCCCGCGGCCTGCAGGGAGGCCAAGACGTTCGCGCTGAACGTCAGGGTGACGACCTTCGACCGCTTCGTGAGGAGCTTGAGGAACGTCCGCGCGACGTGCTCCCGCGCCCCTGTGAGCTCCGTCCTCAGGTGCTCCAGGACCTCCTCTGGCGGCTGCCCCTCCTCGACGAGCCGGACGAACAGGTGGACGACGTTGTGGAGGGCCGCGTTCGTCTTCTGGGCCTCGGGAATCCGCCGCGCGGCCTCCCGGAGCTGCTCGGGCGAGGGCCTCCCTTCCGTCTCCCGGACGAGGGCCTCGAGGGTCTTGAGCCCCATCCCCGCGATCTGCGAGGCTCCGCTCGTGTGGTCCGCCAGGATGTCCTCGATCCCGTCCTCAACGCTGGGGGGCAGCATGCTCCATCCTCTCGTGGTACGCGGCGAGGCCCGTGATGCTCACGCGGATCCGGCGCTCGAGGAACTCCCGCGGGTAGCGCCTCGCGGCCCGGCACGACATGTCGTACAGGGTCTTGAGGACGCCCTCCTCCCCCGCGGAGGCCAGGGACTCCCGGACGACCCGCGCCCAGGCGGGGTATGCGGCCATCTGCCGCTCGATCGCCTCCAGGGGCCGGAGATGGGGTCCGTAGTGGCTGAAGAGGAGGGCCTTCGGCCGGAGGGACAGGAGCCGCTCGAACGTCCGCAGGTTCGCCTCGAGGTCGAAGGCGGGGGCGGGGGCGATGGGCATGAGGATCTCGTCCCCGGGGAAGTAGAGGCCCGCGGCGTCCCCCGTGTACACGCAGCCGTTCCGCTCGTCGAGGATCGTGAGCTCGTGGGGCGCGTGGCCCGGGGAGTCGAGGAACCGGAGGACATGCCGACCGAGGTCGAGAGTCGCGCCGTCGGACACGGCCAGGAGCCGGTCCTCGGGGATCGGCCGCATCGTCCCGAACTCCCGGGACTCCTCGGGTCCGAGGGCCTCCCGCGCGCTCGCGAGGAGCCTCGTCGGGTCCGCGAGGTGCCTCGCGCCCCTCGCGTGGACGTACACGCGGGCGCGGGGCATCGATTCGAGGAGGAACCCCGCGCCGCCCGCGTGGTCGAGGTGGATGTGGGACACGACGAGGGCGTCGACGTCCGCGGGCCGGAGGCCGAACGCGCGGACCGCCTCGAGGATCCGATCGACATCCCACGAGGTCCCCGTCTCGATGATCGCCCTGCGTTCGTCGTCGATGAGGTACACGGCGCCGAAATCCTTCTGCCCGAACATCCCCACGTCGGCCAGGTGGGTCTCGGGGTCGAACGGGAGGCGCTCGAACGCCATCGGGGGACGGGATGGCGGGGCGGCCCATGTACCTTTCCGGGACGGGGCGTGACGACCCCGCCGGGACGATGGAGGGATTGTCTTTTTGTCAAACCGAGAGGACCCTCCGAGGCGGTGCCTTCAAGCCCTGGGGCTCTCCTGGGAAAACGGGGGAGAGGATGCTACCCGCGTATAGGTCCTCGTCGTGTGCCCTCGTTGGTGAACTCACGCGCGTGGCGCGACCGCGGTATCCCCGCGGCCACGACCCGCGCGCAGCCGCGCTCGCCTTCGTCGTCGTGAACGTCGTGGCCGCCGGTGCGATTGCCCTGTACCTCCTCGTCGGGTGATCGCGCCTCCGGCGTCCCGCGGATGCGAAGGCGAGCGAAGGCCTTTTTGCGGACCCGGGCCTTCCCCGCCCCGCGGCGGTAGCCAAGTTCGGAAACGGCGCGAGATTTAGGGTCTCGTCCCGAAGGGGTTCCCAGGTTCGAATCCTGGCCGCCGCATGGCCGGCATCCCCGGGATAGCCTTTTCATCCCGGACCTCGCTCGGAGACTCGTGATTCGCGG
>Ga0209002_10000333_pt1 | contig 36846 bp, 34 predicted proteins | sample Rifsed16ft2_FD_184010 | JGI IMG/M metagenome (GOLD analysis project Ga0209002, IMG submission 184010) | Soil microbial communities from Rifle, Colorado, USA - sediment 16ft 2 (version 2) | ecosystem: Environmental > Terrestrial > Deep subsurface > Rock core/Sediment | place: Rifle, Colorado...
CCTGACGCCGAGACTCTCAAAACCAATGGGAATAATTCGAATCGGCGGCATCGATCACATGACCTCCGTGAACACGCTACGATGGGATGGGAGCACATAAGGTTGCCATCAATTCAGATACGCAAATTAGCATGTCTCAATGGAAACTACCCCAGCGGGCGATGACGAGTCTGGCCCAATTGACTCTAAGTGAAATAGATCTTGAGTGCGGGAGCCCGCAATCATAAACAGCGTCATTGTGTTTGACCAGTCTGCGATCTCTGAGATCCTTTTGGGCCAACGACCCTAAACGGAACCTGCTGCACTGGCCATCCGTTGGAGCTGTTTTGTCACTGGGCGAATCCCTCAGCTATTTCAGGGTTCTACATCAGACTGAAACAGGGAATTACGATTTCTCTAGAAGGATAGCGCGTATAGCGAACTATTCGGACTTGCTCCTCCGTGCGCGCTTGCAACATGCTCCTGCCATAAACATCCCTATGCACAGGCCGAGCAAAAGTGCCCCCAGCAATTTTCCACGCCCACCCATCGGGATAAATCGGGTTTCCTCTTGGGTTATCTCCAGAACTCCTGCAGGTCTGACCATCACGCCTCCGCCAGCCCCCGCGCCAGCCCGCTCATCTTCCGTGCCGGCTCTCTTTCCTCCTCCCGAGCCCGACCCGAAGCCGTAGGCTACCTTGGCAACGGGAACGATCACCTTGCCCTTCGTCTCGATCGGTTCTCCGAACACCGTTTTGACCGTCGCGGTACTTTGCAGGCGATCAACTATAGATTGAATGATTTGTTGAACAACTGTCTTAGGATTATCCTGTGAACTTGTCGACATCACGATCTATTCCGGGAACAGCCAGAATTCATTTCCGTCGAGGTCCTTGAACTTCGCGAAAGTCCCCCAATCGGTTTTCTTGGGTTTCTGTGTAAACTCAACGCCCTTGCCGCTCAATTCCTCATACACTTTGTCCACGTCGTCGACCTGTAATCCTATCCCAGTATTTCCCTGTTCGAGGGGGGTTGTCTCACAAAGATGAAAAACAACATCAGAGCCTTTCGGAGCAACGGTAACCCAATGCCCCTCTTGACTGCGAATTTCAAACCCAAGTTTCTCTTTGTACCATTCAACTGCTTTGTTGGAGTTGGAAACAACCACGGCAACATCAAGTATCGACTTAATCATCCGTTGACACCAGAGTTCCAGGATTTCTGTTTGACCTGATTACTTAAAGCATTACACTACTTGTAGAATTGAGCACACCATGCGCCCATTCAGGACTGGGAAAATCCCATCCGATATCCTAGTCAGGAACGTCTTTCGCTATGGAGGTTCAAAAGACCCATCCGTAATCCTGAGGTCATCGATCGGCGAAGACGCCGCGCTCATCTCCTTCGGCAAATATGTCCTGGTTCTGAAAACCGATCCCGTCACAGGGACGAGCTCTGACATTGGATGGTTCGCGGTTCACATCAACGCCAACGACATAGCCTGCAGAGGCGCCCGGCCTCGCTGGTTCCTCTGCGACTTGCTTCTTCCAGAGAAATCTAATGCCGCACTCGTTGACATCATAATGAAACAGGTTGATAGAGCCGCAAAACAAGTTGGAGCGGCTGTTGTGGGCGGACACACGGAAGTAACGCCGAGCCTCAAGCGCCCGATCGTAATCGGCTATATGGTTGGTCTAGTCAAAAGGAACGCGTTCGTGACCTCCAGCGGAGCCCGAGTAGGTGACCAAGTTATCATGACGAAAGCAGCAGGCATCGAAGGAACAACCGTGCTAGCATCAGATTTCACCAAGAGACTCCGCAGAAAAGTCTCTCGGCAAATGCTCCTTCGAGCCCAGAAAATGAACCGGCTCATTAGCGTGGTCGACGACGCGATGATCGCCGTGAAATCCGGAGGAGTGCGAGCAATGCATGATCCCACTGAGGGAGGCTTGCTGCAAGGCGTTTGGGAACTGGCTGAGGCTTCCAAAGTCGGATTCCACATACACGAGTTGGCAATCCCAGTCAAGCCCGAGACAAGGCGCATATGTTCAGTCCTTGGCCTGAACCCGCTGCGACTTATGAGTTCAGGTTGTCTACTGATCGCAGCCGATAAACGAAGGAGCGGTCGAATTGTGCGCAATCTCAGAAGAAATGGAATCGACGCCCATGTCATCGGCACATTCACCGGTCTCCGAAGAGGAAGAAGACTGGTCACGAGAGGTGGAAAAGAACTGGAAATCGGTCCTTTGGAGCGTGATGAACTGTACAAGATCATAGAAAGACACCGACCAACGTGAACGCCGCTAGGAATATCCTAGCGAGAGGCGTGAGGTTCGCGCCAACCGCGCTCCCAACTGAAGCAATGGTACAGGAACCCCCACAACACAGAGCGGGTAATCCTGAAAGTCGATGGGAGCGAGTTAACCCAAAGGCCCAAGCGCCAATAAGTTAACAGAACCGTCAATCAGTTTCACTTGGGTCTCTGGTTTTTATCGCATAGGGCAACAAAAGCACATAAGATTGGAGCAGTCTAGACCATGCCGAGAGTAGGGGCTCTCGTTCAATTGTCCTCAGACATAGTGAAGGAAACCTTAGCGAGGCCCACAGTCTTCAAAGACGAAGCACCCCTCTCCCTAGAATACATACCCGCCACGCTTCCTCACCGCGATGAACAGATGCGTTTCCTCACTCAACTCTTCCGTTTCTCCCTTGAGACCCCATTCTCCACCAGTCAACGCGTCCTGATCACGGGGGACATTGGAACTGGCAAAACAGTCCTAGCCCAACGTTTCGGGACGGATCTAGTGAGAGCTGCGAAAAGTCGCAAGGTCAACCTTCAGTATGTCCACGTGAACTGCCGCGAAGCCAAAGGCAGCCTCTTCATGATCATAAAGCGCGTCCTGACGCAGTTCGAACCTGAATTTCCAAAACGCGGCTTCGCACCTGAAGAACTCCTACACACACTCATGGACATGCTCGACGACAAGAACATGCACCTCATCCTCGCACTCGATGAAGTTGAACACCTCATCAGAATAGAGGAATCGACTCCGATCTACAACCTAACCCGTATCCAAGAAGAACGAGTCGGCAAACCGATACGGCTTTCAGTCATATTCATCCTCCGTGAACTCGAATACCTCCAAAAACTCGACAGGAGCACAACCGGCACTCTCCAGCGGAATATCGTTAAACTCGACAAGTATAGCTCGCGTCAACTCATTGACATCCTCAAAGATCGAGTGCAGCTAGCCTTCAAAGAGAACGCCATGCAAGATGAGGCCCTTCAACTCGTAGCGGACATAGGAGGACAGAGCGGTGACGCACGATACTCCATCGAACTCCTCTGGCGTGCTGGAAAGTACGCGGACGGAGAAAACGCAAAGCGTGTTTCCACCGATCACGTCAGAAAAGCCGTTGGAAGCGTCTACCCAATGTTACGCGGTGAATACATAGCGGCCCTATCCCCCCACGAAAAATACCTTCTCCTTGCCTTGGCGAGGGTTCTCGAAGAATCACAGGAAGCCTACGCCACCATAGGCGCCGTGGAACGCGAGTACAAGGCAGTTTGCGAGGAATTCAACGACCATCCGAGGCATCATACTCAGGTCTGGAAATACGCTCACAGCTTAAGCGCAATAGGCGTGATAACGGCCTCAAAATCAGGTGAAGGCGTTCGCGGGAAAACTACGCTGCTGGGACTCCAGAACATACCCGCCTCAACCATGCGTGAACAGTTAGAGACGCCGTTAGCGGCCTCACGAAAGAAACGACCACAAACACGCTGACCTGAGCACATCCTAGCACAACAGCTAATTTCCCACAGATCCTAGCAATATGCTAGAGGGTTAATTGCGGATGCGCCGTTTCTCGATGGTCGATATCACATCCAAAGACGTTATCGTTAGAGAGGCTACAGCGGTCGGCGAGATCAAATTGAAACCTACAACCATCACACGCCTCAAGACTGGAAGGTTAGAGAAGGGTGACGCGATTGCTGCCGCGGAAATTGCTGCACTGATGGCTGCAAAGAGCACACCGCGAATACTGCCCTTCTGTCACTCCATCCCAATAACGGCTGTTCGCAACGAGCATTCCTTTGACAAAGATACGCTCAGAGTTGAATCGTACGTGAAAGGTCACGCCAAGACCGGCGTTGAGATGGAGGCACTCACGGCGGCGTCAACCTACCTCCTCACCATCTGGGACATGGTCAAGCAATACGAGAAAGACGCAACCGGCCAATACCCTACCACGGCCATAACCCACCTAAGAGTGAAGAAGAAGGTCAAGCGACGATAAATGAGCAGAGTAGCAGAACACCACAAGTCGACGTCACCGAAATCTGTCGGACTATTCATCATAACCTGCAGCACGTCCAAGTATAACCAATCGAAATCTGGAGAAACCCCAAAAGACCAATCCGGCGACATCATTGAGAAGCTAGCTACCGATGCCGGTCACCAAGTCCAAGGCCGCAAGCTGATCGACGACTCGAAAGTCATGATACGGAGGACGGTCAAAAATGCGCTCGCAGGAAAGCAGGTCGATGCATTGATAATTACTGGTGGGACAGGCCTATCCCCAAGAGACGTTACATTCGAAAGTGTCGAGCCAATAATCACGAAGCAAATTCCTGGATTTGGAGAACTATTCAGAAAACTGAGCTACGACAGAATCGGATCACCAGCAATGTTGAGTCGTGCCCTTGCAGGATTAGTCAAAGATAAACCGGTTTTCTGTCTGCCAGGTTCCCCAGACGCTGTTCAGACGGCAATGGAAAACCTGATCCTACTTGAACTAGGTCACCTGATCCGCGTCGCCAAAGAACACTAGCGGCTCAGCTTTTCTTGCGCCGCGTGGCTCGCTTCCGGAGCTGCGGTTCTGCCTGTGCAGCGGGAGTCCTCTTGCCTATGTACTTCTCATAACTGCCCGGATCTGCGAGGGTTTCATCGCAAATGCAGAACTTGAGTGTGCTAATGGCCTGTGTGGGGCAGTCATCAACAAACTCGCACTTCGAACACGCGACAAGCTTTGAATCGACGAAACACTCCTTCGTGATCTGGCCTTCCTCAGTTTCAACGACGCTCTGCTCAGCCCGCTTGAACTTCACAGGCTTTGAAATAATCTGGGAGACTCTCTCTTCGACAGAATCTAAGTTATCCAACCGTCTAACCACAAACTTCCCGGCTTTTCGATCATAGCTGAGGCCTGCCCGCATGAGTTGGATGAACTTGTCCTTGCCCATGTATGGCAACTTGAAGCCCGCAGGGTCCAAGACCTCTCCAGGTCCCTTAGGCATAGGCGCGGTTTTCGACTCGGAAACTAGGAACGCGATGTCCTGTTCTTCGAGGTCGAGGTTGAGTGCAATCTCCCGTCCCTTCTCCTCGTCGATCTGGAAGGCAGTAACTAGGAATGGAATAATGTCAGAGAGCGCTGTACGTTTTGACACATGCAGCGCTCTGGCGATTCTGCGGCAAAGCCGGTCCATCTGCCATAGTCTGTACTGGTAGCGTTCCGGAATCTTCTGTGATGGTCTCGGGGCGACTTGAATGACATGTTCGATGTCATTTTCAGCTGTTTGCGCTCCGACCGTGGCCAACTCGTTGAGAACGAAGGGCAAGATGCTCCAATCGGGAACAGCGTCCCGACGCGGCAAGTTGAATGGCGGCGGCATCATGCCACGCGAGCGACTTGCACCTATCCGTCCGTAACCCATGTCAACTCGAGAAAGCGTATCGTATGCCTTCGCAAGGTTTCCAGGCGACGTGAACACATAGGGCAGGATGTCATGGAGAAGGAGGAGCAGCTGATCCCGGTAAAGCGGAATCTCACTCTCATTCAAGGCACGCCGAGCGCGTCCCACATCAGGAGAACCGAACAACCCCTTCAGAGTATCTTTCTCAGTCAAGTCGTGAGTGCGCCTTGAACGCGCTTCTCTGAATCCCACAGCCACCGCGCCTTGCAGATCATTGATCGCGGAGCGAATGTCGCCGTGGGTTGTGCGCGCAATCTCCCTGACGATCTTGGACGCCAAAGCTTTGTTTTCTTGAGAGAGAATGTAACTCATTAGTGAAACAAGGAGTCGCGGTCGAATCTCGACTAGCGGGACCACGAAGCAGGCTTTCATAAGGTCCACGAAACGGTCATTCTCAACATTGTTTGCAGTAAGGACGATAGGAACCGGCGATTCCTCGACAATCGACAATATCGCACCGAGCCCACCCCGGTCTTCGCGCCCAAAGACCCCGTCGACCTCGTCTATGAGGATAAGATTTCCGCGAACATCACTGGAAAAGCTGTCTAGTGCCGCTGATACTCGCGAGGGGCCAAGCACAGCCTCGATGGCCTTCTCAGTCCGAACGTCGCTCGCATTCATCTCGAGGATGCGGAAGTGCAGGTTGTTTCCTGCAACTCTTGCAAGCGTAGTTTTCCCCACACCTGGCGGCCCTACCAAGAGGCATGCGGGTTTGGCAGGCTTTCGTTTGCTCGTCCATTGCTTCAGCCAGTCAATGAATTTACCGATTGCTTCCTCATTCCCGACAAGCATTGCAACAGTTGTGGGACGGTATTTCTCCGCCCAAGCGACCGTCTGAGCCATACGAAATCTACTTTCTTCCAGTCAGGCTTAACTGCGCAAGCATGGCACTGATCTGAATGTCCTCGTTAGCTCCCTGCGTCAACCTGAAATCGCACTCACCAAGAGCACGAATAACATCTACACGTTTTTCGTTGCTAAGATCAGGAATACGACTAGCCTCGCGATTTGCTCCTCTCACAATCTCCCTTCCGCTCAGACCGTGCTTGCCCATCAGCTCATACATGACATCGCGCGACTTGATGAAATCCCCTTGAAGCGCCAACAGGAGCATATCCCGGATCAGTTCATTTTCAGCAGCAGGTAAGACCTTGTTAACAGTTGGGAGGTCAAGTTTTCCGCCCTCTGACCGAATCGCGGCCACCTGTAAGTAGTTTATGGCACCGCGGAGATCACCACCAGACATTTCGTAGATTCGGGCGATTGCTTTGGGATCTGCATCTACATTTTCGGCCTTGCATATCCGCGTCAAGTATTCGGCAGCATCTTTCTCCTCAAGATATCTGAATCGGAAGACAGAGCATCGGCTTTGAATAGGCTCGATTATTCCGCTCTGATAGTTACAGATCAGTATGAAACGACAGGTTCTCGAAGAAGTCTCCATAATCCTTCGCAACGCCGTCTGAGCGTCCTTGGTCATTTCATCCGATTCATCGAGAATAACCAGGCCGAACTGAACACCCGAAGGCGTAGATTGGATTACTTGTGAGAAACCCTTTATCCTTTCGCGAACGACCCCTATCCCACGTTCATCTGAGGCATTAAGTTCCAAGACGAGGTTCCGAAAATGCTCACCCATGAGTTGGCGAGCGATACAAAGCGCCACAGTACTCTTCCCAGTTCCTGGGGGCCCTGACAAGAGTAGATGCGGCATCGTGGACGGTGTCCTCAGAAGCGCTTTGATTCCCTCAACCGGTTCCTTTTGATTCACAACGTCTTCAAGAGTCTTGGGGCGATACTTTTCGATCCACATTAGTCCGCTTTGACTCAATCGAAATGCGCGCTCCAGTCAATTGCTCTTTTGATTTCCAGTGCAGGTCAAGGTGTCTGCGTCCTTGAAAAGCCTTGGCCCGTAACTTTCGAATTGCGAAACCGCTTACGTAGCAACCTCAGATAGTTTCACTCGCCTCTCCTGTCACGTCGAACTCTCCATAGGAAATCTCGACTGTTTAGAATGGATAACTCGATAAATCCTTTAAATCGTTGTCAGGGGGGCGGTTGGGAGTTGGTGGTTTATTCTTGACGGAAGCACTGATGACAGTTGAGGACATAGACTTCGATTTTGAAAATTCGCAGATCAGGGTTGTGTTAACTCGTGAGATTCCTGAATCGACAGCGAGACTAACAAAGCTGTCATCAGTCAAAGTTGGACAGGAGATCGAAATTTCTTATTGGACCGCGAGAGAGCTCGTGCAGCTCGGATTTGCACGATTCAGAGAGGAAGATGTCCTCAATTACAATTCCCTTTCCAAGATTCATTGGCGCGAGACGATTCCGGCATCAAGACAGATTCCATCGCTCCAACCAAACTTCTACTGCATGCTGAGAAGGCACATGGCTGGGCTTCAAGAACTCAGCAAGCAGGATCAGGTGAAGTTGCGAGAGCTTGAGAGAACTGAAAGCCTCGTCCGAGATATTGTGAACTGTAGAATTCGAAAGATAGTCTCGCTGGCCGCGTCACCAACTCCATCTGAAGAACTAATCTCAGGACTCACATACGAAGAACGCGTGCTCTATTCTATCCTGAACAAAACAATCGATGAATGGAAGTCTAAGCTTCTCGGTGTGGAAACGAAAAGTTGACCACACTCCAGAAGCCCGAGGATCGCTTCCAGGACTTCCTTCGATCGTGCCGAGTAGATGGAGAGCATAAGTACAGAAAACGGCTAGGCCACGTTGCACTTTCTGGATCCAGATCAATAGTCGTAGATTTCGACGACCTCATCGCCTTCGATCCCGACTTAGCTCGGTCAGTCCTTGACAAGCCTGACGAATACTTCGAATACTTAGATCGAAGCGCGTGGGCGCAGCTGAAGATCGAGGACCCTGAATATGCAGAAATCGTCAAGCGCCTTCGCGTAAGATTTCGAAAACTTCCAGAGCGAAATGCGCTCCGAAAGATTGGCTCGGAGAACATTGGCAGGCTTCTGCTGATCGATGGAATAATCGTTCGGGCAACCTCCGTCAAGCCACTTCTCATCAAAGCGGCTTTCCAGTGCCGCAAATGCAATGCCATGAGCTACGTCGAACAAGCTGGGACTCTGATGCGCGGCCCGGGTGTCTGTGCTCACTGCCGCTCCAAAGTTTTCGAGTTCATGGAGAAACAATCCACCTTCATGAACTCTCAGGAAATTCGTATTCAAGAACGCCCCGAAGACCTACCACCAGGCCAACTGCCCAGGGCTATGGACATCAAGCTCTCAGAAGACCTAGTCGACATCGCTCGTCCTGGAGATCGCGTCTCCATCACTGGAATTGCGAGAGCTCAACAGGAATTCGCTGGGCGAAAGGCGAGACTGCGCACCTTCGAGCTCCAACTGGACGCGAACTACGTCGACGTGGTCGGGAAGGAAATTGAGGTTGTCGAGATAACGCCTGAAGACGAGCGGCAGATCCGCGAACTCGCAAAAGACCCCTTCATCCACCGCAAACTCATAGCCTCCCTCGCCCCCTCCATCTACGGATACGGAGACATCAAAGAAGCCGTCCTCTACCTCCTCTTCAGCGGCGTACCAAAACGACTCCCCGACGGCGTAACAATCAGAGGCGAAACCAACGTACTCTTGGTAGGTGATCCTGGGACCGCGAAGAGCCAGCTGCTACAGTACGTTTCGAGAATTGCTCCCCGCGGGCTTTACACAAGTGGACGGGGAACGAGCCTAGATTACGATGAGCCAATCTTCGTAAGGCAAGGAGGCGTCGCCCGTGTCATGGCAATAGGAGAACTTGTCGACGGCTACTATCGCCAGGCCGGTGCCGGATTCATTTCCGTCGCTGACTTGGAGTGCCTGAGCTACAACGCGGTAACTGGCAACGTAGAGTGGTCCCCGGTGAGTCACGTGTACAGACACCCCTACAGCCGACCCTTGACGAGGATTAAGCTGCAGACAGGACGACAAATCACAGTGACGAATGATCATAGCATATACGTTTTCCAGGACGGAGACGTAAAAGCGATTCAAACTGGGGAAATACGGGCTGGCGACTGTGTGGCTGTTCCGCGCATGGTGCATGAGACACAGCCTCAGAGCATTGATCCGACGTCCAGATTTGGACCCCTCGCTGAAAGCCCCGACCTAGCCAGAATGCTCGGTTACTACGTTGCTGAGGGTTACTTGCACGAAGGAAAGACGCCCGGAAAGCAATCGTACAGAATTCACTTTGAGATCAACAGCAATGAAAGACACATCTTCAAAGCCATCAATGACTCAGCTCGAAGGCTCTTCGGAGTTAGTGCACAATTCAGAAGAAGACCCACTAGCAATGGAGCGACGGTTACAATCACGAGCAAGGAGGCCCTTCTGCTATTTAGAGACACTCTAAGGGTTGCCAGAGGAGCCAGACAAAAACGCATTCCCGAAATAATATTCAACATGCGCCCGCCTCTGCAAGCGCAATTCCTGAAGGCTTACCTAGAAGGGGACAGGGGGGTTACCGCAAGCCGACTTCTGATGTCAGACCTCCTCTACCTAATCATGCAGTGCATGGGCATCGTCGGCAAGTTTGTGACAAGGAGACCGTCCACGGGATGGGTTAACGGGAGAAGAATCGCTGGCGGTCCGCACTATCAGTTGAAGAGCCCGGACCCTTACTTTCTAGAGACCCCCGTCAGGCCGCTTGACCCGCCGCTAGAACATGCGCTTCCAGTTCTTCAGGCAATTTCCAAGTCGCCCAAGTCAGGGATATCTTTACGCTCGCACGGATACACAAGGCTCACAGAGAACGTTCTAACTTCGCTAATGAAAGGGCGCCGCGCAAAGCGAGTCGCAAGACTGGGAATTCTTCGCCACGATGGATGGACGTCGGCGAAAGATTTCGCTTCGAGAAATCAAATGCCCTCGCGGCTGGCAAGAGCATACCTCCAGCGTTGCAATCATGACGGACTAGTCCAACGTTCCTATCCTCACGGGAGATTGCACGTGATTCTCACATCGAATGGCCATCGGACGCTGACGCAGGCAGCACACTTGAGTCGGCTAGTCAAGGGCGACCTGCAGTTCGCCGAAGTCCTGCAGATTCAACAAGTGAAACACTCGCACAAATACGTATACGATGTCTGTGTTCCAGGAAGGGAGAACTTTGTGGCGGGGCTCGGAGGGATCCTCTGCCACAACACCGCGGCGGGTTTGACGGCCGCTGTTATGCGTGAAAAGTCTGGTGGGATGGTTCTCGAAGCGGGCGCTTTAGTTCTGGCTGACAAGGGAGTAGCCTGCATAGATGAAATCGACAAGATGCGCCCTGACGACAGAGTCGCCATCCACGAAGCACTTGAGCAGCATACGGTCAGCGTTGCCAAAGGCGGAATAGTCGCCACTTTGAACGCTAGAGCGGCGGTTCTCGCTGCAGCTAACCCAAGTTTAGGAAGGTATGACCCCTATCGCAATATTACGGACAATATCAACCTCCCGGTCACACTTCTGTCACGTTTTGACCTATTATTCATCATGAAAGACGTGCCCGAGCCTGACGCCGACAGCAGAATGTCAGACCACATCCTGACACTACACAGGCTGAAGGCTCCACCCGAGGCGCCACCTCTAACGCCCGAACTCCTGAGGAAGTACATAGCCTACGCCAAGAGAATCGACCCCGTCCTAACGGAAGAGGCTGTGGTCGAGATTCGGCAATACTACATGAAGATGCGCTCTCTATCAGGATCCACAGAGTCGCCCGTCGCAATTACACCTCGACAGCTTGAAGCACTGGTGAGGTTAGGCGAAGCTAGAGCGAGAAGTTTCCTGCGTGACCGAGTGGAGGGTGAAGATGCACGATCAATAATCCGATTGATGACGCTATCCCTACAGGATGTTGGCATCGACACGACCACAGGCAAGATCGATATTGACGTCATAATGACAGGCAAACCCAAGAGTCTCAGAGACAAAATGCAGGTCGTCCTCAGCACCTTCGCCGACCTAGAGAAGCAGCTCGGAATCGTCGAGGAACCAACACTCTACCAAGCGCTGTCCCGCAAAGTGGACATAACCGACGAAGAGGCAAGAAGACTCGTGCAGCAACTGGTCAGAGAAGGAATACTTTATGCTCCAAAAGCCGGCCATCTGAAACGAACAGCAGCATAGCAGAAGTCCGCCATCTTTGCGAATTGAAGAACTCCCTATTCATGACTCTGTCAAGGCCATCATAGCGAAGGCAGGATACGACACCCTATATCCTCCACAAGAGGATGCGATCAAGGCAGGAGTACTTGAAGGAAAGAACATCGTACTCGCAAGCCCAACGGCCTCAGGCAAGACTCTCGTGGCGGAGCTCGTAATCCTCAAGTCAATTCTCGAAAAGGGTGGCAAAGCACTTTACCTAACCCCTCTTCGCGCATTGGCGAGCGAGAAGTACGAAGACTTTCAGAAGTACACTGGAGTCGAGAAGGCACCCGGCAGACGTGTTCGAGTAGCAGTAACCAGTGGCGACTATGATAGTTCCGATGTGTTTCTAGCCAACTTTGACATCATCATCTCAACCAACGAAAAGGCCGACTCACTCCTTCGCCACCGTTCTCCTTGGATAGCAGACATATCAGTGGTCGTCGCCGACGAAATCCACCTCTTAACTGAAGCCGACAGGGGACCAACACTTGAAGTCGTATTGACACGGCTCCTCAAAGTCAACCCAGGAATTCAAGTGATTGCTCTTAGCGCCACAATCAAGAACGCCACCGAAATCGGCCAGTGGTTGAGTGCAACTCCCATCACAACAGAGTGGCGCCCCGTCCCACTTCGCGAAGGAGTACATCACGACGGCCAAATCCAATTCAAAGACGGATCATCACGACTGATTCCACACACAGACACCAATGCCCTCTTCGACACTGCGCTGGACGTCGTTCGGGAAGGCGGACAGGTATTGATTTTCGCCGAGACCCGCCGTTCCGCGGTGGAGATGGGGAGAAAAGCCTCGGCACTTCTGAGAAGGTTCTTGCCAAAACCAGACCGAAGAGGTTTGGAGAATATCGCCCAACGCATACTGGGTGCAGGCGAGAGGACTCGACTTGGCGAAACTCTAGCAGAGCAAGTATTGAATGGAGTGGCATTCCACCATGCAGGCCTAGCGGGCGGACACCGACGAATCATTGAAGAGGCATTCAAGGCAGGAAGACTGAAAATATTATCCGCCACGCCAACGCTTGCGGCCGGCGTGAATCTACCAGCGCGAACAGTGGTCATCAGCAGCTACGAACGTTACGAACCCGGGTACGGTCGTTACCCGATCTCAGTCTTAGAATACAAGCAGTTTTGCGGACGAGCTGGACGACCGAAATACGACAAGTTCGGTGAAGCGATTCTCATTGCGCGAACGGAGGACGAGCAAGACTACCTGATGAAGAATTATGTGATGGCTGAACCCGAACGAATCTGGTCCAAACTCGGTGCGGAAAAGGTACTGCGTCCACACGTGCTTGCCACGATCGCCACTCGATTCGCAACCAGCGAGGAAGGGCTAATGAGGTTCTTTGCCAAGACTTTCTATGCGTTCCAATACGATCCGAAGATGATACGCTCAAAACTGGGCGACATCCTAGCTTTCCTGAACAGGGAGCAAATGGTTGAATTCGAAGGCGAAGACCTGAAGGCGACACGATTCGGCCGCAGAGTTTCTGAGCTATACATAGATCCTGTTTCAGCAGTCGTTCTAAGGGATGGACTGTATACGCGAGCTAAGCATGTGACCGAAGTGAGTTTTCTGCACCTCATATCAAGAACTCCAGACATTGCCCCGAAGCTCTATCCACGCCGCGGGGAGGATGAGATGCTGGACATTTTCGCTAAAGAGCACCAAGACGAGTTCATGTGCGAAGTACCAGAATACTACGGGGACACGAACGGGATCACTTACGAAGAGTTCCTTTCGGAGATAAAGTGCGCAAGAGTGCTCTATGAATGGATTAACGAGACTAGCGAAGATGGGATACTCGAGGTTCACAAGGTCGAACCCGGGGACATCCTGAGGATGGTTGACACTGCGAAGTGGCTACTGCACGCCACACATGACCTCGCAGAACTATTCGGGCACAAGGACCTACTGAAACCAACTTACGAGCTTCAAGTCAGATGCGCCAGAGGAGTCAAACCAGAACTCGTCCCACTAGTGGAGCTTGAAGGAGTCGGACGGGTGAGAGCACGCGCCCTCTACAACGCAGGATACCACGGACTAGACGAACTGAAGCACGCATCTGTGACTGATCTAATGAGCGTCCCACTTATCGGACCATCGCTGGCGAAGAAAATCAAGGAACAAGTGGGTGGGCTGATTAAGGCTGAGGAATGGGAACAGCTCAAATCGAAGACAGCCGAGACTACTGAGCAGAGTCTACTCACTGACTATCGGGATGAAGACTTCGTCTAGCCAGGAAGCCCTCGTGCTTGGCGCTCGGTAACCGTCTTCTGTACCGCGGCATCCACAAGCTCGCGAGACGCTCCCACGTATGATTTCGGGTCGAGGGCAGCCTCCACATCCTGTTTTGCTAGATACTTAGAAATAGTTGCATTTTGAGCAAGGACCTCCCCAAAGTTTTTTTTCTTGTCTTGGCTTTCGAAAACAATCTGTTGGAGCAGCCTATGCGCCTCTTGCCTGGGCATGCCCTTCCCTACCAAAGCGATCATCACCGATTCGGACATCATCGGATCCTTGTACCTCATCAAGTTCTCTTGAATTCGACGTTCATTCACTTGGAGTCCCGTCAGGATTCGCGTCATCGAATTCAGCATATGGTCAATCAAGATGAAGGCTTCAGGAATCACAAACCGTTCAGATGCAGATTGAGATAGATCTCGCTCATGCCAAGTGACGATTGACTCAAGCGCAGGTCCGACCAAGCTTCGTTCGATCTTGGCGAGACTCGAAATGTTCTCGCTTCTCCACGGATTTTTCTTTTGGGGCATTGCTGAGCTACCCACCTGTCTGCCCACCTCGAAAGGCTCAGCCAACTCATCAATCTCAGGCCTCTGTAGGTTCCTCACCTCTGTTGCGAACTTATCCAAGGAGCCCGCAACCATAGCGAAGAGGCAGATGAGTTCGGCGTAACGATCACGCTGCACAATCTGACTCGTTACCTCAGCGGCTCGCAAGCCCAGACGCTTCATCACCAGGTCCTGGATTTGTCGAGCGTTCTTACCCAATCCCGCCATGGTGCCTATCGCACCACTCATCTTACCAGCCAAAACCCTCTCTCTGCACTGGTGAAGGCGTTCGATATGTCTGCTAATCTCTCGCAACCAAACAGCGAACTTCAAGCCAAGAGTCATCGGAAGAGCATGTTGGGCATGCGTCCTACCGATCATCAACGTATCGCGATAGCGCCCTGTAAGCCCGAGCAGAACCTCCTCCAGCTTGTCGAGCTTTCTAGAGATGATATCGAGTCCTTCTTTCATTTGCAGCGCTAGCGCCGTATCTAAAATGTCGGCTGAGGTGGCTCCGAGATGCACATAGGCGCCACTCTTGCCCGAGACCTCAGCCAGCGCATCAACAAGCGCCATTATTTCGTGATCGGTTACCTTCTCGATCTCGTGAATTCTTAGAACAGTAACGATCTTAGTTGAAGCGTGGCGTTCGATCTCTTCAGCAGCCTCACGAGGCATATCCCCAACCTGAGCCCTCGCCCACACTAGCGCGGCTTCAACATCAAGCATCTTCTGGAATCTCGTTTCTTCCTCAAACACGCTTCGAATCTCAGGACTCCCATAACGGCCCGTGTCGATGGGGAGGATCGGCAACTGACCAACCTGAGCTCACTAGCATTAGTAGTTCATATAAAACCAGCCCGGTAAACCCGAAACGACGACCCTTGGGTGCAATTGCAGCCGTGTACACTAAGACGGGGGACCCAAGTCAGGTCATCGAAGACTTGCTACTGGCTTTAGGACATCGGGGAACTACCAAGAGCACTTACCTCGTCAGCGAAAGTGTGGCAATTGGTTGCTCTTCTCATAGCGATGTCGCAGAGCGCTTCCTCCAAAGACCGAAAGCAGCCCTCACTCTTGATGGCTCATTCTATCAGCGCGAAAATCCGGTCAAATTCGCGAACACACATTTGACGAAGGGGATTATGAGAAGTGCAGCAAGTCGCGTTATGTCTGAGCCTGGTGGTTTTTCAATCTTAGTTTCCCGAGAGACCAAGATATTCGCATTCAGAGACACGAATGGACTGAAACCCCTCTACTTTGCCGCAAACAGAAGGCTCACGGCCTTTGCTTCCGAGAGGAAAGCTCTTTGGAGCATTGGTTTGACAAAGACCAACCGCGTTTCTCCCGGCAAACTCTACACTATCAGCCGCCATGGCATCAATGAAGCCCGCTTGATTCAGTTCAAGCCTCCTCAAGAAAAACGGATGACGTATGCGCAATCGAAAACACAACTAGTCCGAGTACTGAAGCGATCAATCCGAAGGATCACAACGCGCATTGGGAGAGTTGCCGTCGCGTTTTCGGGGGGTCTGGACAGCGCGCTAACAGCTGCACTGGCGAAGACCAGTTGTGGGGTCGAACTTGTCAGTGTAGGACTCTCTGGATCCCCCGAACTCTCAACTGTTGACAAATACGCCCGACAACTTGACCTTCCACTCACCACAGAGACGTTCGAACTTGATGTCCTCGAGACCTATGTCCGGAGAGTTGTATGGCTCATTGAAGAACCGAACCTGATGAAAGTCAGCGTTGCGGTTCCGCTACATTGGGCCGCGATGCTCGCCGCGAAGAAAGGGTTCACTGTAATGCTCTGCGGTCAGGGCAGCGATGAGCTGTACGGCGGTTACTACAAGTACGCGAGAATCCTCGATGCAAAAGGCAGGAAAGCACTAGTTGCCGAACTCTACCGCAGCATTATCGAAGCGGCGGAGGTCAATTACGAGAGGGATGAGCAGGCGACAGCTCCATTCGGCGTCGAGTTACGCACTCCATTTGCCGACCTGGATGTCATAAAATTCTCCCTGACCATACCATCAGAGTACAAAGTCAAAGCAGGGAATGACGTGACCCGAAAGTGGATTCTCAGAGCCGCGGCCAGAGACCTTGGCGTCCCTGATGACATTGCGTCAAGACGAAAGAAAGCCATCCAGCATGGGACAGGTGTAGAAAACGCCATCCGCAAACTCGCCAAGAGTAGAAACTTGACCGCGGAGGCATACTTAACACAGGTCCACGAAGAAGTCAGAAAACAGAAAACAATGCCGTAATCCTTTGCTCACCTCAGCAATGGATAATACCACTCAAGCAGACCTTTTCAATAGGCATCACTTTGCAACGCTTGGGACGCTGCCCTCGATGCGGTTACGTACTTCGATTCGATGGGCAAAATTACACCTGTGACTTCTGCGGTTACCCGCACGCCCACCGCTCGTTGATGACCACGGTACATGACGTCGAGCGGAATCTGAAGAGCAAAGTTCAGGGACTCTTCGAAGGATTTAGGAGACCACGACAGGTCTATGTGTACTATCCGATTGCAGTTCGTCCTTGTACTGCGTGCGGAGTCAACATCCCACTAGCCATCTCGCGATGTCCAAGTTGTGGGGCGACCCAACAGGCGACCCAAGCGGCACGTGCAACGGGAAACAGCCCAATAGAACCCCAAGGAGTAGACAGGAAGGTATTCGATTACATTGTTGCGCACAACGCTACAATATCCATGTCGCAAGCTGCCCTCGACCTTTCACTTTCTCAAGACGTTCTCCAATCGTCCATCGAGCGACTGAAATCGTCGGGACTACTCAGTCAGACGTGAAGATTCTGTGACACAAGCCCTCTACAGCAAATGAGTCGGTTGGACTTGCCTGCGCGAATTGCAGTAGATCTTGACGGAGTACTTGCTGACACGATTGTCCCAGTATGCAGAATGCTCAACGAACGGCGTGCGGCTAAACTTTCCGTAGAGTCCTTTGTTCAATGGAACGCGTGGGAGATAGCGGGAATAACGAAAGATGAATTCTTCAGAACGCTAGACGAGGCTTGGTTTTCTTGGAAAGACATTCCCCCCATTGAGGAGAACTTGAATGTGAAGGTAGGACGACTGGGTGAGTACGGCACAGTCGACATTGTGACGGGAAGGAGCCCAGCCACTGTCCCTCATGCGAAGTCTTGGCTTCAGGAATACGCCATCCCATTTGATTCATTTGTGCGGACCAGTGATAGCACCAAAGGCAAGGCGAGGCTGAACTACGACCTCTACGTAGACGATAACGCAGAACTAATGGCTCTCGTGGCCTCCCGGTTGCACGGGTCAGGAATTCTCTACCTCCAACCTTGGAACAGGAATACTACGCCCATGCCTCGAGTTTACAGAGTGGAGCGCTGGGATGAAATCCCTGCGGTCGTTGAGCGAGTGACGACAGCACGGATTTGAGGATCTCGTTGCGATTTGTTGTGGCCCACTTTTTGGGCATTGACTACATAAATTCGGTCAGAGCTAGACTATCTCTGGAGGTAAGTGCCGATCCTGCGCCATATCAAGACGCCTAAGTAGCCACCGATGGTGCCAGTGATTCCTCCAAACACTAGCACTACAACCTCAACGCCAAGATTTCGCGGGAGCAACCTCAACGCTAAGGTCACGGAGTAAGCTATTGCACCGATGGCTACGGTGCTCAATGTTACGGCAAATGTGAAGCGCCTAGCATCAAGCCTTCCTGTTTCACGGAGCGGATGAAGAACCAACAATGAAACGTCCAGCATCAAACCGTAGAGAATCGAGAAACTGACTGAGAATATCCCCAATCCTGGGCTCCAACCAGCGAGAAGCAGGCCAGCTATTGTCGAAACCAAGGTTGCACCGAACGGCGCGATGAGCAAACCAGCCAACCCAAGCAATAGAGCCTGAACAATTACAAACGAGTCTTTGAATGGAGTTGGTGCGAAAGCCTTCGAAGTGAAGACGATTACACTGAATACAGCCGCGATGGCAAATCTTCTCGGTGACAATTGGACGTTCTGCATAGAGGTCTGGATTCGTCCTATCTAAGTAGTTTGCACTTGTGGTTCACGGTGACTTGAACTGGGAAAGAAATAGCAGAGTCTTCAACCAAGCATCTTTTGCAGCATCGGGGTTGTGCCCTTCCATATTGGGACGTTGAAATGCATAGCGCGCGTTCGGATAGACATCACATCAATCCTTTTCTTGTACTTGACGGCCGCCGGGAGAAGATACTTAAAAGTCGATGCAGCGACTCTTTCATCCTCTGATGCCAAGATCAGCTGAATCAGACCTTTAGCACCTTTTCGCAGAGGTTTGGTTCCCAACCTGTGAATTTCAAATAGGCGGGACACTGACGCAAAGTGACGTGATGGTCTGGATGAACTACGATGATATCATCAGACGTTTGAAGACCCATTCCAATCCGGCCGCTGTCGAGGGTATGTCGAGGTTTGGGATTAATCCCACCAATACTCTCGGAGTATCTATACCCACCCTCCGGAAGACAGCGAAAGAGATCGGAACAGATCATTCCCTAGCTCAACAGCTTTGGGACTCCGGTATCCACGAGGCGCGAATTCTGGCGACTATGACCGATGACCCTGAGAAGGTTACTGGCAGACAGATGGAGAACTGGGTCAGGGGCTTTGATTCATGGGATGTGTGTGACCAATGCTGCAGCAACTTGTTTGACAAAACAAGCTTTGCTCATCAGAAAGCTGAAGAATGGACTTCGAGAAGCGAAGAGTTCGTGAAGCGCGCCGGATTCGCACTCATCGCCGCATTGGCTGTCCATGACAAGAAGGCCAGCAATCGACAGTTCGAACGATATTTCCCAATAATCAAACGGGAGTCCGAGGATGAAAGAAACTTCGTTAAGAAAGCAGTAAACTGGGCGCTCAGGCAGATCGGCAAGAGAAACCTGCAACTGAATCGAATGGCAATCAAGACTGCCAAGGAAATTCGGAAAAGGGAATCCAAAGCAGCGCGATGGATCGCTTCAGATGCCATCCGAGAATTAACAAGTGACGCCGTCAAGAAGAAGCTTAGAATGAGCCGCTAAAGCAGGAGCATTACTTCCATTTTACCGTGCAGCCGACAGGTTTGGTCTCCGATGTTGATAGTGGCTTTCCGCTGAGCATTGCATCTAGAGCACCGCGAAGATAATGCTCCTTCACTGCTGATGGGTTGTCATAATTGTCGTCGATTGCACCATGATAGTGCAGAGTGAGGCCCTTGTCAAAGAGGAAGACTTCAGGGGTCCTTTCGGCCCCGTACGCGCGTGCAACCTCCTGCGTCTCATCGCGAAGGTATGGGTAGTTGAATTTCTTCTCCCTTGATCTTTCCTTCATCTTTGGAAAGCTGTCGTCGGGGTATTTCGTGTCGTCATTCGCGTTGATAGCAACCAGCTGTATTCCTTTGCCCGCGTAGTCGGCCTGAATCTGGACCATCCGATCCTCCCAAGCGCGAACATATGGACAATGGTTGCAGCTGAAGATCACCCCGAGCCCGTTCTTTCCTGCGTATTCATCTAAGGAGTGGACTTTGTCATCCACACCCGGTAATTTGAAGGATATCGCTTTATCGCCGATTTTCAGATTTGCCATGTTTACATTCACACTCTCATCGGGTTAGCCTACCAGAACATATTCTCCTTTAAGACCCCTCTGCTGCGGCTTTCCGAATCGCCTTGCGGATCATTGTCTCTGAGGGGAGCGGAGAGATGCGACCATCTTCGAGGCGATAGGCACGACATGTGAGTGCATAGTAGGGGTTCGTCGGAGGATCGATATCTCGCCCGTTGATGAGAAGAGTAGGAGAGCCGATGAACTTCAGTTTCTCTGCATCCTCGGACGAATCGACCCTGACAACCTCTATCTCATCTCGAATTCCTTCTTCACCCATTACCTTGCGGAGACGCTCGAGTGCTTCATCATGAGAAGGGCAATCCTCGGAGTAGAAGAATCGAACTTTCAATCCGAGTATCCTCTGCTACCTCTTAATCTTCCTGAAAAAAGACTTCGCATTATAGTCGATGCCTGCTGAAATTCTTACCTGATTCTATCTCTCATCAATACTTCGCCGGGTGTTCGTCGCGGAGTTGGCTTGACATCTTGGCCGTACCCCATTCGGAGTAGAAGCTGCGAGAAGCCCTTTCTACCTAACGAATCACCAAGCCTACCACGAAGATCAGGAAGTTCAATTGGCTGATTCAGGAAGGAAGCCCAGACGTCGTCGACGCGGGCACGCAACAGTAACCTCGCCAAGGCCTGTCCCGCGGACAGCCAATCAGCGGGCGTATCACCATCAGTCCCAAGAAGGACTAGAACTGGAGACCCCGTGGCAAGCTCTCGGCCCTTTGCAGCCTGCCCTCTGCCAATATCAAAGGTTCGGACTACGAGAGGGCCAAGGTAGGATGCCAAGCTACTGAGTCCGAAAGCAAATCCTGGAGTACCATCGTGACTTGCGGTCCGGTTCGGGTGAATCCATGCAGCCAATTCACGGCGAAAATGACCATTAGCCATCTGAATCCGATCGCCTTCCGCAATTAACCCTGCGACCGTGTTTCTGTTTTCTTCGCCCATGATGATGTAAAGCCAAGTGCCCTCCTTTGTTGCGGCCGCTTGCAATTCGAAGAGCAATGATTCTGGGACAGGTCTGTGATCGAAGGGCATTCGATTGGTGCGCCTTTTCACAATTGCCTGAAAGAGGGCGTGCTCTTCTGCCGTGGCAGCCTTTTCCCCACCGAAACTCACACGCGCCAAAAGGTCGGGCTTTGTGGCGTCTGGGAAATTCCGCACTGCGGTTTCATAACCGAAATGACGGAGCGCGATGCGCAGATTGAACAGGGCTGCCCCACAGCTAATGATTAGTTCACGATCTTCAGGGTCAACAACTGGTAAAGCACGTGTTCGATCAGCGTAGAGCTCGACGCCATCACTCACGATCTTGAACAACCAAGGTTGTGAGTTGTGACTTGAAGGCGCCAGCACCGCATAATTCAGCAGAAAACGTAGTTTGTCGGAAGAAGTACCTGCTTTAGGAAATGCTCCTTCCGATATTTCCCAAGGGTCCCATAATTCCGCCATTTCTCATGAATCCCTGCCTTGCCTTTCCTGGCAAGCTAATTAGAGGTTCGGTAAGTGCAGATAAGTCTGATTCGAATTCTAATTATATGACGGTATTAAGGGTACGTCCAGTGGCGCCACAAATCGAATGATTATTCCTAGTTCCCCAGTGCGATACCCCGCTTGAACCTAGAACGGCTCACAAGAGCCACTTGTCGGACATGATTCGGTAGACTGCAAGTTCCTGGACCCGAGGACTAGAACTTCTGAATCTATTCGCGCTCCTTTGCCGGGAACGCCCAAAACAAGTCGGAATTAGAGGCATCATCAGGGGCGTTCACAGCGACTGGGCCTACAAGAATCTTGAAGCAGCGCACGACGGCCTAATTGACTTCAAGCTTGAAGAAGAGGAAGGAGGGAAAACTCAAAATGTAATGCGAATCCGTAGCATGCGAAACGTAGCCTTCGAACAGGGATGGCATCAACTGAAAATCACCGATAAGTTCAAGGTCGCTCTAGAAAAGTAACCGAACCGTCTGTACGTGGCTTCCACGTCCCCTCAAACCAATCCTCCATGTGGAATTTCAAAAGGGTCCCCGATGTTACATCTCCGTCAAGATGGTGCAGAAGACCGAATTTGAACCGTGATTTTGTGTGTGGCTACAGCTGGTGCGCACACACACACGAAAACGACTAGCCGCTCAGTAGCCAAAGGGACCTAGGGAGCGAGGGCGAGCAGAAGCTTCTTGCTGTCGGCGCTCAGCTCATCCCAGGTGACTGTGCCCTTTTGAACGATATTGTTTCCGTCTAACGCGGGATCTCGCAACACCGCGGCCCCGGTCAGCAACGGCGGTAGTGTTGCACCTTCTTCAGGAAGGGGAATTGGAGGAGGCGGGGGAGATGCGCCAGGACCGGTGGCTGAGCCGACAACGACACGCATCACCATTCCGAAATACTCGTGCGGACCGCAAAACAGATCGTACACCCCCTCTTTCTCGAAAGTGTAGAGCCAGTACGATCCTACCGGTAGAACCGGAGACGAGAATGCGGGAACACCGTCCGGTACCCGAAGGTCTCTGCCATGCAACGGGTGGAAGTCAGAGACCGAATGGTGCGGTGTGACAGCTGAGAACCTCACCGTTTGACCAGGCTGAACGAGCAGACCAGTTGGCTCAAAGTAGAATTCCGGAATCGGAACGGGCGGTCTAGGTCTGATATTCAACTGGACTTCGTGATCTGGCTGCCGAGGAGGGGCCGTCTGCAGGCTCAGACCCGTAAAACCCAAAACGGGGTCTATTCCGCCGGTCGAGGGAGTCAGTAAGTTCCTCCCAAAGTAACCGCCAACTCCTCCAACGACAAGTGCGCCAGCAACAGATCCAATGAACGCTCTTCGAGTTACCAAGCGAACCAACAGGAGCGCTGAATTTCAGGCATCGTACTTATGGTTTGTGTGTGGTATAGCTGGTACGCACCAGCCGTCGTCCGTCATCGTTCATGTAGTTTTGTGTGTGTGGGTATGCTGGTGCGCACACACACAAGAAAATGACGGTTCAAATTCTGCCGCCCGCACCATTAGGCGCACACACCGAGATAATGCGCAACCTGCAAACGTTGCTAATCCTGTGCCATCGAAGGTGGTGTCCGCTGGAAGATTTCAATCCAATTTCCGTCCGGGTCTTTCAGGTAGGCTAGCCAGCCTTTGGTCTTGATTGGATCTATCATAGTTGGTTCGGCTCCCTTGGCCACTAACTCTTCGAATTTTTCTACAACATTGTCCACAACGAACCCGATATGATCTAACCCTTCACCAGGCAGATATTCAACATTGAACGGAGAATCGAGGGGATACCAATTGAGCTCAAGATGTTGGTTTGATTTCTCATCTTTCAGTAGCACCCAGATCCCGCCACCGATTTCATATTGCGTGCCGCGTTTCACTTCCGTCAAACCAAGCAGTTCTGTATAGAACTTCAGCGATCGCTCAAGTTCTCGGACACGCAGTCCAAAGTATTCTAGATGCAAAGTCATCAACACACATGAACGTCCAACGCCTTTTATAGCAACATTGGTGTTTGCAACCTAACTGCCCATTTTTCGTGTGTGTGTGCTAGAGCTGGTGCGGGCGACGAAGCTAATTGGGTTGCCATGAGAGTACTTGGAGATCTATGGCTCACTGTGGGGCGATTAGCCCACAGTGACTAGGCCGTTCGTGTGACCCGTTTTCGGCGAGACCTTATTCTTGTAGTCCGACGCGCTCCGCGTTGCCGCTTCGGCGTCCTTCGTCTATTTTTCAACTCCAAGGCAGCATATGCTATGCTCGTAGCGGCCAAGACAAAGAGCAAAGGATACACCAATTGTTGCCAATAAGTGTGTATGGCTGCGAAGTCAGGCTTTGAGATCAAATAGGCTGCAAACCCCCCTTTCCTGTTATCCTGCCAAGCAACAAAAGTAGCTCCCTCCCGTATCGAGATCGCAGGCGCAAGTGAGAGCACGTCTGACTCGTGTTCAGTCAGGACCAAGGGTTCCGTCCATTGGTCCCCACCGTCGGCGCTCTTCAGATATTGTATGTCAGCCGAAATCCCCACGCGTCGAGGTTCTCCCTGAGTCAAGAAAGCAGCGCTCACAACTTGAATCTGTGACCCGACTGCGGAAATCTCAGGCGCAAGATGAACTTCACCTCCATACGTAATTGCGGTCGGAGGACTCCAAGTCTTCCCTGCATCCATGCTGCGTGCGTAATACAGTTCCTTCCAGTTCCATATCACATGAACCGCGGAACCGTCCGACGCGACGGAAGGGAAAATTAGGAAAATCGGCGGCTCAAAATCGGACAGCTGGACTTCCTGTTCCCAGGTTTCGCCAGAATCGTAGCTTGCTCTGAAAAAGACAGCCTCTCTGCCCAGGTCGTTTCTGCTCCACGTCACAAACACGTTGTCGCCGACCGCATAAAGGGAAGGATGCCTATCCAAGAGCCCCGAATCATTGAGAGCAACCTCGTCATCCCACGTCAATCCACCATCAGGACTTTTTACATAGATTGTCTGAGCCTGACCGCGGAGATAGCCCTGCCACACCACGTGGATCACCTTACCGACCATCGACGCTGCGGCATTGCTCTGATCGCCAGAAGCGAACGACAACTGCTTTGGGGGAGAAAAATGCGCGCCGGCGTCTTGACTGAGTACGTAGAAGACATGTTCCCCGTTTTCTGTTCGATTGGAAAAGAGAATTAGGACCACATTTTCGCTTGTCACCAAGCGAGGGATGGGCTCGATCGTCTGAGGCGTCAGATTCGTTAGTTTCACGTCTTCCCCCCAAGTCACACCGTCGTCTGTGCTGCGCTTGTAGTATACGTCCACCTTCTCTTCGCGATCATCTTCCCAGACTAGATGCACCACACCATTAGAGCCACCTTTGATGTCCACCAATCGAGAATCACCCACTCCATTCGTTACCTGCCGTTCAGAACTCCAATCTATTGGTCGATTCTGCCACAGGACACTCACCGTCAGAAGCGAAGCGACCACAACCAACACGAAAGTCAAACGGACTATTCTGATCGTGATCAATTCCAGCACTTTCTAGTGTAACCGACCGGATTCTTGGTCGTAGCATGAGGCGGCTAGGTTTAAGCTATGCTTAGCACCGTGTTCCACGTGGCATCGCCTGCTATCAGTTCTCTTCACGCCAGAGACCTTTTCCCGAACAACGGCTGGACATTGTGGACTCTCCCGGGGGGGATTCGCACTCACCGGAACTGGCGTGCGTACCTGTCTCAACGCAGGATAGTTGTTTCTTGATGAGCGCTTATCCTGAGAACGATTCTCGTCAGACAATCGGCTCACTTCCTCACTTACTACTTATTGCGCACTAAACGTTTCCAGGTCAATCGGGCGAAGAGGTCCGAGCGGTCTTTATCGTGGTCGCACTGTTCAAGCCACTTTCACAATCATAGGATTTTCCTAATTGCGCCGCTTGAAGAGAGGGAGCCACAAAGGCAGTTTAGGAAAAACTCCCTCAAGTACAAAGAACGGGTTCAAAAACGCTTTCTACCACGGTTCACATAAGTCGTGGTTGGTTGGCTAATGGACGAGCACTCAAGTCCTTTCGATAAATCCGCTGACTACTACGACATGATCTACGATGCCTCAGAGAAAGACTACCGGAAAGAAGCAAAGCGAATTCATCAGCTTGTTCGTAGCTACAAGAAATCCAAAGGGAAAGCATTGCTGGACGTTGCCTGTGGAACGGGGCGCCACATCCAATCCATGTGGAAATACTATTCATGTGAGGGCCTAGACATACAGCCGAAACTACTTGCCATTGCTCGAAAGCGAAACCCCAGGACAGTGCTCCATCGCGGGAACATGTTGACCTTCAATCTGCACAAACAATTCGACGCAATCACCTGCCTCTTCAGCGCAATTGGGTACATGAAAACCATTCGGGAGTTAAATCGGGCGATCAAGAACATGGCATGTCACTTGAACGCTGGTGGGGTACTCATTGTTGAGCCATGGTTGATTCCCGAAAGTATTATTCCGGGTCATATCGGGGCCGTGTTCGTAAATCAGCCGAAACTTAAGCTCGTCAGAATGAATATTATGGTTGTCAAAGGTAGGCTCTCTACATTCGAATTCCACTACCTCCTCGGCACACCAGAAGGAGTCAAACATTTCACGGAGCTGGACGAATTCGGGTTGTTCACGCACAACGAGTACCTAGCCGCATTTCGCAGCGCAGGTTTGAAGGTTGCATACGACCGCAAAGGCCTGATTGGGAGGGGGCTCTATATCGGTGTAAAACCAACCAACACTAATCACGATGTGCAAGCTTGAAAACGAGGCATGCCTTAAGAGAATTCTACCCAGAAAAGGGATGCTGCTCAAAATAGCCAGTCGTGTGTCGGTTCCGTGGTGCGGGGAGTGGGGTTCGGACTCACGGCAGTTACTGTGTTTGACCCGACGAACACGGGAACCCCGCTTTCAGCCGTTTAAAGGAGCAACTTTTCTTAGGTATTCCAAGTGGGCCCGGTGGGATTTGAACCCACGAATGTCGTCGGGAATCAAGTTGCTCACGAGAGGTAAACCTTTATGCCGTTTCCCACTTATTCGGTGGGAACGTGCATGACTCAGACTGTGGTCGATCAGCGTGGGAGGGTGCTCATTCCCGAGGATATCAGGGAAGGGACTGGGCTTGAGGAGGGAACCGTTGTCAAAGTGGAGACCCAGGAAGATGGTATAGTGATCAAGCCGATTCGCAGAAGTAAGAGATCTTGGAAGGAGCTTTGCGGATTGGTCCCAAAGAGGACTGGTAAACCAGAATGGCCTACGCCAGAAGAGATAAAAAACATCTGGCGATAGACTCGAACGTCCTCGTCGCGTACCTGGACAGGGAGCACCCTCAGCACAACAAAGTAGCCTCCTTATCCTCTCGCAGAGTCGCATTGAATCCGACAGTCGTCCATGAAACCTATCATACACTGGTTTTCAAGATGAAATGGGCATCAGATGATGCTTCAGAAGCTTTGATGGAGATGCTCGAGGACACCAGCATTCTATTTGTGAATCAGACTAGAGACACAACCAAGATAGGATTGAGATTTGCAGAGCGATACGCGCTGGGTGGAAGGGACGCGCTGATTTTGGCCAGTTTTCTTAACCCTTCTATTGCCGAGGTCAAGACATTCGACAAAGAACTGATTCGGCTGCGCAGAGTTGAGCACGGCCGCCGCAAACTCATCATACATGCAGCATAGGCCCTTCTGAGTTCAGTTCGATTGAAACCAACACGAAAATCAATCCCGAGCACCAAGCTAATGGTGAGCCGAAATCGTTCGGAAAACTAGCTGACTTCGAAGCGTCACGGCCTTAGCCAAGGATGAATGAAGGAGCAGGGGCTGGCAGATCAGTGAAACCCAAGACTCCGCTGGACTGGCTACTAGAGAAGAACCAACCTTCCATCAGATATCTCGCCCTGAGACAGTTGCTCGGAAAACGTGAGAACGACCCAGAAGCCCAGTTGGCGAGGCAGATGATACCCAAGAGAGGATGGGCGTCGGACATTCTCGCCAAACAGCTGCCCAGTGGATGGTGGACTGGAGAGAGCCTGTATAGGCCGAAGTACATCTCCACGAACTGGATGCTTCTAGTTTTGTCCGATCTAGGGTTGACGAGAGCGGAGCCTCGAATCAGCAAGGCTTGTGAGTTGTGGATTGAGCGATTTGCCAAGAAGGATGGAGGGTTCTCGGTCGATAATGCGCGTAAAAGTGAATTGTGCCTAGTAGGCAATACGGCGCGTGCACTCATGCGATTCGGTTATGTTGATCACCCGAAAGTGAGGAGCGCCTTCGACTGGCTTGTGAAGAATCAGAAAGATAATGGTGGCTGGCACTGCTGGGGAAAGAATGGAGTGTTGGATGCATGGGAAGGCATGAGCGCGTTTGCTGACTATCCTAGGCAGAAGCGGAATAGGAGCATGAAGCGTGCTGTCGAAAGAGGTGCTGAATTCTACCTGGAAAGGGAGATGCACAAACAAGGAGCGCGCTACGGCCCTTGGTACCGGTTCCACTACCCAATTCACTACTACTACGACCTGCTCGTGGGCCTTGACTTCATGACGGCCTTAGGATATGGGGACGACCGAAGGCTGAGCTACGCGCTCTCACTGCTAAAGGAAAAGAGAAGACCCGATGGCAGGTGGAATCTCGACGCAGTCCATCCTGACCTGGAAGGCGCCTACGCAGCATGGTACAGAAAGCGACCACCCACCCCGTTCGCGCTTGAAAGACCAAGAGAACACAGCAAAATCATCACCTTGACAGCGATGCGAGTACTGAACAGGTTGGGCGAATAGACACCGCAAAGTGGTGGGGCCGGGGGGATACGAACCCACGACATGGCGGGTTCAGATGAACTCTCGCGGCACCATAAGAGCTGCCTATAGGTGTCTAATGACCACAAGGTGAATTCGATTCTTACGTACTTTGATAAATATGGACACAACCCATTAAAGAGAGGAAGGAAATCTTGAGTTGCCATGTCGAGGTTAATTTTGGAAAAGGAATTGCATCTGATTAGGGAAAGGCTTGAAGCAATCGAAGATGCGCTCGGTGAAGAAATGACAGCCGACGACAAAAGAGCACTTGAAGAAGCAATGAGGGAGCACAAAGAAGGCAAGACTGTTGCTTTTAGGTCATCCGGATCTAGGGCCCGTAAGCGTTGAAGGTCTTCTTATCACGCAAGGCGGCGAAAGCGCTTGAAGAGACACCATCTGAAATCAGACAGCGACTCGAAGGGAAGATGTCTGAACTCTCGCGGACGCCTTATCCTGCGGGTTGCAGGAAACTTAGAGGAGCAGCGAATGCCTACAGACTCAGAGTTGGAGATTACAGAATCCTATACGCAATAATCGCCAAGGACGAAATTCTGGTTTTCAAAATCGCTCGACGCGAAACCGCATATCTGTAAGGTGGCTGAATCATCAGCCGTTGTCATGGGGACTATTGGTGGGGCCGGTGGGATTTGAACCCACGACCTCTGGCCTCAAGACCTTGTGATTCTTGGAGTCGCCAGCGCCCCAGGTTCACCGCGCGCATATGCGCTCTGGTATCCTGTTGGCGGAATCGTGTTCCCAGACCAAGTTGCCCAGAGATTATTTCCAACCAATCTCTTCTAGACGACGGCCCCGCTCCGCGCAGACACATCTGAGGACTCATAATAAACTTTCATCACGCGAGCCTAAGAGTGTCAAGGATCGTCTGAAAATTCTCGACTGATGGTTCCCGTTTATACCGACTCAATTTTCCCAGAATCGCTCGCTTCACGGGAAAAAGCTTGGACGCACGTATCGTCCTCGATATGCGTCCGAATAGGAAGTATTGGAGTAGTGAGGTTACGTTCGCAACGCGTCTAATGGTACTTGCGCTTTCAAAATCCACGATACACGCCTTCCCTTCTTGGCTCACTAGGACGTTCTTGGGTGCGTGACTTAGCTCTCCATGGTCCAAGCCGACAGAATCTAACCTGAAGCATGACTTGAGCAAGTCGTTGAGAACCTTTTTCACAGTCATGTCTTTGGCGAATCCATCAATCCACTTGAAGAGAGGCAATCCTTCGAAGAGCTCCATGACAAGGAGATCTCTTGTTGCAGTAATTAGGCGAGGGCCCACATCGACGCTGTTGGCGAGCCGAAGCAGCTTTGCTTCATTGATCATCGAAGGGCGGTCAGCATCATCTCGCCTTATCTTCAGTGCAACTGGTACTCCATCTAACAACGCCTGTGTCACAATGCCGACGCATCCCTTCCCAAGCACCGGAATCCCATCTATCAGTGAACTACCTGTGAATCGCAAGGACGTGACTCCGGCTTTACGGAGCTCATTTACTCGTTCTTTGACCTTGAATTCGTTGAACGTTGGATAAGTGAGTATTCTGGCATATCTTGTGCCGGCTATTTTCTTGACCGGGACCTCCGTGCTACTAGTCAAACCATGCAGGCCTTCCGGCGAGATACAATCTCATGAACTTCGCGAAATCTCGGTTGACAGAGACCAATTTCCCCACCTCATGACCTTCGTACACTTTAGCATCTTTCTTGAACGATTGAACCATTAATTCAGCCACTCCCACATTTGTCCCACCGGAGCGAAGAGTTGATGCGAGCAGGGCGCGGGCCGATGTGAATGGTCTCCTCTTTAGAACGGCCCATCGATCGTTTTCGATCCATGGACCAGCAATTGTGGTAGTGTTCTCAACATGCTTTGAGAGGAAGGAGGAACTCTCGGAAACCCTCGAAATAGGTGGACCATAATGCTTTCTCGCATGAGGAATCGAGGAGGACTCTAGCTCGAATATTATGACGTTGAGTGCTCTTTCGTCGGACCATGCGACGGATTTGATCACCTCGAAGTCATTGCTCTCTAGTAGGTTGACCAGTGCCCTTTGGGTTCTGTAGAGCTGACTCCAAAGAATGTCCACAACTGCATCAATCCTCCGCATCGCAATGCAGATGAAATCAGAACCCCGGCTCTTCATTTGCCTCCGAAATTCTGTTTTCGTTAGTGGCCTGATCTTTGGTTCGAAGAAGAATGAGGTGGAAGGTTTGTCAGTGAATCGCCTGGAACCAGCCACGAAATTCCAGAGTTGAGCTCGTCGCACCGCAGCGCCCAGGTTGCGCCCTTTGTCAACTGGATCGATGACAACGAGGGGTTCCCGGAAGACCTTGCGCACATCATCCGCCCTTCCCTCGTAGTAGTTCTCAACATCGATGTATCGGCCTTCATTCCATTGAAGGAAATCTGTCAGCACATTCCGAAAGTCGCCATGCGAGATGACCAAGGTTTCGCAGATCATCCCGCTGAAGCCGCCCATCTTTATGTCAGCGCCGTACGCGCCGATGCCTCTCATGAAGGCTTTGAGCAAGCGCACTTCATCGCGCTGATCTTCCGAGATATGCGAGCGGACGTATTCGGTGTGGTAGGGTGTTCTGTCGGTGGCGCTGTGCCAGTCTCCTTTCTGCACATTATAGCAAGGGACAACGTTTACCCGCAGGTTTCCGCTTGGAAATTTGAGGGCAGATTCCACATAGGGGTGCTCAGCATACCGCTCAGTCACTGGGTTTGGTTTGAGAGCTCTCTTTGCAATTGGGAGGCAAATCTCGCGCAGCTGGTTCTTTGTCAGTTCAGGCGAAACCCGCATGAAGATGTCCGCGTCGACGTAATCGCGGATCCAAGTGTTCTTCGCCACCGACCCGTCCAGTCGGACTTCCGCCAGCAGCTTCGCTCTTTCACATTCTAATTCGACAGCCCGCCTAACCTCTTCTGTTCTCGCTTCGACAGTCCGTTTCAGTTTTGGAGAAGGGACTATTTTTCTCTTGACTGCGTTGCAGATTTGCGTGATTTTGTCCAAGAAGTTTGCACTTGTGGCATCGCATCAGGTTCGGGCTGTTACTTCGTGTATCGTTGTGTAGATGGGCCCTTTAGGCGTGAGGTTGCTCCTCTTGAGCCGAACTGCGTTGACTGCCATTTTGCCGAATTCGGTCTCCATCATCTTTGACACATAATCTGCCAAGGCAGTTTTGTTTACGGCTGATCTAACGCGCGCGACGGTTAGGTGGGGGTTGAATCCCTTGTTGTCGGGCGGAAGGCTGAGCTGCCTGAGTTTCGGTTCTAATTGGTGGAAGATCTCATTCAACTGTTCGTGCCCTTGTTTCATACCAACCCATACGACATTGATTCGATTCAGGTTTGGGAAGGCCCCCATTCCAGAGAATTCGATGTCAAAGGGCGAGAATCGAATTCCGTCCAGGGCATCCTTGACTCCATCAACTGTTGTTTGGGGTATTTCTCCTAGGAATCTAAGTGTGAGATGCATTATTCCTGGATCCACAAGCTTCAGTTGTGCACTTGTTTGCTCAAGTCCCCGCTGAGCGTTGACTATGCGTTCTCGCACACTAGAGTCGTCCAGGTCGACTGCAACAAAGCTTCGAATGCGTTCTTGGGACACGCCGACTACCAGCTGAAGCCTAATATTGAATAAGGCAATTTAACGGTTCACAGGACACAACCTATACGAGGGACCTCGGAGACAAATGCAGCAACACAAGAAGAGAATAATCGCCATTTGTGGAATGCCGGGGGCCGGCAAAGGAGTCGCTGCTGCCGCGGCCAAACAACTCGGTCTGGAAGTCCTTGTGCTCGGTGACGTCATAAGGGAGGAAACGGAACGGAGGGGACTGGAGCCGACTCCCAAGAACGTTGGAAATGTAATGCTGCAATTGAGAGCAGATGAAGGGCCTGCAGCTGTCGCAAGAAGACTTCTCCCCAAGGTTGAAGCGATTCAATCTTCCACAGTCGCAATAGAAGGGATCAGGAGCCTACGTGAGCTCGAAGAAATCAAGTCTAGGTTCGAAGCTACAACCATCGCCATACATGCTTCCCCAAACTCGCGTTTTCAGCGACTTCTCTCTCGAAACCGAAGTGACGATCCGAAAACATGGGAGGTATTCTACGAGCGCGATAATAGAGAACTTGATGTTGGCCTGGGCCAGGTAATAGCACTCGCGGATATGATTCTGGTCAACGAAGGAACCATCACTGAGCTGCAGTCAAAGTTCAAAGAGTTCGTCGCAAAGCTGAACGTTCAATGAATATCACGGTCACAGCCGAGGCCCCGGTGCATCCTACGGAAGACGAGACAAAAGTCGAGCGCGCATTACGCAACATTTTCCCAGCCGGGCAAATGGAACGGGTAAACGTGGGTGAGGATGTGGTACGGCTTCGAATAGGTGGGAATGGCTTGGAGTTTCTGAGTAAACTTCGAAGTCTGATCAAACAGGAGAGGATTCGAAGCGCAGCCCGGTCAATTATTCTGAGAGGAACTCGCGGAAACAAGATTCATCTTTGGCTGAACAAACAGGCAGCGTTCGTGAGCCGCGTGTCATTCTGTGAACCGGTCGGAGAATCGCCGCTTGGTCCAATCACAATAGAGATAGATGCAGAAGGACCCGAAGCCATCGTTGATTTCCTAGCTTCGAGATCTGGTGATGGTGTCTACCGGAAGTTTCATGACGAGAGATGAACAGTTTCCATGTCTTTGCACAGAATTGTGCGCGGAAACACTCCCTTGGCGTGTCTTAGAAGCGGTGTCGGATCCTCGTACATGGAACTAATGTGAAAAAGAACCAGCCTACGAACCTTGCTTTTCTTGGCAACGGAGGCCGCTTCTCTAGCTGTTGAGTGCCCATAGTCCCTCGCTTTGTCTCCCGCAGATTCATCGAAACAGCTGTCATGGATCAACAGATCCGAATCACGAGCGAGCTTCACGACTTGTTCACATGGCCGCGTGTCCACAGCGTACGTGAGCTTGACCCCCCGCCTAGGTGGACCCACAACCAAGCTTGACCGGATTTTCTTTCCCTGAATGACAATCGTTCGACCAGTCTGCAGCTTCTTCCACAACGGTCCTTCTGGGACGCCGAGTCTCCGAGCTTTTGCCGGATCGAATTTGCCGCTTTTGGGTTTCTCTTCGAATGCGTAGGCCAAACATGGGATACCATGTTTCGCCCAAACCGCTCGAACTTCATATTCAGGCTCATTAACGACTCGTCCAGCTGAAACCTCACGGACGACCATTGGGAATTGTGAGTACAATTTCACGACGCGGTTAACCGATTTCACAAAGTCTACGATTCCTTTCGGTCCGATTATCTCTAGCTCGCGGCTTCTGCCCATGAAAGAGAGCGAATGGAGCATTCCGGGTAGACCGAAAAGGTGGTCTCCGTGTAGATGGCTGATGAAAACACGCATCTTTCGGTTCGTTCCAGCCCTTGCTTGAAGAAACTGCTTCTGTGTTCCCTCGCCGCAATCGAAAAGCAGGAGTTCGGGTCCCCTGCGCACTAGTACGCTCGGTAGGTTTCGAAACTTGTTTGGGACACTTCCCCCCGTGCCGAGAAAAGTCACAGATAATGGCAGGATTAATCGACCTATCAAGCGTTCTTAAGAACGACGAATTGCCGCGTCAAGCTCCGGTGTACCCTAACAAGATGCCGCTCTCTCACGATGAACCCGCTATCCCTTGCAAAGTCTTCAAGCTGAACTTCAACTGGCGCTGAAATGCAGATGTGTGCGCCCTTCTTCAAGGAGCTACGAGCGCCACCTAGGAAATCGCTGACAAGATCTGCTACCTGTATCCCCAGCGTAGAGGAGTCACGCCCGTACGGCGGATCCGTCGCTATCGCATCCACGTCATGAACGGGCATATGGCGAGCATCACCATTGATGATGCCGAGTGCTCCAAGGTCAAAGTGCTTGAGATTCCTGCGAGCGCCTCGAATCATCCGCAAACTCGCATCGAGCGCGATGACTCTGCACCCTATAACAGCCGCTTCAATTGCTATTCCCCCGACACCTGAAAAAGGATCTGTGAAAGTCGCTCCAGGGCGTGCTCGAGCGAGGTTCACCATGCATCGGGCGATCTTTGGTGGCATGGTTGCAGGATGGAAGACTGGGCGTTTGCGGGGTCTTCTGGGCGCCACAAGCCCGGATGGTTTCGTAAAGCGCGAGAGTCCAATCAACAGCGAATTGGCATACAACACGCATGCGAATGTCAAGTCTGGACTATCAAGACGCACGTTCAATCGGGGAACTTGCTCCTTAATGATGGCGCCAACGTACTTCTCCAAGTCAACCCTGCCCAGCAATCTGCTCACGCCACCCAGCCGCGTTGATCGAACAGCGAAACTTTCCGCTCCCTTTGCTAGATCTTCTAGAGGGAGACCTCTAACGAACCTGTGAATGACATTCTTGTCCGCGTTGCATTCTCCTAGTGCAATCCCACACAAGTCATACATCAGGCTTCTATGGGAAGCAGCAGCAAGCGCTTCCTCTGAAGCCTCCATAAGCAGAAGTCGATAACTTGTTCTCGTTCGATTGAACTGTATCCCTGCTGAGTCAAGGACGGCCTCTACTTCGGCCGCTGGCAGAGACGGATGTTCACCTGAGAGCACGAAGAAGAGCGTGCGCTGTCCAGTTGACGCGCTTAGCGATTCTGTGAGCGACTCCATCCAGGTTCGAGGGAGTTACGTGCGGTCGGTGGTTAAGTTTGGTGGCCTATGTCATCTTGGCGCCGCAGTTTTGGCAGAATGTCTGACCTGGGGGAACGTCTGCCCGGCATGAACTGCACTTCGCTGCGTCGCTACTCAGCTCAGACGGTGCTTCTCCAGTTTCGGTTTCCGCAGGCATTTCTGGAGTGGGTTTCGTTGTTGGCGGAGCCGCACCCTGGCGCCTTCTCCAGAGCAAGAATATTGCCACAATCGCAACTGCCAGTACAGCTAGGAGTATGTACAGTTGGAAGTAGCTTGTTCCCCAATTGGCGTGGACTCTGGCTGGTTTCGTCATCTCGATAGAACCCGTGGGCGATGTTCCTGTGAAATCGCCGTCCCAGTTGACAAAGACTTGCTGAATAATTAGCCCGACAGGAGTTGTGACGGAGAATGTTGCTGTTGAACCTGCAGCGTAGAAGTCTGAACCCTGTGGATTACCGTACGCGGAATCCACGATCAGTTGATACTGTGTCTCGTAGACGGCGACAACATTGTGAGGAGCGTCCATAGTGACTGAGATCTGGTTGCCCGATTGCTGTGCCCCATCGATCTTCCAGCCTTTGAAAACGTACCTGGTCCCCGCGGGACCGCTCAGAGTGTCAGGAACTTGTCCGATCTGAACTGGTGATCCGGATTTGTACCAACCACTGCCAGTAACTTGAGTGACTCCATCCGGATCTGTTGCAACGGTCAATTGATATTGGGTTTCATATTCGAAGGTCTTGCTGCCCGCGGACCCAACATTCCAAGTATTCAACGAGCAGAAGTATCTAACCCCAGCCTGGCCCGGGACATACTGATCAACACTAATCGAGTGTTGGGTGTCGACTTTGAAGCTCAACTTCTTGATTTCTGACCCCCCAATCGTGCCCTGAGGGTTGCCATCAACCTTCAGACCAACCGAGACATCAAGAGGGACCCCCGACAGTGATATGGAGACATCGTAGGTGTCGGGTGAAACATCGAAGTATGCCACAGCACTACTAAATTCGGAACAGACTGTGGCCTCGAGTGTTACGGTCCATCTACCGACAACGTCCGCCGTGAGGGTTCTAGAGGAAGCCCCGTAGAGTATGAAGTTGAAAACTTTCGGTGTACCCGCTGGAGGTGTAATTGTAAGGCGCGCAAAGGCGGGTTTGTTGACGTTCATAAGGACCGTAATCTTGTCGGTGAGTCTGTAGGCTGGTTTGTCAGTCGAGACAGAAGCGGAAATCGGAGGACCAGATGGCACTACCGTCAAGCTGAATATGGCCGACGAAGAATCAAACGGAGGAGGTGGAAGCGTGGGACCCTGCTTGGTAGCAGTGACCGACAAAGCGTATGTCCCTGGGCATAGGCCCGACGACCCCACGCCGATCGTTAGAGGAACCGCAGTTCCACCTGCTGGAACGGCAACAGGGTTGGTACCAAATGCAAAAACTGAGCCAGAGGGAAGCCCACTCAGAGTGAGCAAGTAAGTGTCAG
>Ga0209002_10000334_pt1 | contig 36832 bp, 30 predicted proteins | sample Rifsed16ft2_FD_184010 | JGI IMG/M metagenome (GOLD analysis project Ga0209002, IMG submission 184010) | Soil microbial communities from Rifle, Colorado, USA - sediment 16ft 2 (version 2) | ecosystem: Environmental > Terrestrial > Deep subsurface > Rock core/Sediment | place: Rifle, Colorado...
TCAGAGCGTGGATTCCGATGGGTTCACGCTCGTGATGGACGATGCCGACCCCGCGCAATCGTTCGTCGGCTACCTCGCGTTTGGGGCCGACATCACCTATGACGTGTATCTCCAGATTTGGAACAAAGACACGGACGCCGTCAGCGCGACGATCGGCTCGTGCTTGGACGTGAGTGCAGAGGGCGACGACGTGCAATGCCTCGCTTCCGGCGTGGCCTCACAAACAATCGCCTCGAACGAGGTCGTCCGCATCCGAATCGTCCATTCGGGGTCTGTCGGGACGGTTAGCATCGACTACGACGATGCAGATTCGACAGGCGATTCTCGCACGACCCTGCCGATTCCGGAGCTCCCCGTCCTGATCATCCCGCTCACCACAACCCTCCTTGTTGTCATCGTTGCGATGAGGTCGGCTTCGAGGCGTCGGGAGAGACATCCCCGATCGAAACCGATCGATATCCCTTCGTTCGGCGACATCGGCGGCCCAGATCGATTCGGCTCTCGAGGATCCAGGGTCGGAGCGCAGGCAAGGTGGCCTCACACGTAGTACAGTGGCTGACAGCGTTCCAGGCACCGGCGGCCGTTAAAGCGGCACGCTCCGTCGCCTACCACAAGGATAGGCGGCTCACGTACCTAGGTCGCCGGCACCAGCCCTCCTCGAAGGAGGGCAGGCTTCCCACAGGCTCGCGCACTGCAGTACCGCAGGGAACGTAGGCGGGCTTAACTTCCGGGTTCGGGATGGGACCGGGTGTATCCCCGTCGCTTTGGCCGTCAAACCACTGCTGGGCCATCCGAGAGGCGAGGCCATATTTCAGGGTTTTCATCCGGACGCGAGGAAGCGACCAGCTCCCCTCCTGGGGGCCGCTGGCTCGTCCCGAGTGGGACGTGATTTCTTGCCAAGGTCGCACAAAGACGGCGCCGCTTCACGGGACGGGCAGCGCCGCCTGCATGAGGCCCATGATGGGGTTCCCGATGACAAACGAAACGACGTACGCGATCGCGAGCGGAACCAGGAACGGCAGCTGGGGGGTGACCCAGACCCTCGACACGCCGGCGGCCTTCAGGTCTCGCGCAATCGCCGCGCGATCCTGTCGTTTTCGCGGAAACAGGATTCGAACGTGTTCCCCCTCAACTACCTGGTCCATGAACCACACAAACCTCGGAACCCGGTCGACCGGGACGGTGTATCCAAGAAACGCCTCCGGGATTTCCGCATCCCCCCGCGCGGCGTTGGACAGGAGAAGGGCGATCGGGACGATCACGAGGAGAAGAGCCGCATTGAGCAGGACGAGGAAAGCGAACGGGAACACGATCGTGAGGGCCTCCTGAATCCGGGGGCCGAGCGTCAGGAGCGGCAGCGCCGGGTCGAGCGAGGGATACATCGGGACGAGGGCGGCGATCGCGATCATCGCCTTCGCGTCCGCGCCACCTTTGATCAGGTGGGCCTGGTACATCCCGCGGAACACGAGCATCATCACCGCAGGGGTCAGGGTGACGACGAACGACCGGAGGCCGAGGGCATCGCCCACCTGGGAAAGCGTGACGATCGGGTACAGTGCCGCGACAAGGGCGATCCCGTACGCCGCGATCGTGGCGGGCGGGAACCGCCAGCCCGTCTCCGTTACGAAATCCTCGCCGAAGAACACGCCGTAGAACAGGACGACCGCGGGAACAAGCGCCAACGCGATAATCGCCTCGACGGCGTCGCGCACGAGCTCGTAGCCGAAAAGAATCAGCCCGACGGAACCCAAAAGGATCCACGCGCGATCGCGGACTTCGCGGGTCCGCCAGTCCGAACGTGCGGCGTACGTGAGCACGGCCGCGCCGAACACGAGGCGAAGCGTGTCGAGGAGGTCCACTACGCGTAATAAAATTCGGCCTTAAAAGATATTTATCGCTCCCGGCCGCGCGAGAGCACCTCGAGTGCACGGAGCGGTTTGGGGAATCGTGTTGGAAAGTCTATATACTCGAGACCAGAATCAGGCGCCGCATGACCACCTCGTGGAGGGCGTGCGCCTTTTCTCGACCGTCCCAAGAGGAGGACGCGTCCCGATGATAGAAGCCCGTCGGATGAAGGCGAAGGTCTGTCTCGTCGGCGAGCACGCCGTCGGCAAGACCTCCCTGATCCGGCGGTTCGTCCTCGACGAGTTCGACGACCGGTACATCGTGACCCTCGGGGCGAAGGTCTCAAAGAAGGAGCTCCGTCTCCAGACCCCGGACGGAAGCCCGATCCAGATCGACGTGACAATCTGGGACATCATGGGGTCGAAAGGGTTCCGCGAGCTCCTCCGGGAGGCGTATTTCCACGGGGCCCAGGGGGTCCTCGCGATCTGCGACATCACGCGGTACGACACCCTCGAGGACCTCGACTCCTGGGTCGAGTCCGTGTTCCGCACGGTCGGCGAGGTTCCCGTCGTGTTCGCCGTAAACAAGGCGGACCTTCGGGACCAGGCCGCATTCGGTGAAGAGCAGATCCGCAGCGCTACGGAGGGCTTCGACTCACCATTCTACTACACGTCCGCGAGGACGGGCGAAAACGTCGAGGCCCTCTTCCGGTCGCTCGCGGACGGCATCGCGCGGGGCAGCTCCGGGAAGTGACGTCACCGGGGTTCTGTCACAGGTCGGGTGATGAGCCCGTCTGAGACTCCACTCCGTTCGGCTCGGCCCGTGCGCCCTTCCCCGCAGGGTCGGGTCGCGGGGGGGCGTCACGGCGTCATGCCTGAGGACACCGAGGTGGAACCGTACACCCCTTGCCTTCTCTCGAAGGCGGTTGTCTCACGAAACACGAGGACCTCGTGTTCCGGCCCGCGTTCTCGTCGCATGCTCCCGTGGGGGCGACACACGCATGGCTCGGGCCTCTCCCGCGTTTCGGCGGGGGGAACGGGATGTTCTCCCAGTCGCCCGTCTGCACTTGAACCTGCCGAGGGGTCACCCGGAAGTGGACACGCGCATCACCCGCAAATAGAACAGAGCCCGTTACCGGAAAGGTCTTAGCGGGCGGGGTTCCGTCGCGGCCGCATGGCGGGGCCGGAACGCGACGCTGTCCGGATCCAAGTCACCCGGGACCTCGGGCTGTACGACATCGTGATGCTCGGCCTCGGGACGATGGTCGGAGCGGGGATGTTCGTCCTCGTCGGGAGCGCCGCCCGGGTCGCGGGCGTCGCCACGATTCTCGGGATCGGGATGGCCGCCTTCGTCGTCGCCCTCAACGCGCTCGCGTACGCGGAGCTCGCGGGGTCCCGGCCCGACGTCGCGGGCGGCGGGTATGGATGGGTCCGGGAAGCCCTCCCGCCGCCTAGCGGGTTCCTCAGTGGCTGGTTCTCTTGGGCGGGCCACCTCGCCGCGGCCGCACTCTGCGCCGCGGGGATCGGCCTGTTCCTCGACTACGCCCTCGACGGCGCGAGCGTGAGCTTCCTCGGCCTCCCGCGAAACCTCGTCGTCGGAGGGATCCCGTTCAACGCATCCGAGAAGGCCCTCGCGCTGATTGCGTTCCTCGTCTTCGCGACCGCGGGCATCGTCGAGTTCGGCCCCCCGCGTCGCGGAATCTCCCCATTCCGGCTCATCAAGCTCGGCCTCATCGTCGCGTTCATCGCCGTCGCTGCAGTCGCCCTCCTCCGCGTCCCGGACCTCATGACGAAGTTCGGCTCGCCACTCTCCCCGGGGATCGTTCCCGGGATCACCCTCGCCGCCGGCATCTTCTTTGTCTCGTTCCAGGGGTTCGAGACAATCGCGCAGGCCGCGGGCCAGGTGAAGTGGCCCCACCGGACGATTCCCCTCGGGATCTTCGCGGCCCTCGGCCTGGCGACGCTCCTGTACCTCGGCTTTTACGTCGTCGTGCTCGGGAACGTCCCAATAAATCCCGCCGTGTGCGGGACCGCCTGGGAGTGCCTCGCCCACGGCCCGCGAGCGGCCCCAGAGCCAGAGCTCGGCGCCGTCCTCTCCGCGATCTCAATCGGCGGACCCTTTGCGATCCCCGCGATCCTCCTGTTCGCGACCGCAATCCTCGCGATGGCGTCCTCCCTTCATTCGAACCTCCGGGCGGGGGCCCGTGCGAGCTTTGCGATGGGGCGGGACCGTGCGCTCCCCGGTGTTCTCGGCACAGTCCACGAAAAGACTCGAATGCCGCGCGCCGCGATCGGAGCGGGGGCCGCGGTCGGCCTCGTGTTCCTGATCCCGTTCTCGATTGAGCAGATCGCGGCGATTGCAGGAATCTTCTTCCTCCTGCTCTACTCATTCGTGAACCTCTCCCTTGTGGTCCTCCGCCGACGCGGCCGCGCGGCGGTCCGTGGGTTCCGCGTCCCCTTCGTCCCCGTTCTCCCGGTCCTCACGGCAATCGTGAACCTCACGCTCGCGATCGACCTCTACGCGCTCCCCACCCTCTCGCCGGAGTTCGTCAGTCCCGGGCGTATCGCCTGGTTTGCGGTGGGCGCTTGGCTCGTCGTCGGGCTCATCTTTCACTATTTCGCGGGAGGACGCGCCGCGCTCACGGCGGTCGCGGGAAAACCTCGCGTGGAACTCATCGACGTCCTCAGCGCAACGCAGGACCGGTTCGACCCCGAGCGGTACCGCGTGTTTCTCCCCCTCCGCGAGTTCGACGACATCGACCTGACGGAGTTCGGCGCAATCGTCGCAAAGGCGCGAGACGGCGAGCTAAGCCTCCTGAACGTCGTCGAAATCCCCGCGAACCTCCCGCCGAAGGCGGTGAAGTTTCGCTACGTGGACGAGCGGATCCGTGGCCTCCAGAAGCTCGCCCGGATCGGCGAGCGGCGGGGCGTGGAGACTCGCGCAGTCGTGAAGCTCGGGAGCAAGGTGTACGAGATCATCCTCGACACTCTCCGCGAGGAGCGGGTGAACCTCCTCGTGATGGGCTGGCGGGGAGAGCGAATCGAGGGGGACCGTCGGATCCTCGGATCGAACATCGACTACCTTATCGAAAATGCGCCGTGCGATGTCGTCGTGTTCAAGACGAAGGGAATGCGGCACCCCCTCGACGGGATCGTCGTCCTCAGCTCACTCCTGTGGAGCGTCCGCGGCGTGGAGGATCTCGCTCTCATCCTCGCTGCGGAGAACGGCGCCCGGATCACGATCCTCAGCATCGTCGACGATGCCTCGAAGGTCGATGGAATTAAGGCGGACACGAACGAGTTCCTGGAGAAGGCACACCGAGCGGGCGTCGAGATCGATCAGAAGGTCGTGTACTCGGGGGCATACGAGTCGACGGCCCTCCGCGAAAGCGCGTCAGCGGACCTCCTCATCGTCCGAGCGAGCCCCCCGGGGGGGCTTCGGCGATACTCCCTCGGCCCTGTCGAGGACCGAATCGCGAAGCTCGCGAAGGTTCCCGTCCTGATCTTCCGGAAGGGCGCCGAGCCTTGATTCAAGCGGGCAACACGCCGGGGACGACGCCGGACCGCCGGAACGTTTCCTGCAAGTTGAACACGAGGTCGCTCTTGATCTGCTTCATCCGCTCCGGCTCCCGCGTGTACGCGAGGAGCTGGTACTGAATCGTCGACCCCGAGACATCCTTCCCGTAGACCTCCGGCGGGGGCGAATCGACGATTCCCTGGGTCTTCTTCGCGGCCTCGAGAAGAAGCTCGCGCACGCGGTCGTTCGGGACATCGAAGCTCACCGAGATGTCGAGGAACATCGCGTACGCCTGCGACCTGCTAAAGTTCACGATCGGCTCCTTCCGGACCCAGGAGTTGGGGAGGTTCACGAGCTCGCCTTTCAGCGTTCGGACCTGTGTCATCGTGAGGGAAATCCCAACGACATCGGAGACGAGATCGGTTCCAATCTTAATCCGGTCCCCGACGTCGAAGGCGTCCGTCATCATCAGGCCGATTCCCGCGACGGCCTCCTGGAGCGAACCCATCGCTGCGAGCGCCACGACGATCACGAGCGCGAGGAACCCGATGCCGAACACGAAGACCCGCGTCGGGTCGAGGATGAGGTTCAACAGGAGGAACAGTGCAGTAACGCCGATGATGAAGAACAGCGCGAAACGGGTCGCGGACTTGAACTGGTCGATTACCCGCGCGCTGAACTTCCGGCTCCGCAGTTTCAAGTCCTCGAAGATCGAGCTCGCGGCGCGGTCGACGATGAAGCCGAGGAGGAGCGCACCCGCGAGAATCGTTAGGACCGCGGACCACTGCTCCGTCCGGATCACCCCAGAGAGAAAGTCCTTCAAGGCGTAGTCCTCCGGAGGGAGGGCCTGGACGCCGCCGACGAATGCGGTGATCCCCGCAATCACGTAAATCACATACTTCAGCCCGAGCTCTGTGAACGCGAGCGCGCCCGACGGCGCCGGCTGCCGCGGCTTGGTCCGGAGTTCGCCCCGAAGAAACGCGGCAAAATGATGGAACACGCGGACGAACACGATCGCGACGAACAGGACGAACGCGACGAAGAGCGCGGCGGGAACGTGACGGATCACGGCCTCGAAGGCGGCGCGCGCCTCCGGCGCAGGGAACTGCAGGAGGAACAGTATCAGGACCACGGAGAGAACGACCCAGATGAGCGAGAGGAAGCGCTTCGTGAAGTCGAGAGTGTCCCGCCCGAACCACTTGCTGTCCTGCATCTTCAAGTACTGGAAGAACCGCGTCGTGTACGCGAGGAGCCACATCATCGCAGCGATCACAAGCCCGACGCCAAGGAGCGGCAGGACCCACTCCAAGAGGACATCGGTCCCTTGGAGGGCCGTGAGGTGCACGAGGTCAAAGACGGTCCACATTACATAAGCTTAATCGACCCGAGCGCCGGCCCGCCAACTTCATCTACGCTCTTCCCGTTCCGCGCGGGGCATGCACTTCCGCGCGCCCCGGCGCTTCTTCGCCATCCTCGCGGCCTCCGCGCTCGTCCTCATGGCAGTCGGCGTCGTGATCTCGAACGTCGGACTCCACCGAGAGTACATTCTGATGGCAACGACGACGAGCACGCGGGACACGGGACTCCTCTCCGTCCTCCTTCCCGCGTTCCGCGACGCGACGGGGATTGAGGTCCGCTACATCGCGGTCGGGACCGGCCAAGCCCTCGACGCGGGCCGCCGAGGCGACGTCGATATCGTCATCGTCCACGCGCCGATGCTCGAGATCCAGTTCCTCGCGGACGGCCAGGGGCTCTGTCGGAACCAGGTGATGTTCAACCGTTTCGTCATCGTCGGCCCGAGAGACGATCCTGCGAGCGTCGCGCAGGCCACCTCCGCCATCGATGCGTTCCGCCGGATCGCGGAGAACGAAAGCCTCTTCGAATCCCGCGCAGACAACTCCGGCACGCACACGAAGGAGCTCGAGCTGTGGGCCCTCGCCGGTCTTAGCGCGTCGACGTTCGGGTCGTGGTACGAGCGAACGAGCCAGGGGATGGCGGCCACGCTCACGATCTCGAACGAGCGGGACTCGTACACTCTGTCCGATGACGGCACGTGGTTCGCCCTCGAAGGCGCGTTACCCTTCCTGCGGCTCCTCTATTCGACGGACGAGCCTGTTCTTCAGAACGTGTATTCCGTGATCCCCGTAAACCCGGCGGTCCATTCGAACGTCGTTTTCGAGAAGGCCGTCGCGTTTGCGCGGTGGCTTATCGGACTTGACGCGCAGCGACTCATTGCGGAGTTCACGGTGAACGGGCACCCAATTTTCACTCCGGCTCCCGTCGGAGGTTGCTAGAGATGGCGGGCGACATCGTCGACATCACCCTCCTCTCTCTCTACGTCTCGAGCACATCGACGCTCGTTGCGACCGCAGTCGCGGTCCCGGTCGGCATCGCGCTCGGCCTTCGCGAGATCGGGAGCCAACGGCTCCTGAAGAACATCCTCTTCACGCTGTACGGCCTGCCGCCGGTCCTCGCGGGCCTCCTCGTGTTCCTCCTTGTATCCCGCGGCGGTCCCCTCGGGCCACTCGGCCTCCTTTTCACGCCTCTCGGGATGGTGATCGCCCAGGTCGTCGTCGTCACGCCAATCATCCTTGGGATTACGATGTCCGTCGTATCGACGGTCGAATCCCGCCTGAAAGAAACCGCGTTCGTCCTCGGCGCGGATGCCCATCAGCTCCGGGTTACGGTGATGCGCGAGGCCACGGCGGGAATCCTGACCGCTGTGATGGTCGGCTTCGGACGGGCGATTTCGGAGGTCGGCGCCGTGTTCATCGTGGGCCGTCATATCGAAGGACAGACCCAGGTCCTTACGACGACGATCATCACGGACATCGAGCAGGCCGCATACGGCCATGCAATCGCTGTCGGGATCATCCTCCTCGTGATCGCGGGGCTCGTGTACTCGCTCTTGTACCGGCTCCAGGAGAGGACACTCCAATGACGATGTCCGTCGAGGTCGAGGCCCTTCGCAAGTCGTTCGACCGCCGCAATGTCCTCGTCGACGTGGACCTCCACATTCCTCCCGGGGAGATCTTGGCGGTGATCGGCCCGAATGGGGCGGGGAAGACGACGTTGCTTCGGATCGTGGACTTTCTCCTACGTCCCGATGCAGGCGCGGTCCGGTACGACGGCCGCGACGGGCCCGCCGACCCCGAGGCGCGGCTTGCGCTGCGGCGGCGAATCAGCATGGTCGCGCAGAACCCGCGGCTCTTTCGGGGATCCGTATTCTACAGCGTGTCGTACGGCCTATGCGTGCGCGGCGTCGAACCCCCCGAGCTCCCCATTCGGACGCTCCAGGCCCTCGAGGCCGTAGGCCTTGTCGATCGACTCCACGCGCGAACGTCCGACCTCTCCGCGGGCGAGGCGCAGCGGGTCGCTTTTGCGCGCGCGGTTGTGTTCCGGCCGGACCTCCTCCTCCTCGACGAGTTCGCCGCGAACTTGGACCCTGCGAATGCGCGGATCCTCGAGGCGGCGGTGCTGGAGTACAACCGGTCGACGGGAACGACCGTGATCCTCGTGACCCACGACATGTTCCAGGCGAAGCGGCTCGCGAACCGCGTCGCGCTCCTGTACGAAGGGAGGATTATCGAATCCGGTTCCGTCATCGAGTTCTTCGACGAGCCGGGGGACCCGAGGACGCGGGCCTTCGTCCGCGGCGAGCTCGCTTACTAAAGAAGGGTGACCTCGGTCGTTTCTACGCCGCCGACACCGGGGATCTGTAGAAGGAGGGACTCGACCCGCTCCATCTCCCCCGCCGCGTCCTCGAGGATGACAATCGCCTCGACCGCGCGGAGGCCGTAGGCGACGGGCTTCACCTCGAGCTTCTTGAGGCGTTCTCGAAGGGAGTCACGAAGCTGCGACTGCACCGCGTCGAGGTCGACTTCGACCCCTTCCGGCATCACGCGAAACGTCACGGCGACCTTGCTCATCACACCACCGCTACGGGCCCTGGAACGCGCACTTCGGGCACCGGTACGCGACGGATTGATCGCGACAACGCGCGCACCGACCGATCGTCGCCTTGCCGCAGTTCGGGCAGGGGAACGCCGTCGTCCCGGGACCGAGAAGGGTCACGCCGCAGGAACTACACCGTCGCTCGTGTGCGAGCATGAGGATCGCTCAAAATCCCGAATCCTATATCAAGGTATGGCGGGGATCAGGGATCGTCGCTACCCAGAGCCGCTGATTCTTCTTCCGAACGAAACCGGAGACGTTCCTCTCCCGAGGAAGCACAAACTTTAACTAGAACATCGGAATAGGTTGGACTTCGCATGGACCGCTGCACCCCCCGCGGGCCCGTAGCTCAGCTAGGTTGGACGGCGGCGGAACAGAGGCGTCGTTCCTAGAAAGAGCATCTGGCTTTTAGCCCATCCGTTCTCGTTCTCGGGCGCGGAGGGGAGAGAAACCAGTTGGTCCGGGGTTCGAAAGCGCCTTGTTGCTCCGCGACAGGGCCCGAAAGTCCCCGCGGGCCCGTCCGGGTTCCGTGCGCACAACGGGAGAGGGCATAGGCGAGCTGGGAGGCGTCCCAAGGATGAAGTTCAACGTGCTCGAGCACAGGCTTGTCCCTGAACACCGATTATTGTCTCCGGAGGAGGCGCAGGAGATTCTCAAGCGACTCAAAGTTTCAATGGATCAGCTCCCGAAGATCAAGAAGAACGACCCCGTGATTCATGTTCTCGAGAAAATCCACGGTCCGATCACCGAAGGACGCATCATCAAAGTGACGCGCCTGTCGGAGACCGCGGGAGTCTTCGAGGCGTATCGCTTGGTCATCGGGAGGTAGAGCATGCGCGAACTTGTCGAGGCATTCTTCCGAGAGCGGTCCATCGTCAACCATCACATCGCGTCGTTCAACGATTTCCTGCCGACGATCGACAACCCGAGCTCGCGGATGCAGCGGATCGTCGATAACATGCGATACTCGCCGGAGGACGACCGCCGCGGGATCTTCAAGCTCGATGAGGACCGGACCGAGGGCGACATGATCGAGATCCGGATCGGCCGGAAACGGGACGACCGCTCGCGGGTCGACATCGACGCGAAGCCCACGATCTCTGTCGGGACGCCAATCGTCAAGGAGGCGAACGGTGCGACGCACCCCCTGACTCCGATGGAGGCGCGTCTCCGGAACTTGAACTACACGGCGCCGATCTACCTGGACTTCACCGTCATCGAGAACGGGATCGAGCGAGAGCCGGAACGGGTCCACATCGGGAACCTCCCGGTCATGGGGAAGTCGAAGAAGTGCGCGCTCCACAGGGAGAACCTCGAGATCGACGGAGAGCTCACGGAGGCGGAGTACCGCCTGAAACTGATCGAAATGGGCGAGGACCCGTTCGACCCCGGCGGTTACTTCATCATCGGCGGGACGGAGCGGGCGTTGATCTCGCTCGAGGATCTCGCGCCGAATCGTGTTCTCGTGGAGTACAACGAGCGGTATGGCCGGAAGGTCCCCGTTGCGAAAGTGTTCTCGCAGCGCGAGGGGTACCGAGCGCTCACGCTCGTGGAGATGAAGAAGGACGGGATGCTGATCGTGACGGTCCCGACCGCGTCGGGTCAGATTCCGCTCATTATCCTCATGAAGGCACTCGGGCTCGAGAAGGACGAGGAGATCTACAACGCGATCGTGTCCGTACCCGAGATGGCGAACATCGTGTACGCGAACATCGAGGAGGTCCAGAACAAGAAGCTGTACCCGCCGAACGGGATCTTCACGCGTGATGACGCCGTGAACTACCTCGAGAAGAAGTTCGCGACGGGGCAAGCGAAGGAGTACCGGACGAAGAAGGTCGAGGCGATCCTCGATCGCTCCCTGCTCCCTCACCTCGGCGACACCCGGGAGGACCGAATCAAGAAGGCCGTCTTCCTCGGCCGCGTCGCGCGGTCCGTCCTCGAGCTCCACCTCGGAAAGCGACGGGAGGACGACAAGGACCACTACGCGAACAAGCGGCTGAAGCTCGCGGGCGATCTTATGGAGGATCTGTTCCGCGTCGCGTTCGCGAACCTTGTGAAGGACCTGAAGTACCAGCTCGAGCGATCGTACGCGCGTCGGAAGGAGATCAAAATCAGCTCCGCGATCCGGCCGGACCTCCTCAGCCAGCGGCTACTCCACGCGCTCGCTACGGGCAACTGGGTCGGCGGCCGGGCGGGCGTGTCCCAGCTCCTCGACCGCACGTCGAACATGTCCGCGCTCAGCCACCTGCGACGGGTCACAAGCCCGCTCACGCGGTCCCAACCGCATTTCGAGGCCCGCGACCTCCATCCCACGCAGTGGGGCCGCCTCTGTCCGAACGAAACTCCGGAAGGCCAGAATTGCGGCCTCGTGAAGAACTGCGCGCTCGTGATCGACGTCTCCGAGGGGTTCCCGGAGGATGAGGTGAAACTCCTCCTCGCGGACCTCGGCACGCGGCAGGTCAAGGGTCAGACGACCTCGACGCGCGTTTACGTGAACGGAGACCTCGTCGGCCTCCACGAGGATCCGTTCCGGTTGATCACGGAGATCCGAGAGCGGCGCCGCTCCGGCCTCCTCAGCGCTGAGGTGAACGTCCACTACGACGAGAACATGAGTGAGGTCGTGATCAACTGCGACGAGGGCCGCATCCGGCGGCCGATGCTCGTCGTCAAGGACGGCCGCCTCGTCCTCACGCGGAAGCACCTCGAGGACCTGAAGATCGGGAAGTGGCGATTCAGCGACCTCGTCCGGAACGGCATCGTCGAGTGGATCGACGCAGAGGAAGAGGAGGACGCGTACATCGCCCTCTACCCGTACGAGGTCCCGCCGCGATGCAAGGAATGCAAAGAGCCGATTAGCCGGAATGACGCGGAGTGGATGAATCCCGGCGCGACGACGGACGTCGTCGACCTCCTGTGCAAGAAGTGCGGGAAGACGTTCACGGTGAAGTCCTCCGTCACGAAGGAGCACACGCACTGCGAGGTCGACCCTCTCGTGATCCTCGGCGTCGCCTCGGGCCTCGTGCCGTACCCCGAGCACAACTCGTCCCCGCGCGTCACGATGGGGGCGGGGATGGCAAAGCAGTCCCTCGGCCTCGCGGCGAGCAACTACCGGACCCGGCCCGACACGCGGAGCCACCTCCTGCACTGCCCACAGAAGCCGATCGTCCAGACGGAGTCGATGAAGTTCCTGTCGTTCAACGAGCGGCCCGCGGGCCAGAACTTCGTCGTCGCGGTGATGTCGTACCACGGGTATAACATGGAGGACGCGATCGTGATGAACCGGTCGTCGATCGACCGGGGCCTCGGTCGGTCCTCGTTCATGCGGACGTACCGGGCAGAGGAGCGGCGCTACCCAGGCGGCCAGGAGGACCATTTCGAAATCCCGTCGCCGGACGTTCGTGGCGCGCGGGCGGACCTAAGCTACGCGAACCTCACGCCGGACGACGGGCTCATCTCGCCCGAGGTCCAGATGACCGGCGGCGAAGTCCTGATCGGGAAGACGAGCCCGCCGCGGTTCCTCGAGGAGGAGACGGACTTCCTGACCCCGCAGAAGAGGCGGGAGACGTCCGTCACGGTCCGCCACGGGGAGTCCGGTTGGGTCGACTCCGTGATGCTCACGGAGAGCGAGAACGGCTCGAAGCTCGCGAAAGTGAAGGTCCGGGACCTGCGGACTCCGGAGCTTGGAGACAAGTTCGCCTCCCGCCACGGGCAGAAGGGCGTGATCGGCCTCATCGCCCCGCAGGAGGACTTGCCTTTCACTGCAGAGGGGATCGTGCCGGACCTCATCATCAACCCCCACGCGATCCCATCGCGGATGACGGTTGCGCACGTCCTCGAGACAATCGGCGGGAAGGTCGGCGCGCTCGAGGGGCGGTTCGTCGACGGAACGCCGTTCAGCGGGGAGCGCGAGGACGCACTTCGCACCGCGCTCGAGGCGGGCGGCTTCAAGTCGAACGGGAAAGAGATCCTCTACGATGGCCAGACGGGCCAGATGATCCCCGCAGAGATCTTCATCGGCGTGATCTACTACCAGAAGCTCCACCACATGGTGAGCGGGAAGCTCCACGTGCGGTCTCGTGGGCCCGTCCAAATCCTCACGCGGCAGCCGACGGAGGGCCGGTCTCGCCAAGGTGGTCTCCGTTTCGGGGAGATGGAGCGCGACTGCCTGATCGGCCATGGCGCGGCGATGGTGATCAAGGACCGCCTCCTCGACGAGTCCGATGGGACGATTCAGTACGTGTGCGGGAATGTGGAGTGCGGCCACTTCGCGATTAAGGACCGCAAGGGGATGCTCCGATGCCCCGTGTGCGACAACAACTCGAATATCTACCCGATCCAGACGTCGTACGCGTTCAAGCTCCTGCTCGATGAGATGCTGTCGCTTGGCGTCGCCATGCGACTCCAGCTGGAGGACTTGAAATGATGGGTGCGCGCGGGGTCACGAAGCGAATCCAAGCGATCCGGTTTGCCCTCCTCAGCCCGGACGAGATCCGGCGGATGTCGGCGACGAAGATCATCACCGCTGACACGTACGACGACGACGGCTTCCCGATCGACATGGGCCTCATGGACTCGCACCTCGGCGTGATCGAGCCCGGCCTGCGGTGCAAGACGTGCGGCGGAAAGGTCGACGACTGCCCCGGCCACTTCGGCCACATCGACCTCGCGATGCCCGTGATTCACGTCGGGTACGTGAAGGAGCTCAAGCGGCTCCTTCAGGCAACGTGCCGGCGCTGCGGGCGGCTCCTCCTCACGAAGCAGCAGGCGGAAGAGTTCCGCAGTGAAATGGAGCAGATGGAGGAGCTCGGCGGGGAGGCGGACATCCAGATTGTCACGAAGGAGACCGCGCGGGAGGCGACGAAACGCCAGCGGTGCCCGCACTGCGGCGAGGAACAGCAGCGGGTCACGCTCGACAAGCCGACGACGTTCCGCGAGAACGGACACAAGCTCACGCCGAAAGAGGTGCGAGAGCGCCTGGAGCGGATCCCGAACGAGGACCTCCGTGTCCTCGGGATCAACCCGGACGTCGCGCGTCCGGAGTGGATGGTCCTCACCGCGCTCCTCGTCCCGCCCGTCACAGTTCGCCCCTCGATCACGCTTGAGAGCGGCGACCGATCCGAGGACGACCTCACGCACAAGCTCGTCGACGTGCTCCGGATCAACCAGCGGCTTCGCGAGAACCGCGACGCGGGCGCGCCGCAGCTCATCGTCGAGGACCTGTGGGAGCTCCTGCAGTACCATATCACGACGTATTTCGACAATCAGACGAGCGGGATCCCCCCCGCCCGCCACCGATCCGGCCGTCCCCTGAAGACCCTCGTCCAGCGGCTGAAGGGGAAGGAGGGTCGGTTCCGGTCGAACCTGAGCGGGAAGCGCGTGAACTTCAGCGCGCGCACGGTGATCTCGCCGGACCCCGTACTCTCGATCAACGAGGTCGGCGTGCCCATCGAGGCCGCCCGCGAGCTCACCGTCCCGATCCACATCCAGGCGTACAACCTGGACATCGTGAAGGAGTGGGTGAAACGCGGCCCCGTCCCGCCGACGCCGGTCGGCGAGTTCTTCGTCCCCGGCGTGAACTACGTGATCCGGTCCGATGGCCGCCGCATCCGCGTGACGGAGAAGAACGCGGAGGCCGTCGCGGAGACCGTCGAAATCGGGTACATTGTCGAGCGGCAGCTCGTCGACGGGGATATCGTCCTCTTCAACCGGCAGCCCTCGCTCCACCGGATGTCGATGATGGCCCACGAGGTCCGCGTGATGCCCCATAAGACGTTCCGGTTCAATCTCGCCGTGTGCCCGCCGTACAACGCGGACTTCGACGGCGACGAAATGAACCTCCACGTCCTTCAAAGCGAGGAGGCGCGCGCGGAGGCCCGCGTCTTGATGCGGGTGCAGGAGCACATCCTGAGCCCGCGGTTCGGAGGGCCCGTGATCGGCGGGATCCACGACCACATCACGGGTGCGTTCCTCCTCACGTACAAGGACTCAAAGTTCACGAAGGAAGAGACCGAGTACATCCTGAGCAAGATCGGGGTCATGGAGCTCCCGCCGCCCGCGATCAAGAAGGGCGGCCAGGAGTCCTGGACGGGGAAGCAGATCTTCTCGATGATCCTCCCGAAGGACCTCAGCCTCACGTTCAAGGCCTCGATCGCCCCGAAGGGGCAGGTCGGCCTCAAGGAGCTGCGGGAAGAGGACGGGCTCGTCGTGGTGAAAAACGGCGAGCTCCTCAGCGGGACGATCGACGAGAACGCAATCGGGGCCATGAAAGGGAAGATCCTCGACAAAATCGCCCGCGACTACGGACCGGACGCGGCCCGGGAGCTCATCGACAAGGCCACGAAGATCGCAATCGGCGCGATCATGGTTCGCGGGTTCACAACGGGGATCGACGACGAGGACATCCCGGAGGAGGCGAAGAAACAGATCGCGGAGATCCTGCGGAAGGCGGTCGCAGACGTCGAATCGCTCGTCGAGGCGTACAAGCGCGGGGAACTCGAGCAGATGCCGGGCCGGTCCCTCGAGGAGACCCTCGAGGTCGACGCGATGAAGGCCCTCGGCCGCGCACGTGACCAGGCCGGCCAGATCGCGTCGAAGCACCTCGGAATGGAGAACTCCGCGGTCATCATGGCCCGCTCCGGGGCCCGCGGCTCGATGCTGAATCTCTCCCAGATGGCGGGTTGCATCGGACAGCAGGCCGTGCGAGGCGAGCGGCTCCAACGCGGTTACTGGAACCGGACCTTGCCGCACTTCCGCAAAGGGGACCTCGGCGCGGAGGCGAAGGGCTTTGTGAAGTCCTCCTACAAGTCGGGCCTGCATCCGACGGAGTACTTCTTCCACGCGATGGGCGGGCGCGAGGGTCTCGTTGACACCGCCGTCCGGACGTCTCGGTCTGGCTACATGCAACGCCGGCTCATCAACGCGCTCGAGGACCTAAAGGTAAAAGAGGACGGCACGGTCCGGAACACGGGAGACACGATTATCCAGTTCCAGTTCGGCGAGGACGGGATCGACCCTTCGCGGTCTGTCCAGGGCCACGCCGTCGACATCGACGACATCCTCCAGGAGGTCCTGGGAGAGGAGCCTTCCTGGCAGGAGCGCCTGAAGGAACAGGAGATGGCGTCGTACGGCCTCACGGAGAAAGACATGTACGTCGAAGTGAGCGAGGAAGAGGTCGAGATCGAAGAGGAGGAACCGGCCCCGGAGGAGTGAGGATGGCGCGGGCAGCGACGATTGAGGCGTTCCGGAAACGGGGCATCGCGAAGAAGACCGCGGAGCTCCTTGCGGACGCGGGCTTCACGCTTGAGACGCTTTCGAAAGCGAAGCCCGAGCGGCTGAAGAGGTTCCTTCCCGAGAAGGACGCGGCCCGCATCCTCCAGAAGCTCGGCGTGGCGCCCGTGGAGAAACCCGCGCCGAAGGCGAAGAAGACGGGGAAACCGAAGGCCGCGAAGTCGGGTGCGGAAGAGGAGAAGGAAGTCGAGGCACCGCCGAAAGTTCCCCAGAAGGCGCCGCCGTTCTCGAAGGGAGAAACGGAGATCGCCGATCTCTTGGAGGGGATGGGCCAGAGGCTCCCTCGCTCGATCGTGTCGAAGATTGCGGACAAGACCCTGGGCCTCAAGGTTACGAAGAAGAAGATGACGGAGCTTCTCCAAAGGGTCTGCGAGCGCTATGACGCGCACCGGATCGACCCGAATGAGTCTGCGGGAATCGTGTCCGCCCAATCGATTGGGGAACCGGGCACGCAAATGACGATGCGAACGTTCCACTATGCGGGCGTCGCGGAGATGAACGTCACCCTCGGCCTTCCGCGGCTCATCGAGATTGTCGATGCGCGGCGGGTGCCCTCGACCCCGATCATGGAGGTTCACATCAAGGAGGGGCCGAAGGACATCGAAAAGATGCGGAGGATCGCTCAGGAAATCGAGATGACGAACCTCGAGGACATCGCGGAGATTGAGACAGATCTCGTCAACATGCAGATCCTCATCTACCCGGACGAGAACCGAATGCGGGTACGCGGCGTCACGTATGCGGACCTTGAGGAGCGGCTGAAGAAGTTCGCGATGCCGAAGGAGATCCGCCGGTCGACGGGCTCCGGCTCCAAGACCGTGAAGGGCTTCTTCGCGGAGGCAGGAGAGCCGTCGTTTAAGAAGCTCCAACGGGTCCTCGAGACCGTGAAGTCGACGCGAATCAAGGGGATCGACGGGATCCGGCGGGCGATCATCCGTCGGCGCGGGGACCGATACGTAATCTACACGGAAGGATCGAACCTCGCGAAGGTCCTCGAACTCCCATACGCGGACCCGACGCAGACAACGACCAACTCGATCCAGGAAATCTTCGACGTCCTCGGCGTAGAGGCGGCCCGGAACGCGATCATCAAGGAAGCCAACGACACACTCCAGGAGCAGGGTCTCACCGTGGACCTGCGCCACATCATGCTCGTCGCGGACATGATGACGAACGACGGCGACGTGAAGGCGATTGGCCGCCACGGCATCTCCGGGCGGAAGTCGAGCGTCCTGGCGCGGGCCGCGTTCGAGATCACCGCGCACCACCTCCTCCACGCCGCGATCACGGGTGAGGTCGACAACCTCGATGGCGTCGCGGAGAATGTGATCGTCGGCCAGCCAGTGACCCTCGGCACGGGGGCCGTGAACCTCGTGTACCGCCCGCCGGGCCGGTCCGCGGTGCAATCCACGAAGGCGTCGACATGATCGACGAAGCGCGTGCATTGAAGCTCGCCGTGGATACGGGGAAGGTCATTCTCGGGGCGAAGCAGGCCCGGAAGGCCGTAGAAAAAAAGCTCGCCCGGATCCTCGTCGTCGCGGCGAACTGTCCAGACGAGGAACTCCGAAGCCTCGCGGGCGTGAAGGTCCACGTTTTTCCTGGCACGAATGCGGAACTTGGGGCCGCCTGCGGGAAACCGTTCTCGGTGTCCGCACTCGCGGTGGTCAACCCCGGGGAGTCGAACATCCTCTCGCTCTAGGAGTCCCGGATGGCGGAAGTCAGGTTCACGGAGGACACACTCCGGTACGCCTCACTTTTCCAGGACGTGACGCGGACGACGGTGATGGACTGCCTCAACACGCCGGACCGGATCATTTTCGTCGTGCGTCCCGGGGAGATCGGCCGCGCAATCGGGAAGCGGGGCGAGAATGTCGCTAAGCTCCGACGGCTTCTGAACCGGGACATCCTCGTCGTCGAGTTCTCCGCTGTTCCCGAGGAGTTCATCGCGAACATCTTTCGGAGCTATCAGGTCAAAAAGGTACAGATCGAGCAGCGGGGAACCGTGACCCATGCGACCGTCACCGTCGAGGCGACCCTCAAGGGCAAGGCCATCGGGCGCGGCGGACGGAACCTCCGAGTCGCGCGAGACCTGATCTCCCGACACTTCCCAATCGAAAGCGTGAGCGTCGCGTGATGCCCGGGAAATCCCGCGGAAACCTTTAACGCTGCGCGCATGAATCCGCGGTTACGCGCGAGGGCCGATGTCGGTTCTCGTAACGCACATTCCACACGCGGGATAAGGTCGGCGTGTGTAATCCCAACGGAGGCCCCTCGATTCCCCTCCAAGACCATTTCCAGGGATGGGAGCTCATCCACTTCGCGAGCAAAGCGAAGCGGTACGGGCTGCTCGACAACGATGCGCGCCTCGCGCTGTACGAGGCAGGCCGTCTCCGGATGCGGGGCGAATCGCTCAATCATCTCCTCCTTGGCCGCGTAGAGTCCGCCCTGTCGGCCTTGATCGACGCGGACCTTGGCGCGGCGGAGTGTGACCGCGGCGAATGCGACGCGTGCGGCCGCCTGGCGGTGCTCGGCCCCGAGTCAACGCCTCCACCCGTGCCGGCCGCCCCCGTCGTAGCCCTTGAAGAACCCGCTTCACCGATTTCACCCGACGTCGGCGCTCTTCTCACAATCTCGTACACGCCGGAGCGCATTCCCGAGCTGGCGTTCTCTCGGCGGGACGCCGAAGTCCTCGACAAGGTCCGTGGCGGGTTGGTCGAGAGCCCGTCGGCGTGGGCTCTGCACTACCAAGCGCGCCTCCTGGGCCTCCAGTCGGGGTTCGACCGCCTGCTCTGCCTCCCACTCCTGAGGGACGTGCGGCACTACGACTACCAGAAGAACACCGCGCTGAAGGTCCTGCGGGAGATGCGGGGCCGCGCCATCCTCGCGGACGAAGTCGGCCTCGGAAAGACGATCGAAGCGGGTATCATCCTCAAGGAGCTTTTGGTCCGCGGGCTCGCGAAAAAGGTCCTGATCCTCACGCCCGCCTCGCTCGCGACGCAGTGGCGGGAGGAGATGGAGCGGAAGTTCGGAATCGACTTCGAGATCGTGGACGAACTCGAGGACTGGGCCCGCCACGACCGCGTGATCTCCTCGATCGACACCGCGAAGCGGGACGTCCACAAGGAAGAGATTCAGAAGCTTTCGTATGACGTCGTCGTCGTCGATGAGGCGCACAAGCTGAAGAACCGGTACACGAAGAATTGGAAGCTCGTCGCGGCGATCCGGAAGAAATACATGCTCCTCCTGACGGCGACCCCCGTCCAGAACGACCTCGAGGAGCTGTTCAACCTCGTCACGCTCCTCCGCCCGGGCCAGCTCAGCTCTCCTGGCGGGTTCCGCCTGCGATTCGTCCGCCGGGGCGACCGTCGCGTGCCTGTGAATACGACGGAGCTCAAGCGCCTGCTGCGCGAGGTCATGATCCGGAACCGCCGCAGCAACGTGCTCGTTCTCCCGCCAAGGCGCGTCTTCCCCGCGGAAATGTCACTCTCGAAGGCGGAACGGAAGCTGTACGAGGAGGTGACGGCCTTCGTCCGTGCCCGGTATTCAGGCGATGGAGTTGCTTCCCGGAGCCTAAACAAGCTCGCCCTATTCGTGTTGCAGAAGGAGATGGGGAGCAGCACGTTCGCGGCTGCCGCGACTCTGCGGAAGATGAAAGACAGCCCGAACTTCCCGTACGAGGATCGTCTCGCCATCGGAGAACTCTATGAGAGTGCCGTGTCGATCCGGGAGAACGCGAAGGCGAAGGGGCTCCTCGAGCTCTTGAACCGGCTGGAGGGCAAAGCGATCGTCTTCACGCAATACCTCCGTACCCTCGAGCACCTCCGCTCCCTCCTCGAAGCGGACGGTCACACAATCTCCTTGTACCACGGCGGCCTCCCGCCATGGGAGAAGGACGCGAGCGTCCGCGCGTTCCAGGAACGGAATCGCGTGTTCCTGAGCACGGAAGCGGGCGGCGAGGGCCGGAACCTCCAATTCTGTAACACGGTCGTGAACTTCGATCTCCCGTGGAACCCGCTGAAGATCGAGCAGCGCATCGGCCGAGTTCACCGCCTTGGTCAGACCCGAGAGGTGTACATCGTGAACCTCTGGGCGAAGGACACCGTCGAGGAGTACGTGATCGAGCTCCTCGACAGGAAAATCAATATGTTCCACCTCGTTGTCGGCGAACTCGATCTCATCCTCGGGAACCTCGACCGCCCGAAGGCGTTCGAGGAGGTCCTCATGGACATCTGGACGATCCAGGACCTGGCCCGCCGGAAGGCGGAGCTGCAGGCGTTCGGCGAGGAGCTCCTCGCGGCCCGCACGCGGTACGAGTCCGTGAAGTTGTACGAGGAAGGACTCTTCGGGAGCGACCTCGCAGTAGAGGCCCCGCCATGAGTGACGCTTCGACGGACGAGTCGTTTGTCCGACGGTACCTCCAAATCCGTTCGACCGGCCTTCGCGAGGAGACGCCCGGGATCTTTCTCGCAACGATTCCGGAGACGTTACGGCCCGCGTTCGAGGGGGCGATCGCGCTCCGAATCGCGTTCGACCCTGCCGTCGCCGCCTCGGCTCCGAACGTTGAGATCGCCGTCGTCGGGAGTTACCTGATGGACCGTATCATCGAAGACGCGGTGCGGGGGGGTCTCCACGGCGTCGCGCGGATCGAGGCACTTTCCGCCCCGCCGGAATCGATCCTCGCAAGGTCGTTCCGCCCACGGAACGCAACTCTCAACGTTGACGCGACCCAGCCGACGTCGGTCCCACACATCCTGTTCAACTTCCGCGTCCGGTTGACAACGGATGAGCGAATCGAACGCCTCGAGTCCGTCCTCATCGACACGCGGTCGGCATCGGAACGACACACCGCACCAATCGTCTTCGGAGAGGGAGTGCAGGTTTCGGCGAATGGAATTGCTGCCGTCCAAGAAGTCGAGGCTCACTACCGTGCCGCGTGTCGCGCGCTCGAAGCTCGCATCGAAGCGGATGTCGGAACCTTCCAGGGACAGGCCCACACTCTGCTCGAGGAGGATCGACGGCGAATCAAGGAATACTTCGACCGGTCAATCCACGAACTCTCTGAATCGAAGGCGGGGAACGCGCAGGATGAAATGCGCGCCCTGGAGCTCGAGCGGAAGCGACGGCTCGAGGAATCTGAAGAGAAGTACCGCTTCGTGGGGGAAATCGAGCTCTGCAATGTCCGGACGGTCCTCCTCGACGTCACGGCCGCATCCCTGGCGATTTCACACCGCGGTGCGCGCAAGGTCTTGTCCATCGAATACGACCCCCTCGGTAATGGCTTGGAGCCCGTCGCGTGCGAAGTCTGCGGCGCGCGAACCCCGGAGCCCGTGCTGTGCTTCGGTGGTCATCTCGCGGGCGAGGAGTGCGTCCAAGGCTGTGTCTTCTGCGACCAGGTGCACTGCCAGCAGTGCATTTCCACGAAGGGGGCGATCGCGACGTGTGGCGCCTGCGGTCGCGGGGTCTGTCCCGATCACGTTGAGGTCGACGCTCTGAGCCGCCGTCCGTATTGCCCCGATCACATCCATTCCTGCGCAATCTGCAGTCGCACCGTCGGCCCCGAGTACGTGCGGACGTGCAGAACGTGCGAGCAGGCGTACTGCGTCGTGTGTGTCTCCGCGCCGTCGGATCAGTGCCTGACGTGCCGGAGCCTCGATATCGCGGGGATCGACGATCCCTCCGTCGCGGCGGTCCAAGGATTGGACCCCGCGCTCGCTCGCGTCGCAAGGTGGCGTCGTGGGTCGAACCACAGGTACACGATTGTCGTGGCGAAGGGGCTCATCTGGAGTCAGCTCTTCGTGCTCGCGGCGCAGGGCGCCGTCCTCGTGCGCAAGAAGGTCCTCGGCATCTAGGCGAGCGGGGTTCGCTCCACCTCGATCGGGTCCGCGGTTGGGAACTCCTCGACGATGTGGCACGGTCGACCGAGTCGCGACGACAGCCCCTCGAGGACCCACGCCGCGACTTCCACACGCCCCCGTTCCGGGACGACGGCGAGAAGGTCCGCGGGGACGTGGTAGCGTCTCCGTAGGGTTGTGGCGATCGCGTCGAGGTCGTCCCCTTCGATGACGCCCTTCACGACGGTGCCGTCCTCCGTAATGAGATCGAGTGGGCGCGCGAGCGTCTCCGCCCGCCGCTTCATCCGCTCGCGAAGCTGGAATCCGTCCTTGTACCCGCTCGTGCAGTAGTGAACGGTAATCCTCCAGGAACGACGGAGGAGTTCGTCGGCGGCCGCGTCCGCGCCCTTCACGCCGAAAGCGAGCTCGGCCTTCGGCTCGTAGCCATGGCGAACCATCCGCGCGTAGTTCGCATCGGAGAACTCGAGCTCGTTCAAGTTCACGAAGCTCATGTCCTCCGCCTCCGCCCACTCAAGGAGCTTCGCGAGATCGCTGGCGCGGTCGGGGAGCAATGGAACCTCAAGGCCGACCGTGATCCCGAGGGACTTCGCAAGGCGGGAGGCCTTGGGATAGGGGGTGGTCGCGACGCGGGACCAGAGGCCGGCCGGCACGTGGAAGCGAATTTCGTCGAGGCCCGCGGCCCCGAGCTTCCGGATCTTCTCCGGGTCCGGCGTCATCGTGTAGAGGTGGGTATGGAACTGCGGGCCGAATTCCTGCTTCAGAAGGCGGATGTAGTGGCAAGTCCGATCCACGACGTCGAGCGGGTCGCCGCCCGTGATTCCGGCGCCGCTCGCGCGCATCGCGCGCGCCTCCTCGATTACGTCCGTGTCGCTGGTGACGCGTCGCTCGTTCGCGAAGATCACGTCTTTGTACATCTTCTCCTCCGACACGGGGCAGTAGAAGCAGTGGAACGAGCAGAGTCCCGTCACGAAGAGGACCATCTTCGCTCCCTCTGTGCATTGGCGACAACCGACGGGGAGGACGCCGCGAATCAACGATCCGCAGGGCCGCGCCGTGATCTGCATGGGTTCCAGACCATTGGCGCCGGGCATATAAGACTGATGCGGCCGACGCGCTACACGGGGCGCTTGCAGGTCGAGCAGACGAGGCGGCACTCGTTCTTGCACTCGAGGCACAGGCCGTGGAGGAACTTCTCCCGAACGGGCGCGTGGTGGCAATCGCTCACGACGGAGACCATGTGCCCGCAGTAGTCACAGAGGTGCTGTATCGGCCGGCGGCTCGTTACATACCGCTGGTACGCCATGAGTGCAAGGAGGATCAGGACCAAGAGCCCGAGAATCCCGGCAACGACGAGACATGTGAGTGCCGTCTCTTGGAGGGGGACGAGCGGCAGAACCTCGGGCATGCGCAGACATCCCGGAGGGTTGTCTTAAATCTTGGCGGGCGACGGTGGCAATCCTCTTAGCCCTCCCGTCGATGCACAGCGCCATGCGCGCGGAGGAGATCCGGCGGGAGCTCCAGCGGCTCGGAATCCGTGCGAGCAAGGGCCTCGGCCAGCACTTCCTCATCGACGAGCGGATCGCACACCGCCAGGTCGAGTTCGCATCGATCCAACCGAATGAGATCGTCTTCGAAGTGGGTCCCGGGCTCGGCATCCTCACTCGCCTTCTCGCGAAACGGGCGCGGCGCGTCATCGCGATCGAGAAAGACCGCCGGCTCGCGGAGGCGCTCGTGTCGATCGGGGACAATCTCGAGATCCTCCGCGGCGACGCGCTCGAAATCCCCTGGCCTCGATTTGACGTGATGGTTTCGAACCTTCCGTACAACATCTCATCGCCAGTCGTCTTTCGCCTTCTCGATCATCCAGCCGATCGAGCGGTCTTGATGTTCCAGCGGGAGTTCGCAGATCGGATGGTCGCGAAGGTGGGGACGAAGGCGTATTCCCGCCTCACCGTCGGCGTCTATCACCGTGCGGAGTGCGGCCTGATCGCGAGGGTGCCGCGATCCGCATTCCACCCGGTTCCCGGGGTCGACTCTGCAATCGTCCGCCTCGTGCGCCGGGCGCCGCCGTACCGTGTGCGAGACGATCCAACCTTCCACAGGGTCGTCGATGCTTGTTTCGGGCACCGCCGCAAGACCATCGCAAACGCGCTTGACCTCGCGTGGCCGCAATTCGCGAAGGATCGAAAGGCGTGGCGATCAGAACTACGCGAGCTCCCGTTCGGCGAGCGTCGCGGCGAAACGCTCACCCCAGAGGAGTTCGCGAAACTCGCGAACGAAATCGTTCGAGCAAAAGGTTAATTGCCGTTCCGCAAATACGCAGCTCCCTTCTAGGAGCGCCGCATGGTTCGAAGGAAGGAACAGTCCGAGCTCGAGCTCGCGGAGATCAAGCTCGAGACCCTCGTTGAGAAGCGAAACGCCCTGAACGCGGACGCGGCCGTCTTCCGCGAGGAGCGCGATCTCCTCAACGCGCAGCGGAGAGAGATCATAGACCATGTCCGCGAGATCCGGGCTAGGCGGGGGGCGGCACTCGACGAGTTGCGGGCGCACAAGGCTCGGCGCGACGATCTGCAGAAGAAGGCGAAGGAGCTCATTGAGCTGAAGCGCAGAACTCGGTCGAAAGTTCAGACGTCTATCCGCGCGGACCTCGATCGGGTTCGCCGGGAAGTCCGGCAGCTCGAGATGAGCCAACAGACATCATCGCTCAAGCTCGAGGAGGAGAATGATCTCCTCGATGAGATCCGCGCGAAGCTGCGAGACCTGAAGGACCTTGAGGCCCTCCATTCGGAGCAGGACCGCATCGCGCGCGAAGTCAACGACATCGACGCATCCATCACGGAGATGTTCCGCGAAGCGGACAAGAATCACGAGCAGGTTGTGCGGCTCAGCACGGAAGCGAGGGCGAAACGGGAGGAGCTCGCCGCACTGATGACCCAGGTCACGTCGGTCACCGCGGAGGCTGACAAGAAGCACGAAGAATACCTCAAGATCCGAAACCGGGCGGACGAGTTTCACGAGAAGGCCGTCGAGATGCGAACGCGAGTGCTCGCGACTCGTGAGGCCTACCGCGCGGAGAACCGTGAGGCTCGCAACATGATCCGGCAGCAGAACCTGTCCGTGCAGAGAGAATTGCTCGACGAGCGGAAGCTCGACAGCGCCGCGGAGGAGGCCCTCCGCCTTCTGCTCGCGAAGGGACGTGTGGAGATCAAGGGATGAAAGCGGTCGTGCTGGCGGGGGGCGAGGGGACGCGGCTGAAGCCCCTCACGTTCCGGAGGCCGAAGCCCCTGATCCCGATCGCGGGCCGACCGTGTATCGATTTCGTCCTCCGCTCCCTGATCGCATCGGGATTTCGAGAAATCGTGATCACGACCGCATACATGTCCGACCGACTGATCAAGACCGTCGCGGATGGACTCGACTACAACGCGTCGATCCTCTACTCGTTCGAAGGGACTCCCGCGGGCACCGCTGGCGCTGTGCGGCGCGTCGCGAACTTCATCGGGGAAACCTTCGTCGTGGCGATGGGCGACGTCCTCGCGGACGTCGACTTCCGGGCGATGTACGACTTTCATCGGGAGCGCGGCGGCGTAGCGACGATCGCTCTGACCCGGGTCACGGACCCGACCCAGTACGGCATCGCCGCGATCGACAGCCGTGGACGGATCGTCAAGTTCCGGGAGAAGCCCACGAAGGAAGAGGCGTTCTCCGATCTCGCGAACGCGGGGATATACGTCCTGGAGCCCGAGGTCCTCGAGTTCATCCCGCCGGATCAGCCGTTCGATTTCGCGAAGGACGTCTTCCCGAAGCTCCTTTCGAAGGGGCTCCCGGTGTACGGGAGACTGCTGGATGGATTCTGGAACGACATCGGGCGACCGAGGGACTTGTGGCGGGCGAGCATGGAGGTCGTCCGCAGGGAGGGGAGGGAGATGTCGATCCCGGGCGTCGACACATCGGGCCCGCTCATCATCCAGCCGGGGGCCGAGGTCGGGCGGGGGGCGATCCTTCGAGGTCCTGTGTTCCTCGGCCGCGGCGCGAAAATCGGCAAGGGGTGCACGGTGAGCAACGCGTGCATTTACGAGGACACGACCCTGGAGCCCGGCGCGAGGGTCACGAACAGCGTCGTCCTCGAGCGGAGTCGCGTCGGCGCGCGGAGCGAGATCATCGACAGCGTCGTCTCGACGAACTGCACGATCGAGGCGGATTGCCGGCTCACCGCGAGCCTCATCGGAGACGACATGACGGTTACCGCGAGCTCCCGACTCGAGAACGCGACGGTTTCTCCGCCACCCGAATAAGCCGATTACCCGACGCCTGGCCGCTTCGCGACGACGAGCCCTGCCTTCACGACGGTTTCCACGGGGTTGCCACTGATCCGATAGCCCAGATGACCGTACGTGTTGAAGTCGAGGACGAGGAGGTCCCCGGACTTTCCGGGCTCGAGGCTTCCGACCTGTTCGCCGAGGCCGATTGCGAACGCAGCATTGACCGTCGCTGCGGAAATCGCCTCCTCCGGGTACATTCCGAGGCGGTGCGTCGCAAGCGCGAGAACGAACGGCATCGACTCGTTCAACGACGCGGGACTGCAGTCCGTGCCGAGGGCCACGGGCACACCGAGGTCGAGGATTTGGCGAGCGTCCGCGTAAGGAATCCCGGACGCGAGCGACGCTCCGGGTAGGAGGACGCCAACGACGCCACGGTCCGCCATCGCGCGGAGCCCTGCATCCGACGCATGCACGAGGTGGTCTGCGGAAACCGCGCCGATATCCGCGGCGAGGGCCGCTCCCCCGGAATCGCTCAGCTCGTCAGCGTGGACTTTCGAAGCGAGGCCGTGGGCCTTCGCAGTCGCAAGGATGCGACGCGCCTGCGCGGCCGAGAAGTATCCGTCCTCGACCCAGACGTCGCAGAACCTCGCGCTCGCATGGTCCGCCACTGCTCGGATCATGACATCCACGACGAGGTCTACATATGCGTCCGTCCGACCTGAGAATTCGGTCGGAATCGCGTGGGCGCCGAGAAACGTGGGAACGATTCCCATCGGATGCGAACGAGAGAGCTCCTGAATCGCCTGCAGGATTGCGAGCTCGGATTCGACCGTGAGACCGTAGCCGCTCTTCACCTCGGCGGTCGTCGTTCCGAACCTCAGCATCCCATCGAGACGCATGCGGGTCGCGGCAAGAAGTTCAGCCTTCGGCGCCGCGCGCGTATCCGCGACGGTCTTCAGAATCCCGCCGCCACGCGCCGCGATCTCGCGGTATGTGAGCCCCGCCACCTTCATCGCAACCTCTTCGTGGCGGGAGCCCGCGAAGGCCACGTGAGTATGAGGGTCGACGAACCCGGGCATCACAACCTTGCCTGACGCGTCGATCACCCGGACTCGTCCCCGATGCCGGCGGAGAATCTCCTCTGTTTTCCCCACCTCGCGGATCCGGCCCGAGTCGATGACGACCGCGCCGTCGTAGATGATTCCGATGTTGCGCATCTCCTCCTTGCACCGGGGACGGTTGGGGCCCTGGAGAGTGAGGAGTTCCGCGGCGTGGGCAACGATGAGTTTCCCGCCGCTCAGCTTGCGCGGCCCAACGCGCCGCTGCTTGTGCGCTCGTTTGCGGGAGGACCCGCGAGACGCTCGCCGCTTCATCGGAGAACCTCAGCGCCTCGGGGATCCGTTTCGACGACGAAGGCACGGCCTCCGACGGCCTCGATCGCCGTGCGCACCCGCTCGGGTTCCTCCGTGAGCGCGAACATACTCCCCCCACCCCCGGCGCCCGTGAGTTTCGCGCCGAACGCGTGCGGCCGGGCCGCGGCGACGAACTTGTCGAGCATTGGATGCCCGACGCCAAGCAGGTTCAGGAGCGCGTGGTTCCGATCCATCAACGCACCCGCCTGGACGAAGTCGCGGGCCCGGAGCGCCTTGAGCCCCTCGAGCGCAATCTTTCCAATCTCCCGCACCGCGTCGGCCGCCGTGGGATTCGATTCGACGCGCGCCTTCACGCCCGCCACAAGGGGACCCGTCGCCGCGACGATCCCTGTGTTCCCGATGACGTAGTGGATCTTCGGAAGGTCGCATTGATGGATGAACCAGCGGCGCTCGTCCTTCGCGATCTCCCAGAGGAAGCCGTCGCGCCGCTCCTTCAGGAGAAGAATTCCAGACCCGTGCGTCGCCGTGCTCGTGTCAATCGGGCTCGCGCGACCCTGCACGCTGTGCTCAACGTCGAACGCGCGTCGCGCAATTGCATCCCGTTGAAGCGTTTCGCCGCGGAGCGCCGCGAGCGCGCCGAGCGTGGCCACGGTAACCGCGGCGGACGATCCGAGGCCGCAGCCGAGCGGGATCATCGATCGAATCTCGAGCCAGAGCGGACTCCCGCTCCAAGACATCTCGGTTGCCCGACGCACGTACCGGTACCTGTCGTTCTCAAGGGAGGACCCATCCGCGAGCCATTCCGAGTGCGGCCGAGCGTACACTTCCGTCCGAAGGTCGATCGCCGTGCTCACCGCCGGCTCGCCGAAGACGACGGCGTGCTCGCCGAAAAGAATCAATTTTCCGGGTGCGGAGGCCGCAGCCATCGCGGGCGATTCCGCCCGGCCCGTCTTAACCTTTCTGGGCTCGCGCGTCGCGTTGCGTCCGCGCCTTCGATTGGACAAAAAGGCTTCAAAGGACGAGTCGGTTCGCGAAAAGTCAAGACAATCAGATCTCTCGCCCGATTCCCTCGGGCGGACAAGGGATGGGATCCACGTTGAGCGCGCCGACGAGCTGGCACCTTCGACCGGCGGAGGAAGCCCTCCGCAATTTCGAGTCGGGCCCGGATGGACTCGCGGGCGACGTCGCGGACCGACGCCTCCAGGAACTAGGGCCGAACGAGATCCCCGACGCGCGCCGGCGGACGGCCGTCCGAATTCTCATTGGACAGCTCCGGAGTCCGTTCCTCTTTGTCCTCGAGGCGGCAATGGGGATCACGGTCTTTCTCCACCATTACTTCGACACCGCCGTGATCGCGACCGCGATCTCCGTGAACGTGATCATCGGCTTCATGCAGGAGTACCACGCGGAGCGGGCGCTCGAGTCCCTGAAAGACATGAACGCACCGAAGTGCGTCGTGCGGCGGGGCGGCGTGCACATGACGGTCCCGACCCGCGAAGTCGTCCCCGGCGACGTCCTCGTCCTCGAACCGGGGGCCACCGTGGCCGCGGACGGCCGAATCAGCGAGGCCCACGCCCTCCAGATCGAGGAGTCCATGCTGACGGGCGAATCGCTCCCCGTGATGAAACGGACCGAACCGATCGAGAATGAGTCCGGCGGAATCGCGGAGCGGACGTGCTGCGCGTTTATGGGCACGCACGTCGTGGGCGGTCATGGACTCCTCCTCGTGACGGCCACGGGACCCGCGACGGAGATGGGGCGGATCGCGAAGTCGCTCGAGGACCTCCACGCGGAGGTCTCCCCGCTTACCCGGAACGTCCACACGTTCGCCCGGAACATCGGGATCTTCGCGGTGCTCGCGATCGTCGGTGTCCTCACGGTCGGGGTCCTCCGGGGGTTCCCTCTCGACGACCTCCTCCTGTTTGCGCTCGGGGAGATGGTCTCCGTGATCCCGGAAGGGCTTCCTGCCGCGGTTTCGATCGTCCTTGCGGTCGGGGTGCAACGGATGGCTCGCCGACAGGCGGTGGTTCGGAAAATTTCCGCCGTCGAGACGATCGGCGCGGCGACCGTGATCTGCACGGACAAGACGGGGACCCTCACGGAGAACCGGATGCGCGTCGTCCGTGCATACCTCCCAGGACACCGGACGGACGTCGACGTGAGCCACACGACACTCTCCGACGGCGCCGCGGCTGGGGCCGCGTTCTCAATGTTGTGCCGCGTTTCGACTTTGTGCCACGACCTCCGTGAAGAACAGGGTGAGGAAGGCGTCGAAATTCGGGGGGACCCGACGGAGATCGCGCTCTACCTCTTCGCGTCCGAGGCGGGAATTCCCGGCGGCCCGGCCGCCCTCCACCGCGTCGGGGAGATCGCGTTCTCCCACGAACGGCGGTACATGGCCGTCGCCGTACAGGAAGAGGACGCCGTCACGAGGCTCTACTTGAAGGGCGCGCCGGAGGAGGTCCTGTCCCGGTGCCGATACACCCTTGAGGGCGACCGGTCCCAGTCTCTCGACGGCTCCCATCGGGACGCGTATGCGGCGAGGAGCGCGGCAATGTCGCAGGAAGGGCTCCGGGTCCTCGCGTTTGCCTATCGCGAGCTCGAGTCCTCCGGCGAGGACGTCACGGCGGAGGACGCCGTCGACCTCGTGTTTCTGGGATTCCTCGGGCTCATGGACCCTCCGCGGTCCGGAGTCACGGACTCGATCCGGAAGTGCCACGACGCGGGCATCCGGGTCATCATGCTCACGGGCGACCACGCTCTGACGGCCCAGGCGATCGCGCGCAAGGTTGGGCTCCTTCAGGAAAGCCGCGAGGAGGTCGTCCACGGCGACACGATCGAGCACATGGATGATGAGAAGTTCTCGGAACACCTCGCGCGGGCGGACGTATTCGCCCGCGTATCCCCCCACGCGAAGCTCCGCGTTGTCGAGGCGCTGAAGGCGCAGGGCCACGTCGTCGTCGTGACGGGCGATGGGGTGAACGACGCGCCCGCCCTCAAGCGCGCGGACGTCGGGGTCGCGATGGGCAAAGCGGGGACAGACGTGGCCCGAGAGGCCTCGGAGATCATCCTGACGGGGGACAACTTCAACAACATCGTTGATGCGATCGAGGAGGGACGGCTCGCGTTCAAGAACGTGAAGCGGGTGATCGCATTTCTCTTCACGACGAACGTGAGCGAGGCCGTCGTCCTCATCGCGTGCATGGCCCTGGGCTTCCCGCTCCCGCTCCTCGCGGCCCAAATCCTCTGGCTCAACATGGTCACCGCCACGCCTGCCGTGATGTCCTTGAGCCTCGAACCAAAGCACTCAGGAATGATGCGGGACCGGCCACGGTCCCTCCGCCAGGGCTTCATCACGACGGAGGTGAAGTACCTCATGGCCGTGATCGTGTCCGTGATGATGTGCGGGACGCTGATCCTGTTCTCGTGGAAGCTCCTGACGGACACCCTCGAGGCCGCGCGGACCGTCGTATTCACGGGGTTCGTTCTGTTCGAGATGTTCAACGCCTTGAACTGCCGCAGCCTCGGCGAGCCTCTGTCGCGCGTCGGCTTCTGGACGAACCGGTATTTTGTTGTCGGCCTCGCGGCGACGGTGTCCCTCCAGGTCCTCGCGATCTACCACCCGGTCTTCCAGGCAATGTTCGGGACCGTTCCGCTGGGCCCGCTCGACTGGGTCGCGATCCTCCTCGTCGCTCCGTGGATCGTGTTCGCGGGCGAGATGCAGAAGCGCGTGATGGCGATCTTCAAGGCGGGCCACACGTCCCGCGAGACGGCGGCCTGAAAACTCGGAGAGGGTCGGAGGGTCACTGAAACTTGCTCTTGACCGGCTTCGCTTCCGGCGTTGGCTCCTGTTTCGGCGTTCGAATCTCGCCGCACCTCGTCGAACCAGCGGTCGACCTGATCGAACCAGGTAGGTAGAACCCGGCAGTCCCCCGGCTGGGGGAGAACGCCGTTCCGTTGCACTGCCATGTCCTCGTCTCGATTCACTCGGAACATCGTCGTCACGAGCGGCTAGTTAATGAGTAGTTGTATACCTATGTATTATTACTTCCCAAACTTTCTCCGCAGACTCCGCAACCGAAGATTATTGACCCGCGGGCGCGTGCGCGCGGCGATGGCGGAGGAACAGGACGAAGATTCACCGGTTCGGGAGGTCGCCCTCGAGAGCGCGTGCCCGATGTGTGGCGCGCAGCCCCTTCTCATGCGCTCGCTCCGGCTCGACATCCCGTATTTCGGCGATGCCCTGCAGACGACCGTGTTGTGCAGGGAATGCGGGTTCCGACACGCGGACGTGATTCACACGGAGCTGGGGGCGCCGACGCGCAATACCCTGCGGGTGCGTCGGGCGGAGGACGTGAACGCGCGCGTCGTCCGGTCGAGTTCTTGCACGATCCGAATTCCAGAGGTGGGCGCAGTCATGGAACCAGGGCCGCAGAGCGAGGCGTTCATTTCGAACGTAGAGGGGGTCCTAGGCCGGTTCCGCGATATTCTTGGGTTCCTCGTCCGCAATGCGGAGTCCGACAGGCGTCGGGCGGAGGCACGCGCGTCCCTCCGCGCCGTAGACGAGATGGTCGAGGGCCGGCGCCCGTTCACCGTAATCCTTGACGATCCTTTCGGAAACAGCGGGATCCTCCACGACGAGGCAGAGGTGCGCCCCCTCACGGAGCACGAGGTGAAGAACCTCAAGACCGGGATGTTCGTTCTAGAGCCGGGGCCGTCCGGGGTGCGGCCTCGCGCTTCACCGTAAGTGGGATCACGCCTTTCTCGAACTCGAGCCCGGCGATTGCGATCGGGTCGACGACGCCCTTCGGAACCTCCAGCAGGATTGGCGACCCCATCGAGATTTGCAGCGCCCGCGCGCCAATGATTCGGGCCCGCTCGAACCGGGTGAATTTCACTCCACGGACCTCCACTGGATCGGGAACTCGTGCTCGATCCGCCCGATGAGCTCCGCAACGATCTTCTCGCGCAGGTCCAGGGCCTCCGCGATCCGGTCGGGAGCAGCCTCGCTATCGTCGAGGAGACAGTAGAAGACCTGACGCTCCTTGTATTCCCGGAGGACGTCCCCGACGGCCCCGCGGACGGTTTGCATCGACGCATCCTTGAGCTTCACGAGGTACGCCCGCCGCCGTTCCAGACCGTCGATCTCGTCGTTCAGCTTCTTGATCAGATCCGCAACGATTTGGACGCGACGCCGCGGGTCCGTCTCCGCGCGCGCGCGCCGGAGTGCGTCCTCTGTCCACGCGTATTCCGGCGGCCTCGGCACGTCCTCATCGAGGGGCCGCATCTCCGCACGAAAGAGTCCCGGCCCGACGTCAATCTGGACCATCAGCCCTTGGCGGGCGGTGTATGCACGGCGGTTCGGACCCCCAAGATTGCTCCGCTCCTCCGTGGAGGCCACAAGGCCGCACTCCTCGAGCGCCTTGAGATGCTTCCCGACCGCCTGCTGGCTCACGCCGAGCTCCTTTGAGAGTTGAAGGGGATAGTGGCTCTCTCGAACGAGGCGCTCCAGGATTCGCCTGCGGGTTGGGTTCTCGAGGACCCGGAGCATCTCGTCGAAGGTGACTTGCACCATCCGGGACCACTCCGTTTCCACGGACCGTCGGGGTCGCGTCAATACTGAACCTCGGGTTAACAACTCATGATACCCGCACGGGAAATGAATGTTTCGAAGAGATCGGTTCGCGGATCGCCCGCATGGTGTCAATTGCGCCCGTGTGCGACGGTCCCGCATGGACTCGGACAATCCACTGCTACTTATCGTGAATGAGATTCGTTGAAGAATCCTCTTAACCCCATGCTCCAAGTCCGATAGACAAGCCCGGAGGAACTCTACAGCGCCTAGAGCTCGTGGATACAACATGGAACAGAAGACGTTCTCGGAGGCGGTTGCGGTCCTAAGTGGCGAGCACGGACTCTCGATCCTCCAGCACCTTGCCTCCGGGGAATGGCGAATCGCGAGCGATGTGTCCCGGACCCTCGCCATCCACACGACAACCGCGTCGAAGTTCCTCACGCGTATGCACGAGCTTGGGTTCCTGGAGCGCCGGCTTAGGAAGTCCCATACCCGGAGTGCGTACGAGTACCGGCTGCCCGCGAAGCGGATCGTCCTCGAGCTCGAATTCGAGAACGGGCAGGAGCCGCTACGGGAGGCCCTCGATTACTACCTCGACTACGTCTCGAAGGTCCTCGCGAAGGCCCGCCGGCTCGGTTGGCCGGGGGTCGAGGAGCGGATGGAGAGCCGCCTGCAGACGAACCGGAGCGGGCTGAAGGAACACCTGTTCACGCGGATCCTCGACGGCGGCGGCGCCCGCGGGATGGAGGACCTGAAGGTCCTCTTCAGCGAGATCAGCCGAGAATTTTTCGAGATCACGAGCGGCGCGATCGGCCCCGCGACGGCCCGCCGGATTCTTGCGGGGGCCGCAGAAGAGGCGATGCAGGGCCGCCAGGCGGTCGTTCAGCGATACGGCCTGCGGGCCGTCCTGGAGGGCTGAACATGAGCGATCGCGTTCCCACGGGCATCGAGGGGTTCGACGGCCTCGTCGCGGGCGGCTTCCCGCAGCGGACGATTAACCTCGTGTCGGGCCCCGCGGGGAGCGGGAAGTCCCTGTTCGCGCTCCACTACTGCTACAACGGTGCGTCCGAGCATAAGGAGCCCTCGATGTACATCATCCTCGAGGAAACGAAGCGGAACCTCGAGCGGGCCATGCGCTCCTTCGGGATGGACGGGGCCGCGCTCGCGGAGTCGAAGCGGTTCTTCCTGATCGACCTCGGGGAGCTCCGGGTGTCCGGGACGAACGGGTCCTCGATCGGGTTCGACGAGCTCCAAGAATTCCTCGAGTCCTCGCTCAAGGCCGCGGACATCCGCCGCCTCGCGATCGACTCCCTTGCCGCGATAGGCCTGCACTACGCGAACCCGGAGGTGTTCCGGGAGCGGCTCTTTGCGTTCTGCCGGTTCCTCCGGGAGACGGACGTCACGACGCTCCTCCTGGCGGAGGCACCGGAGGGGCACACCCTCACCCGCTACGGGGTCGAGCAGTTCGTCACGGATTCGTTCGTCCACCTTGGTCTCGAGGAGGTCAAGGGCGAACTCCGGCGGACGATCACGGTGCGCAAGATGCGATTCACACGGCACGACACCGCGAAACATCCGTTCTACATCTCCTCGACAGGACTGAACGTCGTCGCGGACGAGAAGGTGGTCTAGGTGCGCGTCCGAAGCGGCGTGGAAGGGTTTGACGCCCTCATCGATGGCGGGTTGCCCGAGGCTACGGCCGTGATCCTCCAGGGACCGCCGGGCACGGAGAAGGACACGTTCGCGTTCCAGTTCCTCGCGGAGGGACTGCGAGCGGGCGAGGCCGCCATCGTGGTCGTCTCGTCGACGTCCCCCGAGCAGTTCCTCGATTCCCTCGCGAAGTTCGGCGTCGACATCGAGACGACGATCGCATTGAACCGTTTGAAGATCGTCGACTGGCACTCCTACCAGGAAGAGAACGTCGCGGGTGTCGAGGAGCGAGGGCACATCGTGCGGTGCTCCGTTGATCTTACGAATGTCGGCATCGCCCTGAGCCGAGCCCTCGGCACCCTCTCCTCCAACGTGCCTCGGCGGGCCGTGCTTGAGGTCCTCTCCCGCGGGCTGCGGATCTACGATGTCGACCAGGTGTACGCGTTCGCCCAAAGCAGCAAGGCGAAGCTGTCCCGCCACAAGGTCACCGCGATCTTCCTCCTCGAGAAGGAAATGCACGACGCCGCGACCCTCTCGAGCGTGTGCCAGCCCTTCGACGGCGTGATCGATATCGACCGGCGTCGCGAGGGGGACACGATCGTGCGGAAGATCGGGGTCCTCTCGATGAAGGACACGGTCCCGGACTCGCAGTTCCACCTCTGTGATATCAGCGCGGGAAAAGGCCTCCGGGTCCGAGCGACGTCCCCCGAAACCGCGGCTCCGGCAATCGAGCGCTCCGGGGCCAGGGCGACAACGACCACGGAACCGTCCGCGGGGACATCCGCGACTCCCCAGCCGGACCGCGCGGCATTGATTCTCCGGATCGCGGAGGAACGGGTCCGGTCCGACCCGACGGACGCAGACGCGCTGTTCGCCAAAGCCTCGGCGCTTGCGGCAATGGGAAACCTTGCCGAGGCGATTCAAACGCTCGACGCGCTCATCAACGCGAACGACACGTATCCGGGCCTCTGGGTCCTCCGGGCGAAGCTGTTCGCGCGGCTCGGCGACAAGCAAGGAGCCCAAGACAGTCGCCTACGAGCCGAAGGGATCGCCCATCGCGAGGAACAGAGGATCCGAACGGGTGAGACCGTCGCCTGTCCGATCTGCGACGTGCCGGGCCCGGTGGACGCCCTGGACTGCGCGAGCTGTGGCGCCCGCTTCGTCGAGGAGGTCGGCCTCGCGGAAGAGCTCGACCGGCTTGGCAAGGCGGCAATACAGGAGCGCGTGCGTGAGGAACTCACCGGCGAGACGGAGCCCGCGAGGGCGCCCGAGAGAAAGATTCTCCCGGGTCCCGCGGACCGAGTGATGAAGGCGAAGGCTCCGACGCCTCCTCCATCGCCCGTCCAGGGACGCCGGGGGATGACGAACGGGGTTGCCCGCGATGCGCTGCGCGGGCCCGCCGGCCGGACGAACGGCCTCACGAATGGCCTTCGGGGCCGGACGAACGGGTTGACGAACGGTCTAAGGGGCCGCACGAATGGGCTGACGAATGGCCTTCGGGGCCGGACGAACGGGTTG
>Ga0209002_10000337_pt1 | contig 36818 bp, 34 predicted proteins | sample Rifsed16ft2_FD_184010 | JGI IMG/M metagenome (GOLD analysis project Ga0209002, IMG submission 184010) | Soil microbial communities from Rifle, Colorado, USA - sediment 16ft 2 (version 2) | ecosystem: Environmental > Terrestrial > Deep subsurface > Rock core/Sediment | place: Rifle, Colorado...
CCAAGCCACGTAAATCCGAATTGCGTAGAGCGTAGTCGATCGCTATGGCCCCTCCCATCGAATGCCCCGTGAGAACTATGTCCCTAACATCATTCTTGCGAATGTACTGTTCGACCCATTCGACATAATCTCTTATCGTTTTGAAGCCTGATCCCTCCGGATGCCCTGGAAGATCAATTGCCAGTGCGTCTTTGAAGTCGTGAAGTTGCAGTTGCCAAGAGAAATGGCTGCCTCCAGCACCATGAACAAAAATTAAAGTCAGCTCTCCCAGCTCCCATATTGTTCAGTCAAGAACGGAAGCAATATACAATAAGCCTACCCGACCACGATAAGAGCAACGAGGCTATTGGCTTTGCGCACCCCAATCATTCACGGGGTCCTAATCGCACTACTGCTAATCAGCCTAGCGTCATCTACGCCAGTTCTTGCAGCGAAGAAAATGCAAATCCAAGCGTCATTCAACCCGACCCAAACCGAACGAGGGGCGACCATACTGATTTCGGGCCGCGTCTTCGAACTTAACAACGCCTCGGTTTCGAATGCGGTGATCTCGATTCAAGTCAACAACCCCCAAGGAACCACCATACACGTTACGATAGCCTACACCAACCTCCAAGGCGTCTTCAAAGATTCATTCTCACTCGCACCCAATTCACCGGGCGGCAACTACACGGCATTCGTTGTCGCGGATAAGCCAGGTTATGATACGGCACGTCTCACGTTGACTTTCACGTTTTCAACACCCGACTTCTCCATTGAATCCTCAGTCAGTTCGCTGTCGCTCAAGCAAGGAGACACAGGCTCCCTGACAGTCACAGTCCTTTCCCTCAGAGGATTCAAGGACACTGTGAATGTCACGGCGATCGACCAACCCCCAGGCGTCACAATTCAATCCAATCCTACCTCTTTGGTCCCGAGCGGAACAGCAACCATCAACGTCGCCGTTTCATTTTCAGCTCCTGCAGGCAACTACACTGTTACGATCCTCGCAGTCTCAGGATCATTAACTCACAAGACCTCATTCCAACTCATAATCACTCAAGGCCCGTTCCAAGCAAACTTCATGTTCCTCACCGGAGGAGCAGGCTCAGTCATTATCGTGCTCGCGGCGCTGGGATTGATACTTCGATCTCGTGGACGCCGAAGACAAAAAGAGGCAGTTCTCGAGGAGTTGCTCAAGCAAGCCTCAGCAGACACTAGTTATGTAGCGACTGCGAGAGTCATCGCGCGCTTAGAGGAACTGCGAGCCATGGGCAAAGTCGATGAATCTACCTATCAGCGGCTCAGAAAAGAATACGAGAAGCGTCTCGAGAAGTCCAGATGACTTCTACATTTTCTTGAGTTTCTCAGCGATCTGACCGATTGATTTTGAGAATGTGTGGTCGGGTTTCTCGATCGTGTAAATTGCCTTTCCACCCATAGCCATCAGCTCGCACATGCACGGGATCAATCCAACCAGAGGGAGTCCGACATCCGATTCAATTTGCTTCCCGAAACTCTCTGCCCCACCGCCGGCAGCAATTTGCTCCAATGGAATCTTGTTCAGAACGATCCCGGATTTTCTGCCGAGGGCCTCATACACTCCCTTCGACAGTTCCTTAGTGCCTTCCAAATCGAATTCGTCAGCCTTCATCACCAGCGAGACCAAGTCTGCACCAGCCAGGGCATTAATCGATGAATACTGTGCTCCTGGGCTTGTGTCGTAAATCAGGTAGTCAACTTGCTTGTCTTTGATTATCTCCTTCTTGCCTGCCAGAGTTTTCGTTAATGCTTTGACTTCCCATTTCCTATCCTTGCCCATTATGTCCTTCAAGGCTTCCAGCGAAGGATTCGAGAAGCCTACCCACAATTTTCCGGGTAGTTTGAAGCGCGCGGATTGATCGACCAGCGTATCCACTATCTCGCACTTACCTTCCAGGTAGTCATTCAACCAGTACTGCGGTTTAGCCTTGAAGAGCACGTTCAAGCTTGGAGCGCGGAAGTCGTAGTCCAATAGGCAGACGTTGGCTCCTTGCTTCGCGAACAACGCCCCCAGATTCACGACTAGAGAGGTTTTTCCTGTTCCTCCTTTGTAGGAGTGAAAAGCCATTGTCTTACTCAATTCAATTCACCTATGATTCTATGTAGAAGTAAACATCCCTACCTTTCCTCTTCTTCTTAACCAAGCTCATCGCGACAAGTTGATTCAAATAATCGCTCTCAACGGCCCTGACTCTGCTCGTCTCTTTCGATAGGTCGGTCGCGGTAGCCTCTCCCAGCGACGCCAAGGCAAGTGCCGACTTTCGCAAATGATCCGGCAAACCCAGGAGCGTAGTCACGTCGAGCGGCATGTTCTCGGGCACCGAAACCGAAGGACGTAGAGCATGCCCTCCCGCAGAGCGCTCAACCTCTATCAACCTCTCCAGCTTCCTAGAGACGATCTCCACGTTGCGGTTTAGCTTCCTGAGTAGATCAATTATTGCTGCATCAGCCTTTGAACTCACAGGAAAGCCTCATCGTAATGGGCATCTACACGCTGGCTATATGAAAGTTTGTGAGCGCTACACGTAAACACAAATAGTGTAGATATGTGGTACATAACAACACTTAAATATCCTCCCCAACCAACTGGAAGGACGTTTACGAGGAACCACCCCCAATGTTCCGTCCACGATCACGAACCCTAATCGCCCTGTTGCTATCGATCGTCGCGGCAATCTCAGCCGCGCAGACAGCGGGTGTCATGCCTAGGCTCGTTTCAGCAGAAAACACGCTCACCCTCCAGCTCTTCCGCGCCCCCACAAGCACCGAACCGTCCTCGGCGACCGGAACCGTGCAAGTGAATTTGCAGTCTGGACAGGTAAGAATTGAGCTGAAACAGGCGACCCCGAGCTCAGATTACATCGCCCTATTCGCAACGAGTGCAACCAACATCCAGCTCGGAACAATCACAACTGATTCCGGAGGCGATGGGAGTTCAGAGGCCACGCTGGGCGCTGGAAACTACCTCGGCCTCTTCCAAATCACGAGAGGAGACATCCTCCAATTCATCACCGCTGACACATCTCTCACCCTAACAGCCACATCTTCCCTATCAGTCACTGGTTCCGCATCAACCACAGCTACCTCAACACAGAATTCAACGTCACAGACTACCACTACTTCTCAAATAACTTCGACCGAAACCAGCACCAACCAAACCATAACATCAGCCGGCCCGACAAGAGTTCAAGTTGATCCGTCTTTGAGAACGATCAGCGCGGGCGCCTTTGCGAAATTCAATATCAACATTCGAGCTAACCAAACAGCAAATGTTCTGTTAGCGGCAAGAGCAGTTCCACCCCGCAGCGTCGCAATCTTCACGCAAAATCTCGGCGTGGCCAACCCAGAATTCCATTCAACCCTGACAATCGTAACCTCTGCCGACACACCGATTGGAACGTACGGCATAACTTTGATCGCTTTAGTTGGCGGACAGGAATTCGACACACAAATTGGTCTAGAAGTGACAGCGTCCTCAACCACCATAACCAGCCAGACGACATCGATCGCAGCTGGCGTAGGTCTGTCCATAGCCCTGAGTACCGACCAACACAGTTACGATCCAAATGCAACTGTGAACCTTCAAGGTCGTGTCACGGACGATTCAGGTAGCGCAGTAGCCGACGCAGGTGTATCTGTACAGGTAGATGGACCGACTGGTGCGGAAATCGTCTTCTTGAGCAGCCTCAAGACGGACGCGGCAGGAGTATTCCAAGTAACCTTCAAACTTCCGGCGAGCGCGACAGGCGGAACATTCACGGCTTTCGCGACGGCAACCAAAGGTGGGTTTGCTGGCGCAACAACTCACACAACCTTCGTGGTTGGCACGTCGTCAACCCCCAGTGTCGTGATCAAAGAGGTATACGCAACTGACATGTCAGCAACACGCACCACGACCTTCTCAGCAGGACAAACAGTCTTGATCTGGATTGTAGTAGAGAACAGCGGCGCCACCTTCGAAGGAGTCATATGGGTGCAAATTCGCGACCCCAACGGCACACCGATCTGGATCCAATTCCAGATTTCACAACTTGGAACAGGTCAAACCGTGAAGATCGCTTTCGGTTTCGCAATAACAACCAACATGAAATCTGGACTCTACACCGCAAACGCGTTAGTCTCTGACAAGCTCATCTCCCAAGGTGGGACGTTCCTCGCAAGCGCGAATACCGAGTTCGCGTTAACAGCATGAGGAGGTAAAATTGAAACCAGGGGACCACGGCCTAGAGGACATCATCTCAGGCCTGAACACAATCCGTGAGCAATTGGAATCAGGCGCACAAGCGTCCTCGCCAGACAGAACTAACGATACGAAGAGTTCAGGAAACGCTGATGAAAAGAGTGCCTCCCTAGCGTTGGAGGAGTACTTGGCAAGCAGATTACAACAGATCGGCGAAGTAGCTCCAGAGAGGAAAGAAATCAGGGGGCTGAGGACTGGAAACGGTTGGGATCCAAGTCAGGTCATCGAGCACGTCTTCAAAATCGACCCAATCCCCGTCAAACGGGCAATCGAAGTCGCACTATCCTCGAACAGAACATGGAAAGAAAGACTCCTAAGCATCTTCCGAAGACGAAAACAAGAAGCCAAGATCGTTGGAACCCCCACGGTTGAATTCATTCCAATTTGGAGAGTCAAAGGGTTCCACGAATGCTACTATCTACGCATCAACACCTACAAGGTAAACGTCAAGGACGATGTAGTCGGCGTGGAAGTGGAAGGTGCCAGCCGAGACCTGATACTTGAGAGAAAACACCGCCGCTTCATCCCAGCAGTCCTCTTCGAGCGATTTCGCATGCTAGGATCCCTACTCGCCAGCGAGTCAAAGTACTTCGTCATCAGTGAAGTACTTGAATTGGCAACGAAACGATCCGAGTCAGAACTTACAATGACCGGACTGGGCAAAGCCCTCACCCAAGACGAAGAAATGGCAATGACCGCATGGAGATCGAAACGAATATTCGACCTATCCGATCTCAAAGTTCGAGGCGCGAGAGTAAACGTCCGAGAGTGCACGGTCACGAAGGAGGCGTTGCTCAACAAATTCAGAGATCAAGTAATTCGCATGCCCGAGCGGTTCAAACAAATCCTCAGCAACAGGCTGCAGATATCAGAATTGAAACGCATCTACGTTCCTTTCATCAGAGTATCTGTCGAGAAAGGCCTCGTGCCACGCGAGGTCATAGTCAACGGATCCAGTGGAGAACTAGCAGACACCGAACTGCTCGAACTAATCGAGTAAGACCAGTCCTTTCTAAGATTCGGAAAATAGAACAAGTTAATTTGCAGCCAGTCCGCCATCAGACGAAAGTTCCCGTAAAAGCAGGTGGGCTGGCTGCACATTCCAAGAAAAGCAATACCATTTGTGATTCTGGCTTTCCTGATTCTTGTCCCGCCCGTCATTTCACAAACAACCACCCTTATGGTCACTGTCTCGACGAACAAGACTCAATACTCCCCTGCTGAAACCGTCTCCATAGTGGGATTAGTACGCGACAACCAGAACAATGCTGTATTCGGCGCAGGAGTCTCGATCCAAGTCAACGGTCCAGGTAACAACCTGATACACGTCCAATTGGTCTACACCGACCAATCAGGAGCATACTCCGACTCATTCATCCTAGCATCGAACTCGGTGGCAGGTCAGTACACGTTGTACGTATCTGCCAGCAAATCAGGATACACCAATGCACAGATCCAAACACAATTCTCAGTCGCAGCAACCTCAACTACGACATCTACTTCTCACACAACAACATCATCCTCTTCATCATCGACCACAACAGCTCCAAAACTACCCATGTGTTTGATTGCTACTGCAGCCTACGGCTCAGAACTTACTCCAGAAGTCACCCTACTCAGAAACTTCAGAGACCGTGATGTTCTCAGAACCTCAGCTGGGACAAGTTTCATGCAGGCCTTCAACGCATTCTACTACAGCTTCAGCCCGCAAGCGGCATCCTCCATATCATCAAACAATAACCTCAGAACAGTTGTGAAGGCCATCCTGTACCCACTTGTCGGCATACTGTATCTCTCGAACACAGTGTTCACAGCGACATCGTTCAACGGCGAACTGTCGGTTACGCTGGCGGGAATGTTCGCGTCAATCAGCTTGGGCGTCATCTATCTGGGACCGATTGCATTAGTTCTGTCCCGTTTCTTCAAGTTCAACCGATCTTCTCGATACATTAGAATCATTCAAGTCACCTGCGTGATGATCGTCTTTTCTCTGTTAGGCCTCTTTCTGGCAGAGATAGCTCAGCTGACCGCGCTCATGACAACGACAACAGTTGGAACAGTCCTGAGTTGCTTCGCTCTCGGAAGTCTCCTTCTTCCGTGGCTTTCTGCGCGTATAGGGAAGTAAATGAAACGAGCAGCGCACAAGCAGATGTGCGGAAGAGTAGAGAACGAGTAGGTCTAGCGTCTGGGTTTTTCTTTCTTGCCCTTCATCAGAGCGTCTAATGAAACCGAATTGATCGCATAAACCTTGTAGCGGATGCCGGGTATGTCCCCCATCGCTTTGCCTTCGGCCCCACCAATTCCCTCAATCAGCACCTCATCGTGCTCGTCGATAAAGTTCAGGCCTCCGTCGCCTGGGACGAAAGCCGTTATGACTTTACCATTCTTTATGAGCTGAACTCGTACAGCTTTACGGACGGCGCTGTTTGGCTGGCGTGATTCCACACCCACCTTCTCTAGCACGATTCCGCGACCCTGAGGTGCACCCTGTAACGGGTCTGCTTTGTAATCGAGCCCAAGCATTCTACGCTTGTAGGGTCGATAATGCCATCTCAGCCGCCTGTGATCTTTCACTGCCTTCCTTGCCGCGAATAGTCCAGCAGCGCCTTGAACCAAACTCATCACTCTAATTCAGATTCGGAGCTGTCAACCTCCGAGTTGCTCTATATGTGCTTATCGTACTGCCAAGTCTTCCTGTTAGTAAGGTTCAACAATTCCCAAGCTGTATTTCCCTCAACACTTCCTTCACTAAAGATAGATTCCCATGGTCAACGTAGAGTTCGGAGTCAAAACCGGGCAGGGCGGATACTCATACGATGATTTGAGAAAAGTGTGGACTGCCGCCGAAGACCTTGGATATGACTCGGCATGGTTGTACGACCACTTTTACGCTCTCGGCAACAAAAATGATCAATGCCTTGAAGGATGGACCACTCTAGCAGCTTTGGCATCTGAAACCAAACGCCTCAAGATCGGCACGATGGTCACCTCAGTCTCCTATCGACAGCCTTCGCTGCTCGCGAAAATGGCCACAACCGTCGACATCATCAGTAAGGGGAGGATGATCCTTGGAATCGGAGCGGGATGGTATGAGGAAGAATACCGCGCCTATGGTTATGAATACCCAGACCAAGCGACGAGAGTTCGTCAACTGAAAGAAGCTCTGATAGTGATTCGAAAGCTCTGGACTGAGGAGCGAGCCACTTTCAAAGGAAAATTCTATTCAACACATGAAGCCATCAACATGCCCAAGCCCGTACAGAAGCCAAGCCCGAAGATCCTGATCGGCATAACAAGAGGAAAGAAGACACTGCCCTATCTCGCTGTGAGATTCGCAGATGGTTTCAATCTGGTGGCAGGATCCGTCGAAGAATGCGCAGCCATCCTGGAATCTATCAGAAACTACTGCCTGAAATTCGGCAAGAACCTTGAGAACTTAATCAGCTCCTGGCAAGGCTTCATCATGATCGGTCAATCCGAAAGCGAACTGAACAAAATCATAGAAGCGTCTGCGAGAGAACGCGGACAATCAATAGCGGAATTTCGAAAAACGGCTGAAGAGCGACATTTCATCATAGGAAAACCTGAGCAGTGCCTGGAAAAACTCCGACGTTTCAAAGACATCGGAATCAATCACTTCATCCTGATCTTCTCCGATGACACTTCCCTACGTCCCTTGGGAGTGTTCAGGGACCACGTCATCCCGGAACTCAAATGACCCCTAGGATAGTTCAATATTCCAGCATCATACTATGCTTCAGTTGAGATGAGACTAGTCTTGAGTGACGAAACACCCGCCCCGATGTACCCTCCACCTACAAGACGAAAGCGGAAGAAGAAACCGGCAAGAACTCCAAAGTAGATTGCAAATTGAAGGTCACATTCCTGGGATCGGGAGGGTCAGCGGTTAGCGAAAGACGGGCATGCCCCTCGATCATGCTCGACGAATCTACTGTGTTCGATCTTGGACCTGGAGCCTTGAAGAATCTCAGAGCGTCCCACATTCAAACCGAGAAGATAAGAAAGGTGTTCATCTCGCACCAACACGCCGACCACATAACAGACCTCATCCCATTCCTTTGGGCGATCCAGATCGACGGCCGACAGGCCCCATTGGAAATTTATGGTCCACCCGGATTCAAGGAGATCTTCACGAAGCTTTTGGAATGTACGAGCACGACTGATGGGTTCTTCAAATTCCCTCTGACAATATCGGAAATTGATTTTGGCGCGAAGCTGGGCAACATTTCAACTTGCAGAACATCTCACTCGATCCCGACATTAGCCTTCCGTGTCGAGGAAAATGCCAAGTCGTTCTGCTATTCCGCGGACACGATATACTGTCCAGCAGTGATAGAACTAGCCCACGATGCTGACTTGTTGATTCACGAAGCGACTTTCCTGCAGGATCAGCTATCCATAGCTCAACTGACCCTTCATTCTACTGCTGAAATGGCGGGAAGAGGTGCGAGAGAAGCCCATGCAAAGCAACTCGCACTCTTCCACATACCGCCGCCAAACGAACACAGAGAACAGGAATTTCGCTCCGACGCAACAAAAGCATATGGAAAAGAGGTCATCATCGGCACGGACCTGGCTACAATCGAGTTCTAAGCCCTCGCGAGCCCACGAACTAGAGCTTAAATTCCAAACAGTACAATCACCCACAAAAGCTGGGCAAGTTATTGAAAGCCGAAACCTCGAGGCAGTCCTTTCTCGAGAAGTTCAAAAGCATACACGTCGCTTTGACCTTCAGAGACGTCTTCCTTCTTCCTGGCCGCGCTGAAGTTGAGCCGAGTGAGGTTGACGTTCGCACCCGCGTAACGAAAACGCATAACCTGAATATACCTTTCGTCTCATCGCCCATGGATACCGTAACCGAGAGCGATATGGCGATCGCAGTGGCAAGGCATGGCGGGCTCGGCGTAGTTCATAGAAACTGTTCCATAGACGAAGAAGTCGAGATGGCGAAGCGTGTCAAAAGAGCCGAGGCGCTCATTATTCGTGACGTCATCACGGTCGCGCCAGATGATACTGTCGGACAGGCCTTGGCGCTGATGGAGAAGCATAACATCTCGGGGCTTCCAGTTGTCGAGAAGACGAAACTGGTTGGCATTGTCACGGGAAGGGACGTACGCTTCGCGCAGCCAAGCTTGTCTGTGAAGCAAGTAATGACAAAGAATGTTGTCAAGGCGGAGGAGGGCACAAGCATCGAGGAGGCGCAGAGACTTCTCGGGGATCATAAGATCGAAAAGCTACCTATAGTCAATAAGACGGGAGAGCTTGCTGGCCTAATCACCTTCAAGGACATACTGCTCAGAGGAAAGTATCCTGATGCAGCTCGAGACGAGAACGGGCAACTACTATGCGCCGCCGCAGTCTCCCCATTTGATTTGGAACGCGCGAAGAAACTGGACGAATTCGCGGACATCCTCGTTACCGACGTTTCGCACTTTCATAATGCGAATGTCTTCAAAGCTACGAAGACGTTGATGTCCGAGGTTTCCGCAGACGTCATTGTGGGCAATATTGGGACGTACGAGGCGGCGGAGGACGCCATTACTGAGCTAGAACATATCGGTGGATTCAGGGTTGGCATCGGATCCGGGTCGATCTGCACGACAACCGAGATTACGAAAGCTGGCTCTCCAACTCTGTTTGCGACCGCGCAGGTATCGGATGCCGTTGCGAAATATGGCGCAGACATTCCCGTCATAGCCGATGGAGGAATCAGGACGCCAGGCGATGTTGCAATTGCCTTGACCGCCGGAGCCTCTGCAGTCATGATTGGAAACCTATTCGCGCGGTGTAGAGAATCCCCGGGCACGCTCATCACGATCGGAGGACGTTACTACAAGCAATATCGTGGAATGGGCAGCCCCACAGCGCGCGAAAAGCGCTACTCGCTCGACCGCTACAGCCTTCCCTCAAAGGGCGTACCCGAAGGTGTTGAGGGATGGGTTCCCTACAAGGGCGAAGTTAGCATAGTGCTCGACGAATTGGTTTCCGGTCTACGGGCCTCCATGGGCTACGCTGGGGCAGGTAGCGTTCAGGAGTTATGGCGCAAGGCAAGATTGGCGGCTCTCAGTCCGTCGGGAGCAGAGGAAGCTCGTCCGCATGACATACTTCTACCGAGCGAATCCCAGGAAGTCTAGAGACGAAACCGGCCATAGTACGTTTATATAACCTCCGTCATACTTCTCACGTGGAAATTCCTAATGCCCATGATACTCCCTGAGGAGTTGACATCCAAGTCCGTCATCCCAGCCATCCGAGCCCTTATCGTGAAACGACTCGTCGAAGAACACGGGATGACACAGCAAGAAGCAGCTCAGCTTCTGGGAGTCACACAACCTGCAGTGAGCAAGTACCTTCACCATAAACGCGGCGCAGCAATCAGGCTACATGGAATAAAGGCGATCGACGAAGCGACAAACGAGATCGCGAACATGGTCTCTTCACACAAGGCGAAACCCATCGAGGTAATGAGCAAGATCGAAGCAGCCTGCGAATACGTTCGAAGAAACCGCTACATGTGCGACCTCCACAAGAAACTGGAACCTGGAATGGACATAGAATCCTGCCACGTCTGCGAACAGTAAATTAATCACGCCGCACCTCGAAGTTTCAAGCTCTAGGTGACCGTACGTCATGGAAGTCAAAGTTAAAGCCGGAGATAATGCCCCGGATTTCGAAGGACCAACAACAGAAGGAAAGACTCTAGGGCTCAAAGACTTCCTCGGAAAAAAGAATGTCGTACTGTATTTCTATCCGAAGGATGACACGCCAGGCTGCACGAAAGAGGCTTGCAGTTTCAGAGACAACCTGCAACCAATACGATCACTGGGCGCTGAGATCATAGGCGTAAGCGTCGATAGCGTGGAGTCCCACAAGAAGTTCTCAACTAAATTCAGCCTACCTTTCCCGCTGATAAGCGACAAAGAAAAGCGCATCGCAACGGCCTACGGTGTCCTGAGGGTCACAGGAACCACCAACCGAGTCACCTTCATCATCGACAAGAACGGAAAGATAGCGAAGATCTTTCCCAAAGTCGACGTCTCGAAGCATACTGAAGAAGTAGTCGCGGCAATCAAAGAAATATCGTCCTAAGTGGCAGACTCTCAGCTGCTTTCTCACCAACGACATCTGCTAGAACTCGAAGGCGTGTCTGTTGTTGCTGCGACAAGCCCAACCCGCTTCTGACAAGCTTTTTCAATGGTGCCGCATTCCGGTGTGCATAATTATCGCAGACTAGAGGTTGTGGAGTCACAAAGATGAGTCAAGATACGCTGCAGGATTTCGCAGGCGTCTGGATTGGTAAGATGAGCGAGCTCGTCCAGACGATCATAGGCTCGGGACCAATCAAGTACATAGTTAATTGGAGCCGCATGTACGCCCTCTGGCCTGTTCACATTACCACCGCATGCTGCAGCGCTGAGTTCGGGGCCATGATGGGACCCAGACTCGACCCAGAGAGGTTTGGCATGCAGGCCGTTGCCGGAGGCCTCAGACAATGCGACCTCCTTATCGTAGAGGGAACGGTCACCAAGAAGATGGCGAAACGTCTGAAAATCGTGTATGAACAGATGCCGAAACCGCGTTATGTGATCGCGATGGGAGACTGCGCATGCTCAGGCGGCTTATTCCACGATTCATACAGCATCGTCAACGATGTTCACAAACTCTTCCCGATTGATGTATACGTCCCAGGATGCCCCCCGAGACCTGAAGCACTTCTGAGTGCAATCGTGAAACTCCGTGAGAAGATCCGCAGGCAAGAGGTATTCGCGTAATGAGCCAAGTCTCGCTTTCACGAGAGGAAGCTATCATCGGTAAGTTGAAAGCTCGCTTTCCCGAAGCGATCGAGGAGACAAAGATCGACCGCGCTCGACGCGTAACCATACACTTCGAAAAGGACCACGTACAAGAGATCGCCATGTTCATGCGAGACGAACTTGGGTTCGATCACGTCAAAGGCGTAGCCGGTGTGGATTTGCCCACGCAGAAGAAAATAGAGGTCTTGTATTTCGCTGGTTCATATTCGAACGCTGAAGTCCAGGACTTCATTGTTATCCTGAAGGCGCAGCTACCACGCGATAATCCAATAATTGCCTCCGTTGTCTCTGTATGGGAGAGCGCTCATTTCCATGAACGCGAAACCTTCGAAATGTTTGGCGTGAAGTTCGAGGGTCACCCGGACCTCAGAAAACTGCTAACACTGGATAACTGGGAAGGACCGCCTCCAATGCTCAAAGATATCAAATTCCCGGAGATGGGTCAACGATGACAACGGAACCACCGAGCCCGGGAATTTCGATAAGTAAGACTGCCGAACCATCAACCCTTGACGTATCGGTGGGCCCACAGCATCCCGGTTCAGGCCATTGCAGGATTCTAATCCGCGTCGACGGCGACTACATTGTGAGCGCAGATCCGGATATAGGATATGTTCATCGTGGATGCGAGAAAATCGCTGAGTACCGGAATTATGTGAGCAACATTCCACACCTGGAGAGGCCAAATATCGCCGACGCAATTCACCTAAACTGGGGCTACGTGCTCCCAATCGAGGAACTTCAAGGAGTCGTAGTCCCACCTAGAGGAAAATACATCTCAACCATAGCTGCCGAAATGAACCGCATAATGAGTCACCTCTATGGGCTCGCGATCATGCAAGGAGTCTTTTCGGGCCACACGACAATTTTCATGTGGGCCTTCGGCGACCGCGACCTCTTCATAGAACTTGCAGAAATGCTCACCGGCGCCCGCCTGACGTATTCGTTCTTGGTTCCTGGAGGCCCAAGGCGGGACCTGCCTTTCGGATTTGAAGATCGCCTCAGCAGGTTGCTTGATTATTTCGAAAAGAGGCTTGTCGAATATGATCGCATCTTCTTCAGCAATCCATCCGTGATTGCGAGAGCCAAGGGGATTGGTGTCCTCAAAAGAGAAGACGCCAAGAAACTGGGTGTTGTTGGTCCAGTCTTGCGCGCATCTGGTGTCAAGTACGATGTTCGAAAAGTAGAACCCTACGGCGCATACGCCGATCTCGAGTTCGATATCCCGACGTTTGAAGAAGGAGACTCCTACTCACGTTACCTGATAAGATTCGAAGAGATGAAGCAGAGCGTCAGGATAATTCGCCAGGCGCTTGAGAAGATCCCTAAAGGACCCATAGCACGCAAGGCACCACTCGTCGCACCTGAAGGAGAAGCAACCGGCCGTGTCGAATCTTCCCGAGGCGAGATAACCTACCTGGTGATGGGAGACAACAGTGACAAACCCTCCAGAGTCAAAATAATGAACGGATCCTTCCGAAACCTAATAGCGCTCCCATTCCTGGTCCGCAACGTACACGTCGCAGACATGCCGATCATCTACGGAAGCCTAGACTATTGGCCCGTGGAGGCAGACAGGTAGGGAAGATCCTTTGAGTACAGCAGTTCTCGGGGCAATGTATGAAGGGATCAAACACATCTTCAAGCACACTTTCACCATGAAGTACCCCTACCAGAAAGTTTTGCTGCCGAAAGGGTTCCGCGGTCGACATCTACTCTACATGGATAAGTGCACAGGCTGCGGAATCTGCGCATGGATCTGCCCGGAAAGATGCATCTCAATGGTCCCTGTCACCGACAACAAAGAGTATCCACAAAACCCCGAAAAACGCTTCCCACAATACTGGTACGCTCGATGCTGTTTTTGCCATTTTTGTACAGAATACTGTCCAACGGGTGCCCTAGATTACACTCCAGATTATGAGTTGGCTGAATACGATCGCGAGCTGCTCCTCTGGAGCCCCGAGCGACTTTCAAGGCCGCCAACCAACATTGGCGAATATCAATCTGTGTTCCATGGCAAGGATGGAAATCAAGGCGTAACCTTCGAACCAGTGATCAAGCAGAAGTCTAAGTGACCGTTCGTCAAAGTTGAAATCAGAGTTTCCCACTATTCGGCTGCGGGTAACTCATGTCTGAGATACAGGATCACCTAGTTGACAAGATAGACAAGAGAACCAAGGCGCGAAAGCGTAAGCGCGGCCCCTATCGGAAATCTTCGCCGATTCACTTCTGATTTTTGTTTTTCATAACACACGTCATACTTAAATAAATACGCACAATTGTCTGCGCGCACCATCACAATCGAAATGGGATTAGAATGCCAAAAACCCTCGAAATCAAAGACCTGCATGTGAGCATTGAGTCCAAGCAGATTCTGAAAGGCGTGAACCTGAAAGTTGCCCAGGGCGAGATTCATGCTGTTATGGGTCCGAACGGTTCTGGTAAGAGCACTCTTGCGAACACGTTGATGGGCCATCCAAAATACAAGGTAGACAGCGGCGACATACTGGTCAACGGAGAGAGTATTGTCGGCTTGCCCCCGGATCAACGTGCCAAGAAAGGACTCTTCCTGGCCTTCCAATATCCGCTTGAGATCTCAGGCGTTCCACTTGCACAGTTCCTCAGATCCGCCTACAGGTCGGTCAAAGGAGAAGGTCAGCAAAAGACTGAGACCAAGGGCGTAGGTGGCGAGATGATCTCAGCTTTGGCCTTCAAGAAGAAGCTGGAGGAGAAGTTGAAGGAAGTTGATCTGGATCCTTCTTTCACAAAACGTTACCTCAATGAGGGCTTCTCCGGTGGGGAAAAGAAGCGCGCCGAGATTCTTCAAATGGCAATTCTTCAGCCAGCCATAGCCATTATGGACGAGACGGATTCAGGTTTGGATATTGATGCGGTGAGGAGGGTTGCCGAGGTGGTTTCTCGGATGGCTGGGCCTGAAATGGGAGTGCTCATCATCACACACTACCAGCGGATTCTCGACTACATCAAACCTCAGTTCGTTCACATCATGGTTGATGGGCGAATATTCCAGTCGGGTGGACCGGAGTTGGCTAGGGTGCTTGAGGAGAAAGGGTATGAGTGGACTGAGCAGCAGACCACTTCGACTGCTAATTGAAGGGAACATTTATTACATATGTCATATGAGGGCATGCTGATACCCTGTGGCGACTAAGCAAACGCTCGACATCGACTATACCAAGTACAATTTCAGAGACGCAGACACCTCCTACGAATACAAGTTCGATAAGGGCCTCACGCGAGAAGTTGTCGAGCACATATCCCGGATCAAGAAAGAACCTGACTGGATGCTCCAGTTCAGGCTACGATCCTACGAACATTTCACGAAGAGACCGCTCCCCGCCTGGGGTGGAAACCTTAACACACTCAAATTCGATGACATGCTCTACTACGCTAGCCCCACCGAAAAGAAGAGCCGATCCTGGGACGACGTCCCAGAATACATCAAGCAAACCTTCGATAAGCTGGGGATTCCAGAGGCAGAAAAGAAGTTCCTAGGCGGAGTCGGCGCCCAGTACGAATCCGAAGTGGTCTACCACAGCCTAAGAGATGACCTTGCAAAGAAAGGCGTCATATTCACAGACACCGACACGGCCCTACGCGAGTATCCTGAACTGTTCAAGAAATATTTCAGCACCGTAATCCCACCAGAGGACAACAAGTTCGCCGCACTGAACAGTGCGGTGTGGAGTGGCGGGAGCTTCATCTACATACCCGAAGGAGTCAGCGTAGACGTCCCACTCCAAGCCTATTTCAGGATCAACATTCAGAACATGGGTCAATTTGAGAGAACCCTGATAATCGCAGACAAAAACAGTAGAATCCACTACATTGAAGGCTGCACAGCCCCAATCTACTCGACCGATTCCTTGCACTCAGCGGTCGTAGAGATCATCGCGAAACCTGGTGCACACGTTCGCTACACAACAATCCAGAACTGGTCCAACGACGTGTACAATCTAGTCACGAAGCGCGCCTACGCCTACGCGAATGCAACCGTTGAATGGGTTGACGGAAACCTGGGGAGCAAGCTGACGATGAAATATCCGTCAATATACTTGCTGGGACAAGGTGCGAAAGGAGAGATACTATCAGTCGCCTTCGCCGGCAAAGGCCAACACCAGGACGCCGGCGGCAAAGTAGTACACCTCGCACCGTACACAACTTCCAGAATCACCTCGAAATCCGTCTCGAAAGATGGAGGCAGAACAACCTACCGTGGACTGCTCCATGTGGCTAAAGGAGCGAAGGGTGTGAAGTCGAGCGTACGATGCGACGCGCTCCTCCTAGACGAGTATTCAAGAACCGACACCTACCCATACAATGAGATCAACGAAGACGATGCTACGACAAGTCACGAAGCGACCGTAGGCAAGATCGGCGAAGATCAGCTGTTCTATCTGATGTCGCGAGGACTCTCAGAACAAGACGCGCTCAGCATGATCGTCATGGGTTTCATGGAACCCTTCATCAAAGAACTACCAATGGAATACGCTATCGAACTAAACAGGCTCATCCAGCTGGAAATGGCCGGTTCAGTCGGCTAAACTCTAACCTTTTACTCTCCGTCCCTGAAATGGTTGCTCAGATTCAACCAATCGTGACTACGCAATGTCTGAGCTAACCCTAGCAGAAGCAAGCGAGCAAGTGATAGCAAAGCTCTCCCAAGCGAGAAAAGAACCCGACTGGCTACGGACATTTCGAACAAAATCACTCAAACTCTTTCGAGAACTACCGGCGGAATTATCGAACCTGTACACTAAGTATGCTGATCTCACCGGCGTCGACTTCGAATCGACATCTCTAGAATTACCCGAACCACCACGCGCAGACATCGATAGTGTTGTGAGCAAATTCAAGACTGACCGAGCGATCACGATTTATCAAATAGATTCGAAGACCTTGCCCCCCGAGATTCCGGAAGCTCTGCTCAAGGAGGGCGTAGTCTTTACAGACATTGGAACCGCTATCAGTCGCGATCCAGAATACTTCAAGCGCTACTTCCTCGAGAAAGCGATTCTTCCAGAAGATGACAAGTTCGCTGCTTTGAACAACGCCCTCTTCATGTCAGGATTCTTCCTGCACATCCCTAAGGGAATGGAGATCACCACTCCATTCAGAATGGTCACAGTGCTATCTTCTGAGGGGAACAGCCTCTTCACGCAGAATTTGATCATGGCAGAGCCGAGAAGCAAATTCACAGTACTCGAAGAACTCTACTCAACAAAGCTAACGCAGCAGTCGAAGAGATCCACGTACAGCGCCCTGTCTGAAGTCTACCTTCACGAAGGGGCAGAGGTTACCTACGCCAGCATCAACAACCTAGCCTCCAACGTGAACATATTCTCAAACAAGAAATCCATCGGCAAACGAGACAGCAAGATTGTCTGGTCGTCGGCGTTGCTCGGTGGCGCCTACACGCGTTCACGTCTGGAGAGCGTGATGAAGGAAGAAGGAGCGTCCTCGGAGAATGTGGAGGTTGTTTTTGGCGCCGGGACACAGCGCTTCGACACAGCATCCAACATCACACATATCGGCCAAAACACCAGCGGGCACGCCGTGTCGAAAGGGGTAGTCAAAGAGAAGGCTAGAGCAGTCTTCAAAGGCATGATCCGAATCGAAAAGGAAGCCAAAAACTCACGAGCCTACTTAGCAGAACATGGAATGATTCTTGGAAAGGACGCACGCGCTGATGCTATACCGGGACTCGAAATAGAAACCAACGATGTCAAGGCGACCCACTCAGCCTCAGTCGCCCAAATCAACGATGAAGACGTTTTCTATTTAATGTCAAGAGGCCTCGCCGAAGACGACGCGAAGAAACTCATCATAGTCGGATTCTTCGAACCAGTAGTCGAACGGATCCCCGTGCCCGAAGTGGCAAAAAGAATCCGGAGAATCATCGACCTCAAATGGTCTGGCGTGTACGACTTCGAATCATATCTAAAGGCGCGACCACTTGAGGACGAATACTACGAAGAAGAAGCCCACAAACCTCGCGACTTGTTCGAGGGCCACTACAAATACAGATAGGCGTCACCCTGGTACCCCTTAGGGCTTTCTCAGTTTTTCACGATAATGTTCGCGTAGCTTGGCGACCTTCGGCGCAATGACCATTTGGCAATAGGGTTGGTATCGATTGTTCTTGAAGTACTCTTGATGGTACCCCTCAGCTCTGTAGAAGACTGCAAATGGCTCGACTTTTGTGACGAATGACGCATCCCAGATTCCTGAAGCTTCAGTCTCCTTGATGATTTGCTCGGCTGTTGTTTTCTGCTCTTCATTGTGGTAGAAGATCACGGAACGATATTGCGTACCAACATCTGCGCCTTGGCGGTTTAACGTGGTCGGATCGTGCATCGTGAAAAAAATCTGCAGGATCTCCCTGAAAGAAATCGCGCTGGGGTCAAATGTTACTTGCACAGCCTCGGCGTGGCCCGTGGTTCCCGTACAGACCTGCTCATAGGTTGGACTCACGACCGTCCCACCAGAATAGCCCGATTCGACTTTCTCAACGCCTCTCAATTCAATGAAGACCGCCTCAGAACACCAGAAGCAACCGCCAGCTAGCGTTGCCACCTCTCTTGGAGTGCTCATGTTCCTTCCAAACTCTAGATTGATATTCCTGTGAAGTGTCGGATTGCAATGCCGATCACGTAGAGAGCGACCGTTGCCCCTAGCATTATGCTTGTAACCTCCACGAAGTCTTTGCTGAATCTGGTTCCCGAGATTACGGAGCCGTAGAAACTAATGAAGGCGATCACGACAATCGCCATGGCCAGCGACCCGAACAGAGCATTCAACATGATTTTCGTCAGAAAGTAGGGTGTTGCAAGAATCACGGCTGTTACGAAGTATGAGATCCCTGTGTACACAGCTGACATGGCTGCTGAACCCTTGAACCCAGCCTTTGCTTGAGCATATGCTGCTGATGCCATAGCTATTGATGCCGCAGCTCCAGCAATAATGCCCGCCAGCCCAGCAAGCTCAGTGGAATTGTAGATCCCGAGTGAGCCGGCGTGGATTCCTGCGATTTCGACCAGTGCATCGGCCAAGCCGAGGACTATGAACGAGATGTACTTTATGTGAGCTTCTTTGAACTGATCTGAGAACTCTTGCTCATGTTGTTTCTCATCTGCAATCATCTCTTCAAAGGGTAACCTGTCCTCAGCAGGAATCCTGTGAGCCATATTCTGATAATTCTTGATAACGTTCGTTTCGCTTCTTTCAAGGAATTTGACTGCGAAGGTTACGCCAAGGAGCAATCGCACCAAAACTATGAAGTAAACCCTAAGCCTGCTTACCCCGACTTTCTTCTCGGGGCAATACTTGCTCCAGAATTCGTAATGCTTGTACTCCATTTCAGCCAGTCGGGCGAGTGTATTCTTGAAATCCTGGTTCTTCTCAAACCCCGACTCCGAGAGCCTCTTGTAGATGACGTACTCAGCGTACTCATCCCTGGCATAACCAAACGCATCTGTTTCAAAGCTGATTTCGCTCATCCATCTTCCACTCTTTCTGTTTCCTTGGAACGAGGAAGCTGGGTAATGACTCTAATGATTCTAACTGCCCAAACCTAGTCAGTAGGCAACTGGCAGGGCCTGCAAAGCTTGCGCTCACAACTCAACTCTTGCATCTGGTGACAGAAATGAACGCGGTGATCCAAGCGAGGAGCGTCTAGGACGAAACGTACCAGTTGACTACTTGCGCTTGATCCTGTTTTATCTGGAATCTGACTTCAAACTTGCGTTGATTACCTTTCTTGTCTTCGAAAACTCCATTGACTATTATGTGGTCGTTTGGTTCCGTTTCGAGCTTCGCATTTAGGACCGTAATAGAACCCGCCTCTAGCCGGCTCCTGAGTAACTCGACCGCCTTTCTCTCCGCAGCCTCCAACTCCAAGTGGAAAATCCTCAGATGATGTTCGAGGGTTGTGTTCTTTAGGAGTTCCCAAATTACAGTTGCGACTCTATTTACGGTGCCCCGAGAGATTCAAATGAAGAATCAGACGGCAACGGCGCCATGTGATTGCCTTTTCGACATGAGAACCGAGGCCCCTACAATTGCCAAGACCAAAAAGGGTAACTAGTGCTCATCTCATCTAACCGAACTGAAGCTTCGCGATTGCTCATGAACGTGCAACCAACCTTGAGCGAATATGTGAAAGTTTGCGAGCTCTCTGATGTTCCTCCTGGAACCATGCATCCAGTTGATGTAGCGGGGATTCGTCTGATGATTGTGAATATTGACGGGACTCTTTGCGCGGTAGATAGAATCTGCACTCATGAAACGGCAGATCTCTCAACAGGATTCCTAATTGATTCAGAAGTCACATGCCCCCTTCACCTATCGCGCTTCGATGTCAGGACCGGAACTGTTCAAAACCCACCCGCGACCATGCCTCTGAGAACCTATAAGTTGAGGGTCGAGGGAACGAGTGTATACGTGCAGCTGTGACCCGTTCGAGAATTGGCTGGAGAGTTTATATCATGACATACGTTATATTCCCCATAGTCAAGCCGCGCCCGCAGGTCTAAGAATTGGTTGAGAAACTAGCAACCATAAACGTCCCCAGGATCCGAGAGGACTTTCCAATACTCAAGCGACGAGTCAACGGAAAACCGCTCATCTATTTTGACAATGCAGCAACATCCCAAAAACCAATCCAAGTGATCGAGACACTCGACAAGTATTATCGAGAATACAATGCAAACATCCATCGCGGAATCCATAAACTCGCAGAAGAAGCCACGATCGCTCACGAAGAGGCGCGCGAAAAGATAGCGAAGTTCATCAATGCAAATCGGACTGAGGAGATAGTCTTCGTTCGCAATGCAACGGAAGCAATCAACCTAGTCGCCTACGCCTGGGGCAGAGCAAACATCAAACAGGGAGACAAGATTGTTCTAACAATAATGGAGCACCACAGCAATATTGTCCCATGGCAGCAATTGGCTAACGAAAGAGGCGCGAAGCTCGAATTCATCAAGATAGACGAGGAAGGGCACCTCCGACAAGACGAAATTCACGAATTGATTGATGAAAGAACAAAGATCGTATGCATAACGCATGCCTCCAACGTGCTCGGCACGATAAACTCTATCAAAGAAATCACAAGAGCCGCCCATCGATTTGGAGCACTGGTTCTTGTGGACGCTGCGCAGTCCGTTCCACACATGCGTGTTGATGCAAGAGACTTGGATTGCGACTTCATGGCGTTCTCTGGGCACAAGATGATGGGCCCGACTGGCATTGGGGTTCTCTACGGAAAGAGCAAGCACTTCGAAAACATGCCTCCGTTCCTTTGTGGAGGAGAGATGATCAAAGAGGTACACACTACCGGCGCATCCTGGAAGGATCTCCCGTACAAGTTCGAAGCGGGAACCCCGAACATCGCGGGAGCGATTGGGCTCGGCGTCGCGGTCGACTATCTCCGCAACGTGAGTATGGAAACAGTTCACGATCATGAAAAACAAATCACAGGTTACGCGCTAACCAGAATGACGGAGATCGATGGTCTTGTCGTCTATGGCCCCAAAGAGGTCACCAAGAGAGTTGGAGTCATCTCCTTCAATCTAGGGGACATCCATGCGCATGACCTTGCTTCGATCATGGATGAGGAAGGTATCGCTATCAGATCTGGGCACCATTGTGCGCAGCCATTGATGGAGTTCTTGAACGTCCCAGCTATGTCTAGAGCCAGCTTCTACATTTATAACACGAATGAGGAAGTTGATGTCTTCATCAACGCACTCGAAAAGGCCAGGAAGCTATTCAACCCATGAGCTCAGACATTTACAAGGACATAATCCTCGACTACTACAGGAACCCTCGAAACTTCGGCGACCTAGCTAATGCGGATGTTCGTGCTAAGGACTCAAATCCACTGTGCGGCGACATAATTGAGATGCAGCTCAAAATCAATGATGGCAAGATTGACGATGTCCGGTTCAAGGGTAGGGGTTGCGCGATAAGTCAAGCGTCTGCCTCAATGTTAACGGAGGTCATCAAGGGAAAGTCGCTCGACGATGTGAAGGCCATGGGCAAATCCAATGTCCTTGAACTCATGGGCATCGACCCCGGCCCGACTCGAATAAAGTGCGCATTGCTAGGGCTCAAAGTAGTGAAACTCGCTGTCTACGGGTACCTCGGCCAGGCGATTACTGAAGAAGTAAAGCAACTGGTCTAGAAAGACGTATTTCGACCGTTGAACCGACCATTTTTGTTCAATGAAAAGTTTATGTTGCAAGGGGCAAACGTGGGGCCCCATGTCAAACAAGTATGTTCTTCCGGAATTGCCGTACAAATACAACGCGCTCGAACCAGTAATCTCAGAAGAGATCATGAAACTCCACCACGACAAACACCACTTGGCCTACGTCAATGGTGCCAACGGCGCTCTTGAAAAGCTAGAAAAAGCCAGAAAGGGCGAGGCCCAGATCGACATAAAGGCGGTCCTAAGAGACTTCAGCTTCCACTTTGGCGGACACGTGCTTCACAGCATTTTCTGGCCGAACATGGCATCACCAGGGAAGGGAGGCGGAGCTCCCGGCGGATCCATCGGGGACAAAATCAAACAAGACTTCGATGGCTTCGACAAGTTCAAACAGCAATTCTCAGACGCAGCAAAGACCGTGGAGGGCTCTGGATGGGCACTCCTGCTCTACGACGACAGCACAGACCAGCTCGTCCTAACGCAAATCGAGAAACAGAACTTCATGCACCTAGCACAACTCCCCATACTTCTCGGCATAGACGTATGGGAACACTCGTATTACCTCCAGTACAAGAACGACAGGGCAAAATACGTCGACGAATGGTGGAAGGTCGCAAACTGGGACGATGTGGCAACCAGATTCGAGAAAGCCAAAAAGTGAATCGTTTCCTTCCTACCTCTTTTTTCTTACTTTCTTAACCAGTTTTCCACATACTTCACTTTTTCGGGCTTCAGCTTTATCGTGCTCACGTTTAGCAGGAATTTCCTAATAGCATCCTTGCGGTATATTCGTAAGTGATACATTATCTGGCGATTTGGCCTCGTATCTTTTTGAGAAGTTAACCGCCCTTCCATACCGAGCGTATGTTTGAGCTCTCTTCTAATGAACTCTAGGAGGGTAAGGCTGGTGTTACTGAAGTCCAGATTTATCTTAGGAGTCCTTCTGACCTTCTCTTTGATCACCTTCACGCATCCCTCGGCGTCGAAAAATCCCTCGATCAGCTGCAACGAGTTCATGGAATGATCCCCCCGAATGAGCAGATCCGTCAGAATGTTGATATTCTCGCGAATTCTTCGCATCAAGAAGTAAAGTTCCGCATTCTGAAACTTCACAAACCAGACATTTCTACCTCGGTAGGGATACGTCTTCGCTTTCCCGTTGCTCGTGCAAGCAGAAACCTTTTCAGCATATTTCGTGCAAAATTCCCTTTCTCCGAGCAACCAAATCTGGTAACTATTTTTCCAAAAGTAGATGCTTCCATCACCTAACAAGGCCCCGATGACGTAAAACAGCTCCTCGGTGTGGGTGATTCTTCCAGCTCTATTTCCCAAGGGCGACGCGCCCTTCGTCCAAGCATAAATCGCGCCGCGGCTAACTTCGAAGCGTCTTGAAATTGTGCGCACTATTTGATTTGTTGATTTTCCTCGCGCAAGTAACTCCTGAAATCGCTCATACGCCTCGAGTCGTTTCTCCAAAGGAGTAACAGTGATCCGGTTGCAGCCTGAACTCAACGCTGATTCGAATCCGAGGTTTGTTCATGTTTGCCACTTATAGCTAATAGCGGGAGTTAGGGGAAGATGGATTGAAGCGGCGAGATTTCGCTTACTATTTGCAGTACAAGATTGACAGGGGCGCTTATGTCGACAAATGGTGGGAAGTCGTGAATTGGGCTGATGTGGAAAAGCGCTTCGACAAGGCAAAACACTAGACGACAAGTACAAACAAGTGTAAGGCACATCGATAGATAATCAAGGGGTCTGAGTCAATTCAGACCCTGCTTTTTTCCCCTAAGAAATCTCAATGGAAGAACATAGGCTAAATAGTAGGCCACCTTTCTTCTATTCCTGATCCTAACTTCAGGCATCGTCTAATCTTAACCGCTTCTGATTGATCACGACTCTATGAAGGAGGTATCTTCCACCTTGAAATGTGCTACGTGTGGCGGAGCCGGCGAAGTCAATTGTGCCAAGTGTACGGGTAGTGGCTTACTCCCAGCTAAGTGCGATGAATGTAAAGGCACGGGTAAGCTGCTGGCTCCTTCTGGTACCGGATCCGTTGAATGCGACATATGCGATGGTCGAGGCATTGTCGAGAGCAAATGCCAGGAGTGCTTCGGCGGTGGAAAACTTGTCTGCGATGCTTGCGAAGGGTCCGGTAGCACCGAGGGAGATTCAGGCCCGTTAATTGATGACGAACCAGCACCAAGCAAGAATACAAAAAAGTGACACACAAGTCGTCCTGAGAAAATCCTTTCCGTACCTTGACTCAGGTCGGCAACAATAAAACTGGCTTCGTTCTTCGTAAATGTAAAGGAATTTGTGACCCATGACTGTAAGCTTAGCGCTAGGCTACCAAAAACACCCGTTCCTGAAAGAGCTGGGGATCCAAGAGATGAACCCGGGCGCATGTGCCGGGCCTGACGACTGGAGCGACATCAAGGCTAGAGACATACTGAACGTCATCACACCAATCGATAGTTCGGTGATCGCGAAGATAGCACTTGCATCCGAACAGGACTATGAACACGTGATCAATACTGCACAAGAGAGCTTCCAGACATGGCGAATGATCCCCGCGCCGAAGCGGGGTCAGATTGTCCGCGAGATTGCAGACGAGATCCGCAAAATGAAAGAGCCTCTTGGCAAGCTCGTTACGCTGGAAATGGGAAAGATCATTCCGGAAGGCACGGGCGAGGTACAGGAGGCCATTGATATTGCGGACTTCGCCGTGGGACTATCACGACAACTTTACGGTTTGACGATGCAATCTGAGAGGCCTTCCCATCGAATGTACGAGCAATGGCACCCGCTGGGAGTAATCGGCATCGTGACCGCCTTCAATTTCCCGATGGCGGTTTGGTCTTGGAATTCGATGATAGCTGCTGTTTGCGGAGACACCATGGTTTGGAAGCCCTCTTCGAAGACACCTCTCTGCGCAATCGCCCTTCAACATACTGTTAACCGCGTAATGAAAGCAAACGGACTCACAGGTATCTTCAGCCTCGTCGTGGGAAAGGGATCGGTAGTCGGCGAACGACTGATCAACGATAAACGGATCTCCCTGATTTCAGCGACCGGTTCAACAGCCATGGGCATGCGCGTCGCTGAGGCGGCTGCAAAACGATTGGCAAGGACGATCTTGGAGCTCGGCGGCAATAACGCAATCATTGTTGCGGAAGATGCGAATCTCGACCTGGCAGTTAGAGCCATACTCTTCGCGGCTGTTGGAACAGCCGGACAACGTTGCACAACAACCCGAAGAATCATCGCCCAGAAGAAGATCATCGAAGAGCTGACCACGCGGCTCGTGAAGGCTTATGCTCAGGTGCGCATTGGTGACCCGCTCGATCCAAACAGCGTGATGGGACCTTTGGTGGATCAGGACGCGGTCGACACGATGATGAAAGCACTTGAAGCCCTGCCTGGTCAAGGCGCCAAGATTACAGCGGGCGGCAGGAAAATCGACAGACCCGGCTGCTACGTAACACCGGCCATCGTACGCGTCCCAGGAAATACTCAACTCGTTTGTGAGGAGACATTCGCCCCGATCTTGTACATCATGTCCTATGAAACGATTGACGATGCAATTAGACTACACAACGAGGTGCCACAGGGGCTTTCATCAGCGATCTTCACGGAATCACTGAAGAAGGCGGAGAAGTTCCTGTCTGCGATAGGCAGTGACTGCGGAATCGCCAACGTGAACATCGGCACTTCCGGAGCCGAGATCGGCGGAGCCTTCGGAGGAGAGAAGGAAACAGGAGGCGGCAGGGAAGCAGGATCAGACGCTTGGAAACAATACATGCGACGCCAAACAACCACGATAAACTGGAGCGATCAGCTGCCTCTAGCTCAAGGGATCAAATTCGGGGAACAATAGCACAAAAGCCGAATTACTTCGATCCCTGTTTGCTGGCTTTGTGGTCAGGCTTCCAACTGCGGCTATGTTTCTACACTACATATTCCAACCAGTGTTCATACTTCTGGTTCCTACCGCGCACGACATCCTCGTATGCGGCTTGAAATTTGCGTGTTACTGAATATTCCCCATTCCCCGACCTTTCATCCGTCAACTTCCCTCACTGGTGTGAGTTCGGCGGCAGTCCCACATAGAAAAAGTTCATCTGAGGTATAGAGCTCTTCTCGCGAGATCTCTATTCGTTTGCATTCGACGCCAACATCCCCGGCTAGCTGAATCACACTATCTCGGGTGATCCCTCTTAGTATACCGGCCGATGCAGGCGGCGTCGAAAGAATTCCACGCTTCACTCGAAAGACGTTCTCGCCAGTAGCCTCCGATACCATGCCACAGTTAGCTGAAGCTTTCGCCTGAGGCGGGAGGGTCAACCGATCGATACGACGCCACGATGAGACCATGCAACGGACGCCATTTTTCGCTTCATCTTTTCCGAGGTAGGCTTCCCATCGCCAGGCGTCAATGCCCAAATCGACCTTGTTTGGCAGAGGGTTCACGCCCATTTCCCCATAACCATAGAATGCAATGGATCGAATGTAGCATTGCTCCAGTCGGTTGGCCTTTACCGTAGCCTTAATTGCTTCGCCGATCTCGTCTGGGCCACAACGAAGATCCATCAGATAGATCTTTGCGCTGTTAACAAGCCTCCAAACGTGATCATATAGTCGGAAAATCGCAGGGCCGCGATCTGTCCTGTAACAACGCAGCCCCTCGAAAACAGCTGTCCCGTAGTGAAGTGCATGCGAAATGTATCTTCGCATCATTCCAGTCGAGTAGCTGACCATTAATCCAAATTTTGCTTGCCTTTTCCAACCAGCATTCCCTCCTCCCTAAGCAGCGGAGTCGAGCATTAAACCGTGTAAGATCAGCATAGCCGAGCCTCAGGGTAGGTTCTTCTTGAGAGGCTTTGAGGCAACGTCAGAATCATGAACCGATTCTGCAACAAGGATGAAGAAGACGCGCCTGAATTTGCCAAGACAACTGCTGTATGTCATTTGGCGGGAGTCACGCGATTGGTCTCACTTTCGTCTACTTAGCTGAGGCCTGTCTGGAGGTCACTAAGTAGTCTGTGGAGCTGGAGGTTCCAGCTCTTTTGCAAGCAACGGAATAACCGAGAACATATCAGCGACGATGCCGAAGGTGGCCACCTTGAATATCGGGGCCTCGGGATCCTTGTTTATGGCGATGATTTCTTTCGCAGTCCTGACACCCACAAGATGCTGTACTGCGCCCGATATCCCCAGAGCCAGGTACATCTTTGGGGAAATGACCCGGCCCGTCAGACCGATCTGTTGGGTATGTGGGAGCCAGCCTGCGTCCACCACTCCTCTCGAACCGCCGATTGCCGCCTTGAGCAGAGTTGCGAGGTGATTGACTATCCGCATGTTCTCGCTGCTACCTATGCCTCTCCCAACTCCAATCACCACCTCTGCCTCGTCCAGATTCCCGCTCTCTTCGGCGACCTCTCGCACTGTCCTCAACAGCGACTTGGTGAACGGTTTCGCTGAAATCCTAGGCTTGATGTATTCAACTGAAGGCGAGACTTTCCTTCCGGACTTGTTTGGTTTGACCATTCGAGGTCTCAGCGTGGCTAGCTGTGGGCGCGCAGTGGGTTGATGGATTACTGCCATCAGATTGCCACCAAAAGCAGGCCGGACCTGCACAAAACGCCCTGCCTCATCGATCTTTAGGTCAGTGCAATCTGCAGCCAAACCTACACCTAGCTTGGCTGCCAGCCTTGCCGCGACATCCCTTCCGTCGTAGGTTGCGGGAAACAAGATGGCGAAGGGTTTGCGCTGCTCTACAAGCGCACTTAGTACTTCGGAATAAGTCTCTGGAATGAAGTATCTTGTTTCCTCCCCAGCAACAAGGAGAATCTTGTCAGGCCCGTAGTCGACTAGAAGCCGTGACATATGCTCTAGTTGATGACCTATTATAACGACGACCAATTCTTGTCGGAGCGAATCAGCGAGCTGTCTCCCAATAGTGAGAAGCTCAAGCGTAACAGGAGCAAGTTTTCCTTCCTTTTCTTCTCCTATAACCCATATTCCAGTACTGTTCTCATCGACCATCAAACGATCCTCTCCTTCTTCAACAGCTCTTTTAGAGTCGCCACTGCATTCGGCAGATTCTCTGAGGTCAGAATGGTACCTCCGCCGGTTCGATATTGAGGAGTGTAAACCTTGGTGACTTGTGTGCGCGAACCCGGAAGCCCTACCTCCTCTCGCTGCGCACCGATGTCCACAGCCTTCATGATTTCGACGTTCTTCTTCTTGGCGGCCATCTGATGAAGCAGAGTGGGAATCCTTGGAACATTTAGAGCCTTAGTTGCTGTGAGTAGGCACGGCATTGTGGCTCTAATTAACTGGTAGCCCTGCTCGGTCATTCTTTCCGCTGTAATTGATTTTGATTCCATCTCGACTTCAACTCGTTTCACGTATGAGATGTGCGGCATTCCCAAAAGTTCCGCGATCTCCGGACCGACCTGGGAAGTCTCCCCGTCGACAGCTTTCATTCCACATATGATCAGATCATAGCCGAGCTTCTGAATGGCCATGGCGAGTGTCTTTGCAGTGGCCCATGTGTCAGCCCCGGCAAAGAACACATCCGTGAGCAAGACAGCGCGGTCCACCCCCATCGCGAGGCATTTGAACAATGCCTCTTTTGCTTGGAGCGGCCCCATGCTGACGGCTGTAATTGTTCCACCGTGTTTCTCACGTATTCTCAGAGCCTCCTCGACAGCGAACTCATCAAACGGGTTCAGTATACTTGGCACGCCAGCCCGAACGAGCGTGTGAGTAACTTCGTCGATTCTGATCTCAGCTACGTCCGGGACTTGCTTAACGCAGACGACTATCCTCATGACAAGGCGACCTGAAACTGCAGACCTCGCTTGCTATGCTCAACGCTCTCGGTGAGCTTTGCCGTATAACTTGCCTTCGCACCCAAAGTACGAGGTCGTATATACAGTCCTTTTCCAGCAAATGCAAGTTACAGTTAACGAACGCAGGAAAAAATCTACGCTATCTGCACGTGGTCAATCTGGTAATATCGCTTGGCCAACATCCTAGTCTTATCGATTGTTCTTCCGTTCTTTCCGATTGCTAGAGCCTTGTCCTTGGGATCCACTTCAACTACGACGATTTTTCGATCGGGACGTTCCGTTATTCGGATCTCCTTCACCTTAGCCGGAGCGAGACAATTGCGTACGAGACCTTCCACCGTATCGCCGAACTCTACAACCTCGATTGGTTTTCCTGTCATCTTACGCAGCATATTGATGTTCTTGCCGCCTTTGCCTATTGCGAGTCCCATTTCCCCTGGCTTAGCGACGAAGATTATACGATCTCCTTCGCCATCGATTACACAATCGTTTGCTGTCGCGCCGGTTATGTTTTCGAATAGCGCTATGTAGCGCATCTCGTCTCCGCCGAGTCTAATTCGAGATGTACTCATGTTTTAGCGCGCTGCCAGTCTCAGTATTTCGGAATCACCCGGTTCTCGTATCGTTAGAACTGACACCACGAAAGGTTTCAGACATGCAGATCCCAAATCCACACTTGATCCCTGGTAGTTGTAGAGTGGTAGATCGGACTGCTTGGCGTATTGTATTATGTCCGATTTATGGGGTTCAGGGCAGTTGGAGGCCATTATCAGAAGTTTCGCCTTCGCGAATCTTGCCGCGTCCACAGCCTCTTTAATGCCGAACGAAACTTTGCCCGTCTTCACAGCAATCTGGATCTGCTTATTCACGTCGACCTTTGTGGTTTGCATTATTTCTTACCCTTCTCTGGCATAGACATGTAGACTTCGATGAGACCTGTTCCCATGGGCACCTGTTGTCCCACGATTACGTTTTCTGCAACACCCCTCAGAGTGTCTCGGGTGCCTTTGATGGCTGCATCGACGATTGTTGGGATGGTGATCTCGAAGGCAGCCTTTGCCAATGTGCTAGCTTTTTCACCGCTAACCCCATGCCTTCCCACTTGCAACACCTCTCCCGAGGCCGTCATTGCATCGGCGACCAGCATGACGTGACGGACGTCGACGTCTAACCCTTGCTCTTCTAGCACAGCCGTGGCCTCTTTGATTATCACGTTTCGGGCGGCCTCGATCCCAAGCACTTCAGCCACTTCGTGCATGTTGTTTGACGTAGTCCTAGCGGTATCAACGCCTTCTGTTTCAAGAGTTAGCTCCAGATTGGAGCCTTCAGTCCTGATGACCCATTCGCTCTTGTCGCCTGTCTTCTCCTCCATGACGAGAGCCCGCTTAACTTGTGGGATACCCTTGACGTGCATTAATGGTAGGCGTAGGACGAGTCTGTTGAATTGTGGGATGTCCATTTCTTGCGGCGTAATGTGAACGATTTTCCCTTCAACTTCGACTTTGCAGCCGCCTGGAGTTACAGCTGCTTTCACGTTTTTGAGAGTGACATCACGCTCTTTCATAGGTTCGGCGTTGAGGGTAACGAGTATGCGCATTTTTGTGATGTCTGATTCCAGCTTTGAAGCAATATCACCCAGGGCCGTGTGCGTAATGCTCGTCGCAACTTGCTGTGCCTTCTCACGACTGGCTCGATGTTTCTTGTCGAGGAAGACGACCATCATCGGAGTCGAAGGAATCTTACGTGCATCAACGATCTCAATCAATCTCGGAAGGCCGAGAGTGACGTTCTGTTCTCGCACACCTGCAAAGTGGAACGTCCTGAGCGTCATCTGAGTTCCAGGTTCACCTATTGACTGGGCTGAAACGATTCCTGCAGCTTCGCCCGGCTCTATCATAGATCTGCGATAGTTCTTGACCGCCTCCTTCACGGCCTCATCTACTCCTTTCCTCGTGAGCTTAGCCTCCAGTAGGCTCACCTTGAGTTGCTCGGCGAGACTTGGAGTAAGATCCTCTCTAACCTCTTCGATCTTCTTCTCAACGTATGACTTAGTTGCCTTGGCACCCTTCTCGATGGTGAGTTGAACTCGTTCAACTAGCCGTACGGTGTTTACAGCTTTTCCATGATCGCTCTTTGCGGTGTCAACACCATCTTCACCATACCTGAATTGTATGATGTCGCCTCTTGAGTCACGAACGGTGCCGTCGTACTCAACTCTGATGTGCTCAAGAGCGTTAATGAGCCTGCGCTGCATGTAACCGCTCTGCTGCGTTCTAACCGCTGTGTCAACGAGCCCTTCTCTGCCACCCATGGAGTGGAAGAAGAATTCAATCGGACTCAGCCCTTCCTGGTATGACGCATAGACGAAGCCTCTAGCTTCTGCACCCGCATCCCCCCTATCGAAGAAGGAGAGCGCTCTATCCCTGTATCCGCGTCTGATTCGTTGACCTCGAATCGACTGCTGTCCTACACTGGCGACCATTTGAGCGATGTTCAGCATCGAACCACGGGCACCAGTCTTAGTCATGATCACTCCTGCATTATCAGTCTCGGTCATCAAATACTGTTCTGCAAGTTCACCAGCTTGATCACGTGCTTTGGACAATTCATCCATTATGCGTAGCTCAAGGGATTCTTGTAGTGACCTGCCGGGTAACCTCTCCAGTGTGCCGGTCTTGTATTGCTCGATCAGATCTCTAACACGTTCTTCGGCTTTCTTGATGGCCTTCGATATTTTGTCTCGAACAGAATCTGAAATGTCGAGTTCGTTTATGCCGTAAGAGAAGCCTCTCAAGGTTATGAAACGATCTAGAAGCTTATTCAAGCTGTTCAGAAAGCTGCGTCCGGTTTCAGATCCGTAGTCCTTGACGATTCGATGGAAGAGACTTTCAGACCTCTCAGCGCCGATAGTATTCTTGTCTATGACACCTTGCAGGAGTCTTCCATCTTTGACGACAACTGTGCTACCGTCTTCTTTTGTGGTCATGCTGGATTTGGCCACGAAATTGAATCCCGGCGGGAGGAAAATGCTGAAGATTTGCTTTCCGCTCCACAACTCGACTGGTCTCTTAATTTCAGGAACAGGAATCTCGCCACTGAATCCAGCTGCAGTGAGCAACTTCCCAACTTCCTCTTTGGTGAGGTAAGTGGACTTTCTCGTTAGCAGATAAGCGGCTGTGAGCAGGTCGGTCTTGGCACCTATGATTGGACCTCCGTAACGCGGGGAAAGGATCTGGTCTTGCACCTGCATCAGCAATTTTGCTTCGGTCCTCGCCTCTTCGCCCTGCGGGACGTGAAGGTTCATTTCGTCTCCGTCAAAGTCGGCGTTGTAAGGCGGACAGACGCACGGGTTGAGCCGGAAGGTCTTGTAGGGCAGGACCTTCACTCTATGTGCCATTATCGACATTCGGTGTAGAGAGGGCTGCCGGTTGAAGAGGACAATATCTCCATCTCGAATATGTCGTTCAACGATGAAGCCGGGCTGAATCGCTTCGGCCAAGCTCTCGCGTTCAGTAACGAATTCGAGTCTAACTCTCCTTCCGTCTGGTCTCACTATGTACAGGGCGCCCGGATATTGATCGGGTCCGTTGCGAATGAGGTTTCGAAGTTCCTCAACGTTCCACGGTGTGACTCTCTCCGGAATTGTGAGCCTTTGAGCAACGTCCATCGGGACTCCAACTTCGTTAATATCGATGTTCGGGTCAGGCGAAATGACGGTCCTAGCCGAGAAATCTACGCGCTTTCCAGAGAGATTGCCTCTGAATCTTCCTTCCTTGCCTTTGAGGCGTTGACTGAGAGTTTTGAGCGCTCGGCCTGACCTATGTCGGGCAGGAGGCAAACCTGATACCTCGTTGTCGAAATATGTGGTTACGTGGTATTGGAGTAGCTCGTGAAGTTCTTGTATTATGTTGACTGGGACTCCGGATTCCAGCGATTCCTTCAGTTTCTGGTTGATTCTTATGATGTCAACGAGTTTGTGGGTTAGATCATCTTCAGAGCGGATGCCCGACTCGAGAGTAATTGATGGTCGAACAGTGACAGCGGGGACTGGCAGGACTTGAAGGATCATCCACTCGGGACGGGCCGTTGTGGGTTCCATTCCGAGAAGTCTGAGGTCGTCGTCGGGGATGCGTTCGAGGCGCTCTCGGATCTGGCTCGGGTTTAACCTGGAGGCACCTCCATCTATCATCTCGTGGAACGTCGTTGGCTTTCCATGCTCAATCGGGTATTGACGAGCTCCACAGTGAGGGCATTCCTGGCTCTTCTTGGCGTCTTTCATTACTGCCTCATAGAAAGTGGAAGGTACTTCGTTGAGCTGCTTCTGCTCCTTCTGCATGAGCTCATTGTATGCTTTGATTTTGTCGCCTGAGAGTAGAATACGTCCACAGTTGCGGCAAGTGACTTGAAGGAGCTTGTGAATCAATTTGGCGAAAGCCACGTGAACGACTGGTTCCGCGAGCTCGATAGCACCAAAATGGCCTGGGCATGCGGAGGCGGTGTTTCCGCAGGTTTTGCATTTTTGGCGAGGTTCAAGTGTGCCAAGGCGGCCGTCCATCAATCCGGAAACGATTGGGACCCCGTCTTCATCGTACGTGTCGGCAGTTTGAACTTCAACAGCGGATAGTTTTCTGATTTCGCTAGGTGATATGAGGGTGAAATGGATGCTGCCGATTATTTTGGTTGCTTCTTCTGGCATTGACATTCTAAGCACGCTCCGACACTTCTAGGCGCGGGGCCACACCGAGCGCCATTAGCTCTTGTAGAAGAAGCTTGAAGGCGTAAGACAACTGAACAGCAGAAATCACCGCTTTGTCCCCATCGATGCGACAGATGTACTTGTTCTGTTTCACGTCATGGTAGGCTAGCAGTCCGCATGTCTCGCAGACCATAACCGTGTATTTGTCTGACTCCTCCAGCAGTCGGTCTCTCAGCAAAGCTGATGCTCCATGGCCGATCAGGCAGTCTCGTTCCATTTCACCGAATCTGAGACCGCCTCCTCTCGCGCGGCCCTCTGTGGGCTGGCGGGTAAGCATTTGCACTTGCCCGCGAGCGCGCGCGTGCATCTTGTCTGAGACCATGTGGTGCAATTTCTGATAGTAGACGACGCCCATGAAGATGTCCGCGACAAGTTTTCGGCCGTCAACGCCATTATAGAGCACTTCACGGCCGCTGTGCTGGAAGCCTAGTTCGAGGAGCATTTCACGCAAAACGTCTGGTCTCTCATTGCTGAATGCGGTTCCGTCGACTGGTTCCCCTCTCAGACTGCCAACCTTACCCGCAACTGCCTCAACAAACTGGCCGATGGTCATTCGTGACGGTATCGCATGTGGGTTTATGATAACATCGGGGATGATACCTTGCTCTGTGAAAGGCATGTTCTCGTGGGGGATGAGTGTTCCGATGACCCCTTTCTGGCCATGTCTCGAAGCAAACTTGTCTCCCAGCTCGGGAATTCGTGTGTCACGCACTCGAGCTTTGACCAAGCGATTTCCTTCAATTGATTCACTCAGAAAGATCGCGTCAACGACGCCCTCCTCCGAGGGACGCATGCCAACGGATGAGTCTCGCTTGGTCGGGCCTTTTACTTCGAATTCTCGATATTCCTCAAGAAATCTTGGGGGACTAGTTCTTCCGATCAGTACAGTGTTGCCCGTGACATCTGATTCAACCGATATTACGCCGTCTTCTTCAAGGAGGCGGTAGTATCTGTCGCCCCTGTACCCGCGTATGCCGGCTTCAGGTACTTCGAACTTATCGCGGAGACCTCCCAAATATTGTCTACATTCGCCTTCGTAGACGCGGTAGAAGGTTGATCGGAAGAGACCTCTATCAACCGAGGATTTGTTGATTATGATAGCATCTTCCATATTGTAGCCTTGGTAGCACAACAGCGCAACAACACAGTTTTGTCCGGCTGGTCGGCTGTCGAAGCTTATGATGTCCATCGGTTTGGTTCTGACCACCGGGACCTGCGGGTAGTGAAGGAGGTGAGCCCGCGAATCGACGCGGTTCGCGTAGTTTACGCAGAACACGCCCAGGGCTTGCTTTGCCATAGCCGATTCGTACGCGTTTCGCGGGGACTGGTTATGTTCGGGGTATGGTATGAGCGAGGCTGCGATTCCTAGGATGGTGTACGGTGCAATCTCTAGGTGAGAGGTTCTTTCATTGATCCGACTGGGTGAGACTGCGATGAGCGCATTCTCTTCCTCATCTGCATCCAAGTATTCAATAATGCCGCGCTCTACCAAGTCTTCCCAACGCATCTCTCCACGTTGAACGGCCTCAACATGCTCTCGCGTGAGCTTTGGCTTACCATTCTCAACTATGATCAACGGCCTTCTTACTCGTCCTTGATCGCAGTTAAGGTAGAGCTCAGGCCTCCCGCCCTCAACTTGAGGAGGCGAGTATGCTACGTTCACCTCGGAGCTGATTTCCCCATTCCGACGCATGCGAATGAGTTCCGCGGTCAACTTGTCTGCGTCGCGGACATATCCGGCGATTAGTCCATCAACGAAGGCTTTGGCCCCAGTTTCACGCAACTTCCTGTCCGCTTCGTCAACCCCAATGACTCCCATCCGTCGTAGTTTGGATACGAATTCTCTAGAATCGACTCCGATGGAGATGACGGCGCTCAGGGAAAGGTTCTTCACAAGTCCACAGTTTGATCCTTCAGGCGTTTCACTTGGGCAGAGTCTTCCCCAATGGGTTGGGTGAAGGTCTCTGGCTTCGAGGTTAGGTTGGCTTCTGCTTAGTGGAGATTGGAGTCTGCGCAGATGACTCAGCGTTGACGCGAAGTTAGTTCGGTCAAGCAGTTGAGTAACGCCAACACGGCCGCGAACCCAATTGCCCGTAGCTATTGCGTGCTGGATTCGTTCGGTAATTATTCCGGGGCGGATGGCGTTGCTGATTGAGAGTTCGGCGTGTCTGCGGATCGTTATTCGTTCTAATTGATACTTGAGGTCGCGGATGAGGTTCCTGAATGATATTCTGAAAAGTTCGGCTAGCAATGAACCAGCGAGTTTGAGACGTTTGTTCGCATAATGATCCTTATCGTCTGGCTGCCTACGGGCGAGCTTCAGTTCTATTACACGACATCCAACCTCAGCGAGACAGGCAGCCTTCTCTTTTCTTTCTTCCGGATTGCGACCGATGTGCGGTAGAAAGTTCCTGTCAACTGAAGCCTCCGCTTTCTTCAGGCGGTAATCTTCAACCTGCCCGGGCGCCAGCCTATTGCCGATATAAAGCAATGCATCCCTCTGGGTGACCACACCAACGGACTTCTCAAAAGTAGGGGCCAAGTAATTTTGCACGCTATCATCAGTCGAGATCATTTCGGCTATTTTGGAGTCTTCCTCGTAACCAAGTGCCTTCATCATCACTACGATCGGCACATCAGACGGGACACCGGGCATCGTAATGTAGATTGCACCGTCGGTCTTCAGAGTGACCTCGGTTCGTGCCCTGAAACCTACAGTTGTGGAGAAGATTTTCGCCTTGTAGGTCGGATGCACGCCGGTCTGTTCTTTGTCAGCGAGGATTTTGTTTGCAGCCAGATCCTCTAGTGCGACTACAACTCTCTCGGCCCCGTTGACAATGAAGTAGCCGCCTGGATCGAGTGGATCCTC